>Ga0131853_10020274_pt1 | contig 12077 bp, 14 predicted proteins | sample TergutLab28metaG_FD_92764 | JGI IMG/M metagenome (GOLD analysis project Ga0131853, IMG submission 92764) | Labiotermes labralis P1 segment gut microbial communities from Petit-Saut dam, French Guiana - Lab288 P1 (version 2) (version 2) | ecosystem: Host-associated > Arthropoda: Insects >...
GTATCAGCAAGGAAAAGATGAAGTTTGCAAAGGGTGCCGAGCAGAATTTCAGCACGGAGATATTTCGGATCGCGAAGGTGATCGAGAGGCGTCCGCGACCCCTCTACGGACTTGAAGATTTAAATAATACGCCTATAGATGGACAATTCTATCAAGAAAACTGCCTCCCGTTCGCGTAACGAGATGTACCGTCAATAACTTAAATAAAATATTAGACAAACGGATCAGACGCGGCAGTTTAGAGTACCTGGTCCGGTGGAGAGGTTATTCGAAAGACTTTGATACATGGATCCCCGCATCGGACGTGAAAGATGTGCGATGATCCGAAACACTTTTACATAACGCTGTTCAGTAACGCATCGACGGATCGATATCCGAATAGTACGATCGCCAGATCACGACAGATTTGGCACAGCCAATCGAATTGGGTTCGTCCGACAAGTGGGTTGTGGGGGTATGCGAATTCGCCTTTCGTCTTACCGCTGTGGGTACGTTTAAACCCACAACAGTAGTGGGCGATACTACAGGTCTTATATATTGCGATTTGATATCGCCACAGTACGTGGGTAAGATTCTGGTCCGTTGTCTGCGAACGTTTATTTATCAGGCGGCATCTGCTCAACGCGTTTTCAATAATGTCTACTATATACCCGTCGAGAAGCGGACGTTTGAAAATGTAAGGATAGAGATCCTCCAATTGACGGGCAGGCCGGTTACATTCAAGAGTAGTAAAACGCCCTCGATGGTCGTCTTACATTTACGACGCACTTCGGGCTTGGTATTATAAAATAACCTCGTCATCATCATTGTCTTACACTTCATAAGTATCGATCCACTAGTACGGTACTACCTTCGTCAGGCGGGTCGCGGCCATACAAACGGCATAGGACACATCTACGAAGTTCCACCTGTCCTTCAGCGAGGTTACAGTATCCGCAGTTTCTTGACAGGCCTATGGCGTACGGTTAGACCGATCCTCTAGAATGGTGCCAAAACGCTGGGACGAGAGACGTTACGCACAGGAGGCGATATCTTGTCGGACATGGCCAGATCGACCGGCGAAAGTCCTAGGGATATAGTATCGCGTCGCGTTAATGAGACGGCTCAAAATTTAATCGGTAAGTTACGGGCACGCGGTCGCAAACGGAAGGCTAAAGTGGTCAAGCGGAAAAAAAATAACTGCACCAAGAAAAAGAAGATTACAAAAAGAGATATCTTTTCCTGAGGGACATCATTCTTTATTCGAACGCCGCTGCCGCCGCTATGTCCGTATCTTTGAGTTAAGAGTTCGATATTTTTGCCCCTAAGCCCGTGCAGGCGTCTGTGGATCAGAGCGATCTAGAATTTCTGATACCCGCCGATAGTGACACGTACATCAACCTAATCATAAGACTCTATATCCGAGGTAAACTGACTAAAAATTGCGGCAGAAATTTGGACAACACCGATTTCACGGCGGTGACGAATAATTTTCTACACTCGCTCTTCAGTCAGTGTAGCATCGCCCTAAACGGCGTGACGATAACACAGGCCACCAAACTCAAAAACTCTTTTTCTTTTTTCGAAACCATATTGACGTACGGTAGTGACGCAAGAGCCTCGCACTTGACAAATGCGTTCTGTTACCTGGATGACGGTGACTTATTGCCCTATGACCCTACAGCCGCCGATGCGAAAAACAAAGATTTCATCACGCGATGGGGCCGTATAAAGCAGAGCAAAGAGTTCCAACTCTACGGTCGGATCCACAGCGACATCTGTAACGTACCGCTATATCTGATCCCGGGCGTACGACTCAAGATTAAACTCACTAAGGCCAAGTCGAGTTTCTACCTGATGAACAAGAATGATTCGACGACTGTTTTCAAATTTCTCGACGCTCAACTATTTGTAAACCGCGTCAGACCCAGTCCGTCGCTCCTGTTGGCTCACTACACCACTCTCTCCCAAGGTGCTCTCGCAAGGTACAATCTGACCATAGTCGAACTCAAAGACTTACACGTTTTCTGGAAGTTCGCAATCTCTCTCCATAGACAACGCCGTGTTGGGACCATCCCAAAAGACTCATATTCACCATGGTAAAGAACTCGGACTTTCTCTGCTCCGTGACGACTATCCCGTACAATTTCCGTCACTATAATCTCAGTTCTTTCGCTCTGAACATGAACGGGAAACAGAATCACACAGAAGGTCTATCTCTGGGAATGGATCACAAGAAGACGTCAGTCATGGGATACAGGACACTCTTTGAAGGGTCAGGTAATCATCACTTGAACTCGGGTCTCCAGATAACTCACGACATGTATATAAGGCTTTTTCATGCTACCCTTCGACTTGACACCAGACCGTGGTGCCTCAGAGGGACATACGTCACATCCGGATAATGGCAATATCAGGGTGGAATTGAAAATCGCCAAGCCGCTGCCCAAACCCATCACGTGCATATTTTATCTCGAATACGATAATTCAGTTAGTATCGATATCTCACGAAACGTTTCGACAGATTTCTGAAAATTATGTAAGTTTATATAGTGGAAAAGTATCTCTTTCTGACCCCTAGGCAGTATCGAACCGGGACAGAACACGGTATGGAATATTTCGCCGGAAGGAATAAGTGGGGATTATGTAGATTTTTTGTTTGCTACTCGTGTAATTTCACGGTTTGCAGAAGGAGAGTTCTTTTACTTCCCAGTGAAGTATTTGATCATAGGTGTCCTTCTAACGGATAACCGGACTGGGTTCGAACCCCAGAAAACCAGGATCGCTACGTAAATAATTTCTACGCTAGTGAAACGACCCGCCTGGACAAAGAAGCAATACAACCAAATGCGGCGAAACGAGGTCTGGCCAAATTCTGCCTCAACTAGATGTAGGGAAAATTGAAGGAGCGGAATAATCAAACAATGACTAATATAATCACCGAACCACAAAAAAACTGTGTGGTTTTTTTGGCCACGCCCGTCATCGAGGTGACGAACGTCGTTTATGCCAACGAGACGCAGTCTGGCTCTCGTGGAAGAGCGGGGCAGAGGAAGAAGTGCCGAACTTACGTCATAGAAATGAGGTTATCGGAGCATATGTGACCGCTGGCGCGCGCCTACACTTGTACACGTACTTGGACATGTTGCAAAAGCGCGCAATCTATTGGGACACAGATAGCGTCTTGTACGTACAGCCGAGAAACTAATCGTCTCAGGCCGAGACAGGGGACAATCTCAGGGCCATGACTTCGGAGCTGAAAACCTCTCAAATTATAGTGGAACATGTAAGCGGGGGACTCAAAATTTACGCACTTAAGATTTTTTATTCTGCAACGAATGAAAGATAGACGGTGTGTAAGGTCATAGGGATAACGCTAAATTATATCGCTTCCCGCCTTGTCAATTTCGTTTCCATTAGGGACATGATATTGGGAAAGGGAGAAACCAACGTCGTGAATGTACAAACTGAGAAAAAGTTTAAGCAGAAGGGGAAAGGAGGAGGAACGGTAGCGATAGTCACAGAAACCGAAGACAAGTTGTATAGAATTCAATTTTTCAAGAGACGGCGATTACATGACAATAGTCCGTTCCTTTCGGATTTAAATAGGGGGAGGCCCGGAAGTGGTTGCTTTTATAGCATGCCTTTCCATGAGTGGTGACCTTAAATTAAAGCATACGTTCACGTGCATATTAAGTGGACCTAGCGGTTCTGGCAAGTCGTCGTTCTGTATACGGTTCCTGCAGAACCTCGACGTTCTTTGAACGGAACGGGATTTCGACGGCGTTTTGATCTGGTGTTATAGCGAGAAGACCGGGGATCCCTTGCCGACAGTACTGCCCGAGAGGAATGTAATTCTTAACGAGGGCGTCACGGCAGACTTTGAAAACGCGCGCGGCAGTCCGTGCCTCGTGATCCACGATGATCTGTTAAACGACGTTTATTCCAAGCAAGTGTGTGACCTATTTACGAAAGTCAACCATCACAGAAACATCAGCGTGATTCTGATAACCAAGAACATCTTTCATCAGGGTCGTTATTGGAGAGACATTTCCCTAAACGCCATATATCTGGTCCTATTGAAAAACGTAAGGGATAAGAATGAGTTCATATTTTTGGCCCGTCAAGTTTACCAAGAAAACAAGGCTAGTCTATACAAGGCCTACCTGGACGCGACTCAACTATTCCACGGGTATCTAATTCTATATCTGTCACAAGATACCGATGATCGTCTGCGTTTTCGAACCAATATATACCCCAGAGAGCAGATTCTCGTCTACTCGCCCATAACTGTTGAAGCAAGTGAATTCGAATTATAACGACCTTTACGTACTCAAGACGGCCGAACCAAAACTGCGTAAGGCCATAATCTCGAACTGTAACAAGGAACACCTGAATAGTATATGCGAATGCATTTCGAACGTTCTGAAAGGAAACGTCTGGTTGTCAGGTTGGCGAACGCGTAAATTGCGTAAGCACAAAGACACATTTCGCAAGGTGGCCGACAAGCGAGTGCCTCTCTCTACAAAGAAGAAGCTCGTAGTTCAAAAGGGCGGATTCCTGCTCCCTCTGCTAAGCGCCGTTCTGCCCGCGATCGCCAGCCTAATCGTTTCCTCCTCGAAATAATATTACGTAAAATGTTCTCGTTTCGGCCGAAAAGATTCTAGAGGCCTCACTAAACACTCCCTTCTTGCTTCGGTCGAAAAGGCCGCCCAAAAAACTCTCCCCATCCTCCTCCGTGGAATAATAATAATAAGAAAAAGAACAAGACGCGAAAACGCGAAAAGCTACACCCCTACGACAAATGGGTAACATTTCGTAAAAAGATGGGCGACACTGATATAACACTCAAGACGCGTATGAAGGCGATTGCGGATTTTCTACAGAACGCCTTGCATGAACCCCTATTCCCCCGTATTGAGACTGTCGTGAAGAAGAGCAAAGAGCCGCCGCCGCCGCCGCTGCCGTCATCGAGATATTTCGGTGTAGGAACGCAGAAGGAAACTGTCGCCATACACTCCAATTCAGCGGTATACGACTCACCTGAGCCGAGGTTCAGTTTCGAAGAAATCAGTGACGACGACGACAACGATGATGACGAAATTTTAGTCAAGGAAGATGTACGGATTTTCGGTATGGCGAATGTCGGCCCCATAGCCAGTCCGCACATTTTGCCATATCTCTACAACCGCCCCGGAATCTCGACACTGGATACGGTATCAGAACAAACGGTGACTCGTTTAACATAGGTGATACCACAGTGCTTATAGATACCAATAGCGATACCACAATTGAGGGATAACAATTTGGAGGAGCGACTGAATTTTGGGAGATATTGACGCGCAAGATTGTGGATAGAAAGAAAATCACGGCAGACGATCTGATAAAGTATAAGAAAATATTGGAGCTGACTGACGCTCATTTGACAGACTACCAGCCCGGCGCCGATATACGGATAATGCGACGATATAAATATCGTGACGTCATTATTCCCTCTACCCTCATATCCGGCTACGAGATACCGAAACCGCGTAAAGTCAAAGGTGGCAATGTACTGATGGTCACCGTTAGCAGATTCTACCTTGATCAGTCCATACAGACGGCGTTTTCGACCCTGCGAATACTCGGTATGGCGCTCAGGAAGAAAAAGGAGAAGAAACTCGACGTTATCAGAGCCTGGCTAGAGAAGCAAGATACCCACGCGCTTCAGCGACCGATGAGGAAGCGTTTCGCGCGCAAAGCCTATACGGAGAATAAGGTGATGAACATGTGGGAATGCGACCTGGTAGACGTCCAAGATCCCGGCAAATTTAACGATAATTACAAACACGTTTTATCCGTCATTTACGTATTTTCCAATTTTCTACATCTCGTCTCTCTACGGTCAAAGACAGGTACAGCCGTTGCGTCGGCATTTATGTCGATATTCGACTACTCTAGTCTTCGTAGGCGTCCCGTATGGGGCGAACAGATAAGGGCAAAAAATTCTGAAATAAACATTTCCAAGAGATGTTAAAACGCCAGGGAATTCAGTTTCAGGTGTGCAGGAATCACAAAGTTAAATGTAGCGTCTTCGAACGTGCGAAGACAACGATTCGCGATAGGCTGTATAAATATTTCACCTACAAAAATACGTACAAATATATCGACGTTCTCCCAAAATTTGCCTGGGCCTACAATGACACGGTTGACTAGGCGATGGGCATGGCTCTTTGGCGAGTAACCGATAAGGACGTTCTCGCGAAATGGAAGACGATTGAGGCCCGCAGATAAGGCGTCCTCGTCGCGAAATCCAAATTTCGCGTGGGGCAACACGTGCATATCAGCAAGGAGAAGTTGAAGTTTGGCATGAGCGCCGAGCATAATTTTAGCACGGAGATATTTCGGATCGCGAAGGTGATAGAAAGGCGTCCGCGAACCCTCTTAGAATTGGAAGATTGAAACCGGACGCCTATAGACGGCAAGTTCTACCATGAGGAAATGACCCCGGTTCGCGTCAAGAGACGTACCGTCTATAAGATAGATAAAATATTGGACAAGCGGGTCAAACGCGGCATTTTATAGTATCTGGTCCGCTGGAGTGGTTATCTTAAGGATTTCGATTCCTGGATCCCCGCATCGGGCGTGAAAGATGTACGAATTTCCGAAACACTTTTCCGTGACGTTGTTATGTAACACATCGAAGAAACTATATCCGGATAATACGATCGCCACATTAACTGCCGAGTTGGCGTGGCCCATTGAACAGGGTTCTTCCGACAATGGGAAGTGGGGGTTTGCAAATCCTCCGAACAATGTGGGTACGTTTAAAGCCTCGAAATCTTGGGCGATAGTAATTGCTTGATATATTGCGATTTCATTTCGCTTTAATATGTGGGTAGAGCCCTTGTCCGATGTAGAAGAACGTTTCTTTATCCATTATTCTCGGGTCAACACGTGTTCGATAATGTCTACTATCTGCCCGTTGAGAAGCGGACATTTCAAAGTATAAGGGTAGAGATCTTGCAATTGACGGGTAAGCCGTTCGAATTCAAGAGTAGCACGACGCCTTGAAATGTAGTCTTACATTTAAGCGCATTTCGGAATGGTAATATAAAATAGCCTTGCATTATTCCAGCCGTAAATTTTATGGTTATGGATCCTCTCGTGCGGTGCTACTTCACCAGGCGGGTCGTGGCAAGGACCATGGCATAGGACACATATCCGCGGCTCCGCCATTACTTCATTGGGGCTACGGGATCGGCAGGTTTTGGCAGGGCTATGGCGAGTGGTTAGACCGGTCGTCTGGTTGGTGCCAAGACTTTGGGGCGAGAGACGTTACGCACCGGAGGCGATTTCTTGACAGTCATCGCTAGATCGACGGACGAAGACCCTCGAAATATAGTCTCGCGTCGCGTGATCCAGACAGCTCGAAATATGATCGGAAAGTTGCGGGGAATAGGTCGCAAGCGCAAGGCAGTAGTCGTCAAGCGGAAAAAATGCGACAAAAAACAGAGGCTTACAAAAAGAGATATCTTCTCCTAAGGGGCATCAGTCTGGTTGTCGCCTCAAACCAAGTCTGTGTCTCTGAGTTCCGAGTTAGATATATTTGCCCCTAGACCTATAGAAGCGTCTGTCGTTGAGACGACCGAGGAGACGTACAAGCCCATACCTTATGTGGAAGAGAGCGATCTAGAATTCCTGATCCCCGCCGATAGTGACACGTACGTCGACCTAATATATAACTGCATATTTGAGGTAAAATGACCTAGGCTGCCTGCACAAATGTGGACAATACAGATTTCACTGCGGTGACGAATAAAATTTTGCACTCGCTCTTCAGTCAATGTAGCATGGCCCTAAAAGGCGTGACTATAACCCAGCCACTGAACGCTACAACTATCGGTAATATTTCGAGACAATATTGACGTACGGCAGTGACGCCGCAGGCACGCATCTGACAAATGCGTTCTGGTACATGGATGACGATGACCTATTGTAATGTGTCCCTTCAGACGCCGATGCGAAAAACAAAAAGTTTTTATCACGCGATGGAACTTGATCAAGCAGAGCAAAGAGGTCCAACTCTACTGCCGGATCCACAGCGACATATGTAACGAACCGCTATATCTAGTCCCGGGCTTCCGAATTCAAATTAAGCTCACGAAGGCAAAGCCGAGTTTCTACGTAATGAACAAGGATGCGGAAACCAAGACGGTTTTCAAATGTCTCGACTCCAAAATTTTGGTCATCCGCGTCAAACCCAGTCCGTCGCTCCTGTTGGCGCATATAATCGCTTTCGAAAAGGGCGCTCTTACACGCTACAATCCGACCAGAGTCGAACTGAAGTCTTTCACGTTTTCTATCGCAGCGCAATCTCTTTCCATAAACAACGCCGTGTTGGTAGCTGTTCCACAACGACCGCTACTCACCATGGCGAAGAACACGGAATTTCTCGTCTCTGTGACGACGAACGCGTACTTTTTCCGCCAGTACAATCTGAGTTCTTTTGCGTTGAACGTGAACCGCAAACATACCTACCGTGTGTCAGTCTGAGGGCATGGATCACGAGAAGACTTCAGTAATATGGTACAGGATGCTCTTCGAAGGGTCGGGCATTCACCACTCGAACTCGGGTCTCCAGATAACTCACGACCTGCACATAAACGGCTATTTCATACTATTCTTCGATTTTACACCTGATCGAGCCGTCTCTGAGGGACATAGTTCTCAACCGGATAATGGAAATATTAGCGTGGATTTAAACATCAGCAAGCCGCTACCCGAACCCAAACCGTGTATATATTTATTTCGAATACGATAATTCAGTTCGCGTAGATACCTCGCGAGCGGTCACCACAAATTTTTGAAAAAAGTTGGTCACTACGGAGATATTGTGTATACTGAGAGACGTGAGATATTTCTTGGGTGTCTTCCCCTCCGATATGTTGCCGCGCTCCGTCACGCAATCTGACACGGTCATAATCAATACCGATCCTCACACAGAGAACGGTTCGCACTGGCTGGCCGTACAATTCCTACCAAAATCCTCATTTGCCTACTTCTTCGAATCGTACGGTATCGTACCGCTCGTCCCGACATAGCAGACGTCATAGGACGCAACTGTACCGTCTGGAATTATAACAGAAGACAAGTGTAGGGCCTGAGGAGTAATGTGTGCGGCAAATATTGCTGTCTATTCGGCCTCTTCATGGACCGGGGTTCACCGCCATACAATTTGTCGGGCAATTCGAAGGTGCTTCAGCAGACCGACTAATCATACGAGCCGTCGCTTCCGAATTCGAGTGGCCGCGAAATAGTGCCCGCTGCGGCGGACATTGCAGTTTCAGCTTTCCATGGAAGGTAGGTAATTAATCGTTGTTTCATCATTCTCAGAAATGTCAACCGCCGATATGAAGGTTGAAATAGATTTCGAATTTTTGAAATTGCGCGAGAATGAGAACGTGGTCAAGGAACACTCTGTGACCGCTAAATGTTGGCCGACTCGTTTCGTTTCAGGAGCCCCTATAGAATGACGTCACACGACTCCGATGAAAACGTGCTAAATTGGTAGGACGGACACATAACCTACCACGATTTGTACACGGTCGTGAGCGAGGCTGTAGCAGGGTTCACTTACCTCTACCTACGGTATTACAAAATGCAAATTGATCACAGAACAACTGGGTTGCCCGATTCTTAACCTTCAGCATTACAACTGGCCTCAGCCCACAACCTTCAATCATGCACGCTGGTGCAGCCAGCCTTTTCACAAATTTCCAAGTGTCACTTGCACCACCAAAACCGCGCATTCCCTCTACAATTGGTTTATGTTCCACCTGAAGACGAATTTTTTTGTAAGGTGCCCTAAAGGCATGATACGTCATACGGCCAAATTTGTTTCAGCTGCTTAAAAATGAACGAACGGTAGTCTGCCCGATCTCACTGTCCTTGACAATGTCTGCTACAAGGCGTCGGCCAGACGCTACCGAAACATCGTCGTCGGAGACAACGACGCCTAAACGCGGCCGACCGCCAGAATTTGACACCAGAAAATTCTACGCCGAGGCCGTCATTCTGATATTCGTTTCGAAAAGGGTCCTCCTGCGACGCCTATTTTTCATCGACGAAGACACGACCAAATAAGGATACGTCGATTTCCACCCAGCTCGAGATTACCAGTCCGTCGTGGAATTCGGATCCATAAAAAAAAAAGGTCTAACATCCTCATTCTTGAAGATCTGTAACTCAACAAGATGGCCGAATGTCTGCCTAGGATATGCGAGTCCATATGTGGCAACGAGAATTACGGTTGCAAGGAGGGTGACTTCAGACTGAAGACGATGAAAAGCTACAGGATAGCCCGATTGTATCTCGATAATCACTACATCGATCTGAGACTCGGAGACTTGCAGTATCTCTCGAGAATATTTCACGTCGTTCAAAATCAACTGAAAGTGTACACTCTTTCTCTGACCGACGTTTTGGCATATGTGACTGTTGCATTGACTTCAATTATTTATGTCGAACAGGCTCCTAATGCCAGTAAGCACATCGTGTATTCACAAATGTTTGACGAACTCAAAACGACATTGTAAACATCATAAAAATTATTACACAACGATACTCAATACAAATAGATAATCATATATTATGTACACAAATATTTATTATTGTTTAAACGTTTGTACTTGTTTACACGTACACTCTCATTAGCCTTACTTATTATTGTTAAAACACGTAGCAGTTTCTAACACATTTTTCACTTTTAAAAAAGTGTTTATTGGTTATTACTATTGTTCTAAAATAAAACAATTCATACCTCATAAAAAATTAATCACTTTATATTCGCACGACATCTGAAACCTACATTCATTTCGAGTCGACATCAATGGAGTACAGACCTAATTTCAGCCCGGAGCGAAGCAGCACACTGCAAAGCGCCACGATTATCTGGCAGGTACCTAAATATTTAATCTTCTATACCAAAGATTCGCGATTGAAGTCATATGTGCATTGGCCTTACGTTGTGAATCCTCCTCCCGAGTCATTGAGTGCTGCGGGTTACTACTGCACAGGTATATAAATCACCACTATCGCTGTATCACTGGTGGAATCATAATCTTCGAGTCTACATAAGACACTTTACTTACAGGTCTAGGTGATGGGACAAAATTCTTTCAATATGGCGGAGGGTTAAAAAATTGGCGTCGAACAGATGACGCGTGGAGGGAGTACGCATTCTGGTTTCCGTATTGCGTCTTCATTTGTTATATCAAGGGAGAAGAATTCATACGCCGATGTCAGAGTTTTGTACACTCGTGTAATCACACTGCACTAACCTGTTTTTCCGAAATTGCTACCGCTGTACAGTCGCAGGCGTGTCGACAACTAAGTGACACTTCTTCAACGTAGATGTGTGTGTGTGTATATGATGGGCTGCAAAATTGTATTTATGAGATTTGGTGCTCGTACTTTTGAGGTATTATTAGCATCCATGTTCAAGAAGGAAGGAAACTATATGGGAAATGATGATTTTTTTGCAAGGGGGATAAATCTTGGTTCAGATGCTAACAATGCCACGAAGGTATGACCACTAAATACGACAAATACTCTACCCTGTAAACGGCAAAGGCAGCTGGATCCTGGACGTGCGATTCGAAACAACTTCACTGCACCTCTTCAGTTTAGACGTGTGTGAGATGGGCTGTAAAGTACATATATAAAATTTGGTACTCAAACCGGTCAGGCGCAGTTAGCATCTACGATCAAGTGAGAAGAAGACTAGGTGGGGGGGGGGGGGGAAAATGGGGGGATTTCTTTTTTTCTTGCGAAAGGATATAGCTTATTTCTCTCCCTCTTCGTCAATATGCTAACCGTCGCCTTACAGGTTTGAACACTAAATAAGCCGTATACATTTACACGGCAAACGGCTGACACCTGGGATCCTGGACACGCGTCACCTAAAACGAAATATTATCTTATTCCTTTGTCATGTATGCAGGGTAGAAAGTAATTTTCTGTTTCTGCTTACATGACAAAGGGTCAAGATAGTACTGCGCTTACTCGTCTGAAAGAAGAAACAGAGAGCGCAAGCTATGTAATCTGTAATATTATTA
>Ga0131853_10020276_pt1 | contig 12077 bp, 13 predicted proteins | sample TergutLab28metaG_FD_92764 | JGI IMG/M metagenome (GOLD analysis project Ga0131853, IMG submission 92764) | Labiotermes labralis P1 segment gut microbial communities from Petit-Saut dam, French Guiana - Lab288 P1 (version 2) (version 2) | ecosystem: Host-associated > Arthropoda: Insects >...
CTTTTATTAAACTGAAGTATCTCTGATTTATTCGCAACAGTGCAGATTATTTAATTGTTTCATCACCTTCGGTTCATAATTTATAAACGTTTATAGGCAACCACGCGCAACTATTTAAAGGGCTCTCTAATATAAAATTAACTTACATTATGACACAAAAAGAGGCGAAGCAACTACTTTAACTGAATTTTAGATTTAAATTTTACACATATTAGGAATACACTAGATTACTGAAATTGTATAGATATTTTATTGGGTAACTTGGAATATAAGTACATTTATTTGGAATTTGAATACTATTGAGATTTGTTATACTATCCTCGTGTCCCAAATTTCAAATCCCCGGGAATTAAGAAGAGAGCACGTTGACGATACGGGTAGAATAGATATCGTCTGGTGGCAGTGATTCGTGGTATGTAATGTGTATTTTATAGAGTGGGAATTTTGTAGAATAATTCCGCTCAGTGCCAATCATGGTATTAGTGTAGGCGCACTATACGCGGGAGCACTACAAAGTATTTGGTCAAGAGTGTCATCTGATGACACACGCAGATTCGTAGTTAGGAGAGGGCATTCTCTTGTGATGTGTAATAAGGCATTTCGTCAGTAGCGGGATGTGATAAGGCATAAGTGGATATGAAGAGGAGGGTAGCCATCGTGCTGTGATGTGTGTAATGTGTGGTTTGTTGGACAGGCTGATTTGATGCTGCATGAGCAGACTCATAGTGAAGAGTGGCAATTATTCTGTGATGTGTGGTAAAAGGCATTTCCTGAACATTGTGTTTTGATAAATAATAAGTGTTTACACATTGGATAGCAGTCATTTTACTGTAATGTATCTAATAACATATTTGGTCAAAAGTGTCATTTGATGACACATAAGCAGATTTGTAGCTAGGAGAGGACATTTTCTCATGATGTGTGTAATAAGTTGTTTAGCCTGTAGAACATTCTGGTAAGACATCATCATTTACATAGTGGAGAGCGGCAGTTGTACATTGATGTGGTGATGTTATCCAGTAACAGAATAGTCTGATATCATCACAAAAATATGGTGCCCTTGTTTCTAAGGTGTGTCGTAATTGTTAGTAAATATGGTAAATATAGGTATACTTTCATTATCTGCCCCCCAGAAAATTACACCATATCTTACTAGCGATTCAAATTTTGAGTGGTAAAAACGTACCATACCCATCCCCATAATTTCTTGAACCAATTTAATAATGTAACACATGATGTACATGAATGTTCCATGAACACAATGGGGTGTTCTCCATTCAGGTAAGCTTCTGGTCTGCTGTGCCGTGTGTGTTTTCTTTGTGGCATCCTTAGCATTGCTGGTGGCAACTTCCAGACACTTTCTTACCAGCAATCAGTGATCAGCTGAGAGGCTATGAAGGCGACATGTATTTTGAAATGTTGGGAACAATTACCCAGGAATGCACCATCTTGCCCCACGAGACTATAATCTCCAGATACACCACAGTGAACACCTCATAATTTGTATGAATCACTGATATTACCTCCTGTTGGCTGGCACTTGTCACTCGTGCTATGAAGTGGAAATGCTACCAAAGCAGTCTGTGCTGGTGTTTGTTATATGAAGGATTGATTGGAAAATATATGTATGAAATTATGCGAGTCATACCATTGTGTTATAACAGTAAAACAGTAACAGCAACTTCAGTATCCATCAAACAAAGCTTGTACTTTGAGTGGTGTAACACCCAGCTGACTACATGTTTCGGCATTCAGTGAGCCACCATCAGGCTGTGGATAAGAAAATACAGAGTCTGATGTACGTGTAACTGCATTTTATACTGTCAAAATTGAAAATTTTTTTGTACAGATCCAGTAGATTAGGGTAGTTTTTTTATTTCTGAAACCATGTTCTCTTGGAATTCAAAGATTAATCTTGCTTGTTTTTCTTTCTGAAAACATGAACCATGCCTGAGTTTGTCATCAGATGTGTGCTGACAAAGGATCAGACCAAATGTCATGTATCCTGTATCCTTTCCTATCCTTTGTATTTTCAACTCACTGTTATGCCAGCTACAGATTAATTTGAGCAAAAATTAAAAAATAAGAAATTAACTGCTGATGTGGGAAAATACCAAACTCCTGCTGTCTGTTCCTATGTGTGAAGTACTGGCATAAATATGACATTTGCATGGACCTCACACCAGTGTCCAAAGATACTGTCCTCTAGGATGTCTGACAGCATGACGACTGGTAGAAACTTAGGAACTTTTCTGAGGAACCTGCTGGCTCCATCTTCAGGGTAGATGGTTAATCTTTCACTCTTCATCCTGAAGATGGAGGCTGGTACCTGTGTATATGGTAATGCAACATAGAAAAAAATCAATTTTTTTACCGTTGTGGGAACTTTGATCCATGATCTTGTTAAGAGATGCAGGAGGGAGTGCTCTGTGAAGGGGCATAACCCTTCACAGGAGCTTCGGAATAGCTGTTACTTGTAGTTGCAGATATCAAATGGCTTCAGCCTTTTGTCTGTTGGACAAACCATGAACTGTGTGCCCAGTGATTTATACATACCCTGTAATGACGCAGTCTTTTACCACATGGAGACTGCTAATTTCTCCACATTGTTTGCACACCAGCCCTCCACAATATTGTGCCATCACCTGATTTTAAACAAACCCCTATGCATCGTTGAACACTTGCTTAGCAAACTGTGTGTCTGAGCTTCAAGCTTGTGGTGATGATTTTGTGTCAAAGTGTTGGCAGAACTGTGCAGTAAATGTGCAGAACAGCATTCACTTTTCTCTTTATCATACTCTCTATAGTTCATGCAATTCTATTTGCCATATTTTCTTTGCCTCTTGATTTGAGATGTTGCCCATGTTTCATGAAGAATTCTCTCTCACTGACCACATCTATCAGTCCACTTTTCCAAAACATTTCAGCCTGTTTTGTAGACTCCTATTGAAAGCCTCCACTTCTCTGTTTACACACAAGTCCTTAATTAGGTCATGCCTATGAGGGACACTTAATAGGATCACATTGGTATGAGTTGAGTTTATCAACAGACATAATATATGTTTCATGCTCACCATGGAGTTGTTTCTTGCAACATCATTTGAACCCCCTCATAATACCACTATATCTTGTTAACTGTGCCATTTTCATTTCAGCTGATTCTTTTATGTCTTTCATTCCTGATCCTGGATTTATGAAACCAAATACATCGTACTCATCGTTAAACTGTTGTTTCACTTCAGATGCACATCGTCTGGCGTGGCTATCTCGTAAGATTAACACTATATACTTTGCTTTTCACACTACTATTTTTATAATTCTTTTTCTTGTCCCTTCTTATGTGTTTGGTAGTTAATTCACTCAACCTGCCTGTATTAGCAGGTGTATCATCATCATCATTTGTGTCGTTACCCAGGAGGTTATAACGATTTGGAGTTATTTGAAAGGGGTCTGCGACCTTTTGTTTTTTTGTACTTTTATTGTCCTTCAACGCCACCACTCTTGTCCACGATATTTTTGTTTCAAACTGATTTCTCAACAAGTCTTTCAGGCTTCCTATTTTTGCTAGGATCAGATCAATGTCTGCTTGGATAACCTCTTTCACTGACGGTCTCTAAGCCACGTGTAGGTTATGAATCAATTCCGATAAGTCACTTTGTAGCCCATCTAATTGCACACTCTTTGATGATCCACTTGATAACTCATTACCATATTCACATGGTAATTCTTCATTTATAACATTATTTCTTCTTCTTCCGTTGGTGCTACAGCCCACTGTGGGCTTTGGCCTGTTGAACAATATCCTTCCATTTTTTTTTCTATCCATCACCAACTTTCTCCATTGTCTCACTCCCAACACTTGAAGATCTCTTTCTACTTCCTCTTTCCATCCGTTCCTGGGTCTTCTCCTTCTTCTCGTCCCTTCCAGTTCTTGAGTGGAGATCTTTTTGGGCATCCTATCCTCCTCCATTCTCTCCATGTGACCTAACCAGCTTATCCTCTGCCCTTTTATCCATTTTACTGTATTTTCTCCTTTGCTCATCTCTTCTAGTTCTCGATTCGTCCTACTTTTCCAATCCCCGTTTTCATATTTAGGACCATATATTCTTCTAAATATTTTCCTTTCAAAAATTAACAAAGCTTGTTCTTCTTTCTTTGTCAACGTCCATGCTTCCGCTCCGTACAATACTACTGGTCTTATTATTGTCTTATACAATTTTAGTAGCTCTGGATAAAAGTCGACTCCTGAAGAGACTTATAGTGGCAAAATAAGTTCTGTTGCCTGCCAAAATATGTCTTTGTATTTCTTTTTCTACACTATTATCATTACTGATTAGCGTACCCAAGTATATGAACTCAGCTACTCCATAAGTTACGCCATTTAGGGTTGCCCCTTTCACCATCTTCGGGACGGGGATGCTGAAAATCTCATATATTAGATCTTTTCGGGGTTTATTACCAGGCCTACTCTACCTGCTTCTCTGCTTATCTCAACAAAAATGCTTCAAGAGCTGGAAGGCACCTTGCAGTTACCAAGATATCATTGGCATATCCACAGATTTGTGTCAGTCTGTTCAAAATCATGTTGCTGTGTTCCAGGTTTTTCAGTGCTTTGTGAAGGACGAGTTTGAACAATGTTGCAGACAAACCATCTCCCTGCCTAACCCCTCTACTTATGACAAAAGGGTTACTTATTTTCCCATCCACTATTACTTTGGCTTGGGCTCCTTCAAGTGTCATTTTTATGAGCCGTTCTATCTTTTGGGTATCCCAAAACTCACAAGTGATTCCAGAAGCTTTTTTTGGTTTATGCTGTCAAAAGCTTTTTTAAAATCAATGAAGAGGAGATGGATGTCAATATCATGTGCATAAAATTTTTCAAGTATTTGCCTTACTACAAATATTTGGTCCATTGTTGTTGTGATCTGAAGCCGCTTATAACATTAATACTCTGAGAAAACTTATTATTTTATACAAGCAATGGACACAGTGACTACCTGGGATGCCATCTTGATGACAATCTAATGTGGACCAAGTGCACAAAGATGTACCATACCAAAAGAATGTAAAATAATATGAAGTAGTTCTTGCTGATCCTTATCAAAGCTTAAAAAGAACTTTGCACGTCACCATTTGTGAATGCAGTTTTGAAGATGCCTACCTGCGCAGTGATACATGTGAATTACAGCATTTATTCTGCATGAGTTTCAAATATGGGCTTCATTTCTCTCCTCCCCCCCCCCCCCCTCCCATGATATAGGACTGTAAAATATTTTACAACTATGCAGACAAATTGCAGTTGCAAGATCTATATTGTTGTATCCCAAAGGCGATGGTGGGTTGGGAACGTAGCTTGTGGAACGTGTTGACCAAGAGGGAAGTCTTGAGTACATTGGAACACTTAAGAATTGAAATTCAAGTCCACAACAACACACGATGATGTGTAAATAGCTTCTTGATTTATTAGCTGATGTGTTGTTACAGCTGGTTATGAATTTACACCTAAAACTACAGCACATATTCCTTTGGATATTTGTTATAAGGATAATGTAATAGAGGAAGTAAAGAGTACTACATTTTTAGGTATGCATATAGACAATCATATGAATTGGACAAACCATATAGATCAGATTCTTCCTAAATTGAGTGCTGCATGCTTCTCGATAAGGAAATTAATTCACACTTTGAACCTGGATATTTTGCATATGGTCTACTTTACATACTTTCATTCAGTAGATTAATATGGAATAATCTTCTGTGGAAATTCAACATGTGTGCATCAAGTATTTAAACTACAAAAAAGAATGGTTAGGGTAATGTCTGGTGTAGGACCAAGGTCCTCATGTAGAAGCCTATTTAGAAAGCTTAATATTTTACCTATTTCATGTCACTATATATTGCCTTTAATGTTGTTCATAGTAGATAATCAAAAAGACTTTCTTACTAATGCATATGGTTTATGGTTTAGACACCAGAAACAAAAATCATTTTTATTTACTTGTAAGTTTATCTTGTGTTCAAACAATAGTTTCATACTCTGGGGTCAAAATGTTTAATAACCTTTCATGCAATATACAGAGTTACAGAAATGGCAGGAAAAGATTCAAAAACAAGTTATACAGATATCTTATTATTCATTCCTTTTATTCAATTACTGAATTTTTTGAATGCAAGATGTACAAATTAATATATAAAGTACAAAACTACTTTTATGACTACCTTAGTAGTAAATGCTTTTATATTAAATATGTGTAATTTTATAACTAGAGCTTCGAAATATTTCAAATGTCATTAGAATAAGCCTTATGCATGTAATTGTTCCAGTGTGAATGATGACCTGGAATAATACTTTGGTTTACTTGTGTGAATGTGTTTGTTTTTGTTTTGTTTTATTGTCTTATCTTGTGAACGTATTTTTCTATGTGTCGTGTGTTGTCTGATGTTTATCGACGTATTCCATATTCAGATGCAATTGATGTAGAGACTGGATCAGTGGAATGAATATGTATGTATGTAATAGATACTTGTAAAATGTAAATGTGTTGTTAGAGAATAAATAAGTTTATGGATCTCATAGTGAACTGTTCTACACCCCTGCTCTAATCATTGCTGCTGGGATTTGATCAGTACCTGGTGATGTGACTTTTTACCATTTCAATAGCCATCTCATCCTCAAAGGCACTCAGCTCAGGCACTAGTGGCTGTGTTGTATGTATTTCTGTCTGCCTAAGGTCACTAACCCCATGTACATTAAATAGCTGAGAGAAATGGTTCCACCACATAACCAAAATATGGTGTGAGTCAGTAACCAAATCACCCTTGTCATCCTTTACTATATTCTAGGGTTGAAGTCATTGATTCCACATACAAGTCTCTGATATATTTGACGTTATTGTTAGTTTCAAGTTCATTAATTTTAGCTTTTAGATATTTTTTCCTGAACTGTCTATAAGCTTAATGCCTTACATTGTTTAGATTCTCTACACTGCTTTGGTTGGGATCCTGTAACCTTTGAAGTAAAGGTTGTAAATATTCTTCATGAATCCATTCATACAGACCTAGACTGTGTGTAGCATAGGCTTTTATTTCAATGTTTGTTGCACCGTGCATTGTAATATAATTACGTAACATTAACCAACGAAAGGCACAGTTTCAAAATTGATATTTAAATCTTAAATTTTGGCGTATTCAAAATTTAACAGCGAAATTAAGATTGAATTTCATGTTGGCCATTTATGTTAATGCTGGGCATTTCACAGCTGAGCCCTCACTGTTTTCGGCCATCGTTAAGTTGATTGGCCAGGAGAGCTAAGAGTCAGACGTCGTCTAGCGGCCAGCGGTTGGTTGTTGGCCATCGGCTAGAAGGGGAGTTTATATATGGAGGGGTGATACGTAGGACAGTAAGGCCTGGGACACATCCTCAGGTCACGTGAGCTCATGTGAATTTATGCGTGCAGTTGGTATGTGAGAGGCGAGTTAACATTGCAGTTCAATGGCCCAGATTCACACTTTTGTCACTCCGCTTACATCACGTGATTTCACGTGGAGCTCTGGTCGTCTCACGCGCCAGCGCGCAACTCACATTTCTGTTGTCGCAACACATTTCGTGAGACGTGACCTACGTGTCAAATGCTCTTCAGACATTGTTACCGGTTGTTAACAGAAATGGAGGAAATGCTTATTGAAAAAGTGCGCCAACGGACCTTTTTATGACACCAAGTCACCAGAATATAGAGATCAGAGGCAACGCATGGGAAGAGATAGGGAAAGATTTTAAAATAAAACGTAAGTTTTATGTATTTACTTGCATGTGTATATTTATTTCAGCTTTCATTTAGGGAAAAGTTTTAAAGTCAGTTTAGACATGTACGCCATTCATTATACACAGTTTCCGATACGTAGGTACGTGCATATTATGTTCTTCATGGCGAATGCAATCATCCAAGGCGAACCGCGGCTAGTTGCTATGGTTTCTGAACCAACAGGCTAATTAAAATAATCTTTGAAGTAATCTCGAACATCTGTTGCTTCAGGGGGTGCATTTCTCCTAAGATGTCGTAAATTTCGTAGGCCAGAAGTTCTGGGACACAGTCACGTTATGAAGGAAAACTCCTACTTTATGCAAAGAAGACACGAGGAAAAGACGACAATCCGGAACATGGACGAGACGGATATGTTTTTCCTCAGTATGGCCAAAATGACGAAGAAACTTCCTTCTCTTGAACAGGCAAAAATTAAATCGCATTTGAGTCAGGCTGTCCTGCAAGCTCAAATCGCATTAGAGGAACAACAAGAACGTCCGCGATCAACTGCTTCTGTAGCAACCTCCTGTTCATCGTTCAATTCGGCTTAAGCCGTACCCCTAAGCAACGTTGCAATGGGCAGAGAATACATGAGGCCTAAAGGGAACACACTATAAGACCTGCTCGATATCTCGTCATAGCTTCTCATGAGACGAATTAATGTTTAATTTTGAATTGAATTGAAGAAAATGTGAAGTCGCGTCAAACGAATTTGGTATTCTTTTTAACTACTAATTACGAACTAAACGTTTATTTAACTTTCCAGTTAACCTGACTTTTCCAAAATTTTATTGTAAAATAAAAGTATTTCTCTATAATTTGCCTTAAACTTAAACATACAGCCATTTTTTCCTCCGTAGTGATTGCTTCTCGGAACTGCGTGTTTCTGGTTTTTATGTCGCTCATTATAAATATCCTGTAAAAAATAAAATTCTTCCTTTGTCATTCTAAAGTACATCTCCTAGCGATTTGGATGTTCTTCAAGTTCCTTAATCAAATGATGAAATTCACCTTTCTCCTTCCGTTTCATGTTGATGTCATGAACTACATTTTTCTCCGGACAGTCACTGTGTCGGCTGCTAGAATCGCGCAAACATTTTCAAGATCCTCCTCATAATCCGATTAACTAGTTGCGCTACATCATTCCATGACTATTTCCTGACTGAGAACTCTACTAATTGCGTGTAATCCAACTCACATGAGTTAACGTGACATGACGATTAGCGTGTTTACCACCTCACGTCACGTGAGATCACGTGACTCGAGGTTAGTACGTCCCCGGCAGACTGTGACAGTAGAATTTTCCTGCTTGTGAAGAGAAAGGGACGAGATGGGGAGACTACTAGCGCCACGCTTGGCAGACTGCAACGTCGTTGGCCACACGCCTGGAGTGGGTCCTTTATTTTGTACACCACTTAGCCATTAAACCTTTACAATCCAATAAGCAGAGAAATTAATGGGCAAACAAATTCCAGTAAATAACATCACAAGGAAACTCTCACCACTCTAATGTAAACGACTTATGAAATAATTAATTACGTTTACCTAGGAAGCATCTGCGTTTCCAGCTTTCAGCTGATGGAAGCAGGTGGACAAATCCACCACTGCATTCTGCATGGACTGACTTGATAACACAGTATTCTTCAGGAGACAGGGAAAGTGAACTGGCAGTCAACCATGAAGGTGACTTTGTTACGATACTACTCCTGGTACCTGACATAACATTAGCAGACTCCACACGTTTGACACTGCACAGAACAGTATCAGTGTCATCAGGTTTCGTAATTATGAAGTTGTTTTAAACCAGCAAATATTTCTGCACTAACTAGCTCATGAAGTAACTGTATTATACAGAGTCTTCTTCGAAAAGATGATAATTCACTAGCCAGTCAATAAATTCACTGTTTTCATGGGCCCGGAAAGTGCATCAGTGAATCCCTTCTGAAGTCAGCTGATTCATTGCATCCATCTCAATATTATTTTTCCATCTATGGCTCCAACTCTCAGGCGTTCTTTTCCTTTCCTGATCATAAATCCGTACACACTTCTCAACTGTAACTATGATGCAACATTTCCTGCCAAACTACATTCGTAGCAAATACACGGCAATTCAAAACGAGGTAAACAAAATAATGACAGAAGTTCACCAATAATAAGCAGTCAAGAATTTGTTTCCGAACTGACCCGATTCCATGGATTAATTTTGGCTTACAATTGTCTTCCTGTGTTATTCGTGACTTATGCCAATGACGTTCTCTGATCGTTTCGTTGTATAGTTTTCAGTAAAGTCAGTGAATAAGGAATTGGAGGAGTTTTGTGTTTGAATTAAAGTAGGGTGTTCCTTTATTCGCCATTTTTCCATATTCCTTTTGTGGTGTGATGTGACAAAATTTTTCAGACCTGTTGCAGAATATTGTAATCAGTTTTATTATGCCAGTGTGGTGTGTATTGGTTGTGATGTAATTAGTACTTAATCGTTTGATTCAGCTAGTGCGTAGAATGAAATTTGTGTTGTAGTCAAGTCAAAAGTCTGTTCCCAACATTTATTTAGGAGTCTTTTATCATTTACTGACCTATCTGGAAACATACGGAATGTTGTTGGTCCACTTGTTCATATGCTTCAGAAATATAGTCTGTCTCGTGAAGTGCAGGACATGAATTGAGGGTATCGAAGGACACGACCAGGATTGTAGACTGATAATGAAGGCACAGGAGAATGTTGAACCAAGGACAGAGGAAATGATAGGAGGCTGTAGAAAGTAGCATAATGAGAAGGTGCATAATAGTGTTGTAAAGTATTAGGATGATGATGATGGGTGGGTCATGTAGCATGCATTAGAGAGACAGGAAAAAAGTACAAAGTTCGATTGGACAACCTGATGGCAATAGGCCTGCCAGAAGACCTGTGTGTGTGTGTATATGGGAGGATAATATCAAAGTATGCGTTAAACAGTACTGGAGAGTTTGGATTGTTTTTTGAGGGGCAGGAGAGAGATGGGTGGTATGATGTTTTGTACATGGAAATGATGTTTTGTGAACATGGTGATGAACTGACAAGTTCTATAAGATTCGGCAAATTTCTTGAGTACCGGGTGACTGCTGATGTCTCAGGAAGAACTGTATTGTCAGTGGGATTATTGTGACTGTTGTAATATTAGTATTTGGTAAAAAAGAAAGCTTTATTTTTTTATATACACAGAGTGTTTGTGTGAGTGCATTAAATTGTTCTGTGTTTTTTTCTCACTGTAGTTACAAGTATTATGATGGCAGAAAGTAGTACAGTATGCTTCTACAGTGTCATGGATGTATGCACATACATATAGGTTTTAAATCAGTACATGTTACTTTTTAACTATCACAAGGAAACAATTGTGGGGTTGATATGGCTGCTAGGCTGATGCTTTGTCAATGTGAATTGTAACTCTTGCCACTTCATGTTGTGATTCATCAAAAGTTTTCAGTGTTCCATGCCAGGAGTGTCATTTTAACTTAGTACATGCTTTAACAAGTTTGTTCTTCTCCAGCCTAGTAGATATGCAAGTCTTGCTTTCATTATTAAATGTGTCTGATAACTGACCATCTTTGGTGTCATAATGAAGTCTTATTGTTTCCAATGTGCAGTTAATTTACATTTGCCTCTTAGACACATAAGCATTTTCACAGTATGGTGTGTTTCACTGCCACACAAGGTCAACCCATTTTCTTTATTGGGCTGGGCAGTTATTCCAAGCTGACATGTGTTCTATCAGAAGCACGAAGCTGTGGCACTACAATTCTTGTTAAGTCATTGTGATCGCTAACGTACAGACCCATCGTGTGTGATGAACAAGTTCTAAGCTTACAAATACCTAGCAGTCTCTTGCAACTAGGGTGCCAGTATACTGCAGTGGGTGGAAGGGAGATTTCCTGATGTGAGAGAAAGCCTGATTGGTGCTGTGCTCTGTGTGTGTATGTGTCCACGGAAGAGAGTTTTATTTTCCTAGTCCTTAGGGTTACATGGCCAAAGCTTGTGCTGATTTTCGTTTTTCATTGTTTCAGTTCCATGGGGATGGTTATTTATATAGATATTGTAAAATTATATTGTGTTTGGTCTTTCTGAATGGTCAGTTCAAGGAAAAGCATAACAGCAGGCTGTGTAATAATGTACATATGTATACAGGGTGTCCCAGGAGGAATGTTCCAGACTTCGGGAGAGTGTTCCTTATGTTAAAGTATACCGATATAACCCAAAACACCTATATCCAAAGTTGAACGGTTACGGAGATAATGGCCAGA
>Ga0131853_10020277_pt1 | contig 12076 bp, 10 predicted proteins | sample TergutLab28metaG_FD_92764 | JGI IMG/M metagenome (GOLD analysis project Ga0131853, IMG submission 92764) | Labiotermes labralis P1 segment gut microbial communities from Petit-Saut dam, French Guiana - Lab288 P1 (version 2) (version 2) | ecosystem: Host-associated > Arthropoda: Insects >...
CGAGGCTCACGAGGCTGAGTGGACCCCGTTCCAGACCCACAACTACTCAGAAAATCTGGTAGCGCCGGGGATCGAACCCGGGACCTCTGTATCTGTAGCCAGAAACTCTGACCACTAGACCACTATATATATATATATATATATCCTCTGCGTAATAGGCCCAAGGTAATTTTAAATTTTGGGAGTCGTGCCTGGAACAGGATCTTAAAAAGCAAGTGTTAAGTTGGTAGTTTTTCCCACCTTCCCATATAGCAGGTGCGAAATGATCATATTTTTGCGCCAGAATTTAAGCTAATACGCTTTTATTTTTCGAGATTTCCCGTTATGTGGCACCGTCTTCTGGCTAGTTACACGTGTACGCAATTTTACATCTTAATTCCAAACGGCAGTACCTTAAAAGTTGTGAGAGGAAAGGATGAGGGTTGTTAACTGCACGGCGATGTTGAGAAAGTGTAGGAATGCATAATTAATGTAGGTACGAAGATTCCAAGACCGGCCATTGGCATTCGTAGCAGACAATGTGGCAGTTAGATAGATCTTTCTCTACGTGCCCCGTTTTTCACTATCAATTATCATTCCACCAGTGTTCCATATTTATACTCATTCATCTGCCATCGACGCGAGACACTGAGTGCGCCGCCAAACAACTCACCCATAATACAGCTGGGCCAGCCATCTCTGTCAGCCACACATATTGCAAAATGCAGCCTCAGTTGATATACTCCCTTTTGCTTCCAAACCAGCCGTTTTTACGTGTGTTGTGTGTTTCCCATGGTAATGCACTAAAGCATGGAATTAGACATCATGAAATGTGTTACACCCTCGTAAAAACGGCCGATAAAACAGTAAACCGCCATGTTTATTTCCACAACACGTTGATGATCATTATTTGTTTCTGAAAGGCTTGCATTTGATGGCACAAACAATAAAATCACGGCACAAATCGCTCTGTGTCGATCAAGTGCACACGCCCGTCCAGTTTCGTTTGTTTATAGCAATTTCGTGCTGCACGTTGTGTTCCGGTCGAACCTCATTCCTGCTCGTTTCTGCAAACTTACTTCCTGCATATCTGTCGTAAGATTTTTAAGTGGCCTTTATCAGGACGTCTTATGTATAATTTGCCCCTATTTTCCCCAATCAGTAATTCATTGGTGTAAGCGGTGATATCTAAGAACGGAAACGCTGCTGAAATCTTATACCTTTTCGAAAGAACATATCAACTTCGAGCCTAAAATGTTTTTAACAGCCTTGACAAAAATTGGCTGGTAACTTACTTGAATAATTATGTGGTTACTTCCATAATTGTACAGAGAAATTTTATTAGAATGTACCAAGATAATTAATATTGTCACTGATTTATTATGTACGTAAAAGAAGGCGGTTTTTTTGGTTATTTGTTTAAGTCTTTTTTTATGAAAATTAGTTTCCACGCGCTGACACAGGTGGTAGCTTAATGTTCGTAACTGTGTCGTCTGAAGCATGAAGATATAACTTAATTCACTCTTTTAATGGAGAATGAAGGAAGATGAATGTACAAGTGCGAAAGGGAAAAAATAGATGGAGGATCGAAAGGAATGGAAGTTTGAGGAATGAAAATAAATAAGAAATTACTGCCTGTACAATTGTAACACGGTTCCCCCCCCCCCCCTTAGTAACTTATATGGTTAAGAATGCAGCCTTGCTGGATGCGTCACCTCAAAATTCTATGTGTGTGGTGGAGGAAAAAACATGTAAAGCCATTTTTGAAAAAGTAGACCCCAAATTTAAAGCACGTAGAACACTTGCTTAAAAATCATTGTTAGCGTTAATGAGTTCAGATTTAGCCGTTATTGACTATGATGTTTCCTCCGTATAAAAATGCGAAATTGGCTAAAATAAATTTTGTCCAAAAATTTTAGCTAATTAGTGTGGTAATATCTAAAGGAATTTTCATATTTGACTCAGAAGACATTAAGGTCTATTCTTTTTTAAAGACGGAAAAAAATTAGGTAAGTTAAATTTAATCGTCAAATCTAAATTATATTATACTTTTCCGACCAGCAGATTTATGCATTTCTCTCTGTAATATTTATTACCCTTCAATCTATGTGAGGTAATCTTTTGAAATGTAAAGTCTAGTGAGTTTCCATATTTATCACTTTAATATTGTACTCCAGTCTTAAGTGTTGCATATATCGCCGTAACATCCTGCGCTGTGAATGACATTTCTAAAGGTTTATGCATTTAATATCACCTTCCAGTCTACGTGATGCTTTCTGTTAAGGAGTTCTGACCATTTCTCATTCACCTTACTCTTTATTGTACTGCAAATCCACAGTGAAAACACTGGCCTATACACGTATTTGAAAATAGCCCAGAGTACTAGATTTTGGGATTCGGCCAAAGAAACTGCGATCGCGGTTTCAAATATTTATCAGAGCATGGACTTATGTTTTTATTTTTATTTATTCGTTATGGCTTTTCCTCCATTGGGCCGATCATTCGCCTAAGGAATTGTAAAACATGTCTACAATACTTACTTACTCCAAGGTGCAGAGTCCTTCTTGAGAAGACAACTGGTTTGCAGCTAGTCAAGAAATTCCCCGCATTTCACGGAACCCAAATGTTCATTACCGCACTCACAAGCGTCCGCCAACTGTCCCTATCCTGGGTCTACCCAATCCAGTCCATATACCCACATCCCACCTCCTGGAGATCCATCCTAATATTATACACCCATCTACGCCTAGGCCTCCCCAGTGGTCTCATTCCCTCCGGTTTCCCCACCAAGACCCTATACACCTCCCTCTCCTCACCCATACGCGCCACTTGCCCAGCCCATCTCATTCTTCTCGATTTTATCACCCGCACAATATTGGGTGAGGAGTACAAATCATTTACCTCCTCGTTATGCAGTCTCCTCCATTCCCCCATCACCTCGTCCCTCCAAAACATGTCTACAATACCGTTTCCAACTTAGGGGCTGCTTATGCGTCACGTTAGAAGTTCCTATGTGCTACAGGTGCAGAATAACAAAGACAAAGAAAGAGTTCAAAATTTGATTTTGCCTCCAAATGATCTTAAAGTGTGGATTTCAAAACAGTTTCGGGGGAAGACGTGTTTAACCGAAGGCAAGGCTGTCCTGTTCCCTTGCAAGGTCTGACCCACCACTCCCTTTCCATCTCGCTGACAGGAAGACGGTGAATATTCTGTTGTCAGAAGACAAAAGACTGTCTAATGTGCTGCCATGGAGGGGAGCTGATGCTACTGTATGGGTTTTGACTTGAGATGGGTTCCAGATTTGTTTACGTTCAAACCCGGGTGGGCGGAAGAGGTTGCCAAGTTTAGACCCCTTCCCTTCGTCACACTACAGCATCCACCCTCATTCTAATAGAGGAAAGGGAAATCTTGTGTGCAGTGCACCCCAGGAGGGCAACGGTCTCGAATCCTAAACCCTGAGAGGGTGGTCTTGCCACAAACAAGCAGGAGCGGGGTGTTTCTTTTGTAGCAGAAAATACTGTTTGCCGTTTCTGCAGTTCTTAAATATTTTGTGCTCTCCAGTGCACTAATAAAATGTAAGACATTAAGTATAAAGTAGTAATCCGTCCGTCACTAGAAAAATTTTTTTTTTTTTTTTTAGATTTAGGATAAATAATTTTTCGATCAACTTGGCCAGAAGCCCAAAGATTTTTAGGAATATTTAGTTCAAGAATGTTGCACTAAAAACTGATTAACTTATGTGCCTTCTGTTACACGGTGAGTTACAGGAAATTTATCTATTTCATTTAAAGACCCAGTTCGTACCGCGCAGTAAAAACGCTCCATCTCGTTTGTGCACTGCACTGTTCAGTAAAACAACCATAATTTCGATATCGTTTTGTATTTGCGGGGGAATAATTATACTGATTTTTATTGCAAACTTTCGCCGTGTTGTGAATGTTGTATACTTTTCGGTGATTCCCCGGCTTCTGTATTTTCTGTGCCGAAGTTTCGGAAAACTCTGTCTGTTGCATCTTCATAATTCGATTAAAGAAGAAGAATAATTGGGACGATATTGATAGGGTATTTATACAGGAAATGTTCGGCTCAACGAGGCCCTAACGTCGGCACAGAAAATTCAGACGCCAGGGAGTCACCCCAAAAAAGAATACAATTACACCGTAACCCATCGAATCTAGTGTTATTTATTGTAATTATCCGCCGGCCCAAAAGCCCGCTTTTTGCTTTTGCTGCCACTTAATAATTTGCAAAAGTAAACATAAAACAGTCAATCTTATGTTTATTGGACCGTGCATCATCTTGATAGTTGAATAAAGAGAGACCAGCTTGATGTCACTTGCTTCTTTATTTCATTATTTAATGCTCAACATGTTTCGGATGTTAATACATCCATCCTCAGGAGCTTGCGACTCTATTTGATGTGTTATTTCATGGATTGTATTGCTGTGGTTCGATGCGTGTTGATGTTACGTTGTGGTTTGGCTGGTGTGGTGTGGTGTGCTATCCGGATGCAGGCTGAAGCACTGCATCATTGTTTATGTCCCTCGCAAGTTACAAAGAGGGTACAACGTGAATCGAAGAAGTAGCCTCTGAGAATGTGACAAAGAGAAGGTATCCCGTCGCTTTCTGTTTTTACGCTTGTACAGTATGGTGCTGAATTATAAATATAGATTTAATCTGAAGAATCCTTTCTTCTGATGTAGGACGCAGCGTCCTGTCCCACAAGAACGGGAACTTCAACCAAGCCTCAGTGGAAACCTCAATACTAGCATAATTTTTAATCTCTAACTGAAACCCACAGATGAAGACAAATTAACAAATTATATAGTTCCCGCGTTTGTATATATATATATATATTTCTCGCGTTTATATTTATATATATATAGTTCTCGCGTTTATATATATATATATATATATAGTTCTCGCGTTTATATATATATATATATATATATAAACGCGGGAACTATGAAATGTGATTATATATACCACTCACACCTGCATATATATGTATTATATATTATATATATGCAGGTGTGAGTGGTATATATGAACTATGAAATGTGATTATATATACCACCTAAATTCTATACCACTCACACCTGCATATACATATATATATATATATATATATATGCAGGTGTGAGTGGTAGTCTAGTAAGTGAAATAAGGTTTTCATTACAAACGTTCTCTTTACAAATTTGAAATGATATATCGCATTTAAATTTCCGTACAGCTAGGCCCACAAATGGTCTGAATTTACTTTCTTCCCGAGCACTTTATCTACAGCAATAATAAGTCTGAGCAAACACACGGATTTGCACATTTTAACACTTTCGAAGGAGTATTTCTGTTTAAGAAAGTCTATTTCCATTCTGTTAAGTTTTCTCTAATAACACGCTCGAAGCCCATCTCAAGAATACGGAACCTCACCGACCGTGACGCCATTTTTATACGCGATATATCGACACATACTCCAGTAGCACGTAACTTTAAAGCGCTGGCTTATATCAGCGCTTGTGTGGCGATCTGAGGGTCCTGAACTTACACTGCTCTTTACTACATTTAAGTAAGAAATTAATTTCATTGGTGCCACAAATTTACTGAAATATTATTATTATTATCATCATCATCATCTCCTTTATGCAGGGTATTTACACTTATATTCCTGAGACAAACTATGTCTCTAGGGAATACAGTGTTGCAGCTATTCTGTTGTTACTATTCATGGTGCTTATATCGTTAGTTTCAGTGTTGCATCTATTGTACTTTTACATTAGTACTTTCCGAAGTGTGTGTGCAGTGCCCAATATGGCTGTTTTATGTAGTTCCTTGACTTCATATTTTCCTCGTATGTTGCTCACGTGTTTTCTGAATGACTTTGAAATAGTCCCAGTCGCCCTTATTATTACTGGTATCACCTTTGTTTTTACATTCCACATACGTTGTATTTCCATTGTAAGGTCTTTATATTTTAGAGTCTTCTCGCTTTTATTATTATTATTATTATTATTATTAAAAAGGTAAAATGTAAAGTAGTCCCATTACAGGCCTGGAGTAGCCCAGAGGGTTCCAGGAAGTTAAGGTTGCCAAATTTCATGACAACGGCACAGGTTGGTGGTAAGGTTGTCAGCCTTATGCACCGGCCGCCTTTACCCCCAGGAAATGCTCCTGGTACTCATTTCTGTTAGAGGCTGAGTCGACCCCAGGGTCATAGTGCGATCGGAGGGATTTTATGACAATGAAAAATCCACTGACTCCAACTGGGATCGAACCAGCGACCTTCCGATTTGTAACACAGCACCTTAACCACTGTGCCACCGCGGTCCCCTTATTATTATTATTATTATTATTATTATTATTTAGGTTTGGAATGCCGAAAGAATTGCTCAAATAGGACTTCGTAATTCTCCATATTTCTAAGAGTTTTGTGTGTGTGTGTGTGTATGTGTGTGAGTGAGAGAGGGAGAGAGAGGGGGTTGTCAAAGAGGGAGATATAGGCACATCTGTGACACAAAGTTGCTGATCTTGGCGAAAATGTGCAATTTGATTATTGTTGTATGTTTATTCATAACACTTTAAAGTATCTCATGTTAATTCTGAATGAAGGCATCACGATGTGCTTGAAAATCAATTAGTATTACACAAACGTACGTCAGCACAATCTATTTATTCTAGAGTAAGACTACATGTTTCGACTAGATGTTAGTTATCTTCAGGCCCCTACAATTTCGTTACCAGATGTTTTGTCCACTTTGGGATCCCATAGTGTTTTACATGTGGATTACTTATTAGCTAAATTCTAGAAAGCTTTAGCTAATAAATAATCCACAAATGTAAACACTATGTGATCCCAAAATGGACAAAACATCTGGTAACGAAATTTTAGGGGCCTGAAGATGACTAACATCTAGTCGAAACATGTAGCCTTACTCTAGAATAGATTGTGCTGACGTACGTTTGTGTAATACTAATTGATATCTCATTTTAAACTACAAGTGTCGAATGATGGACCAGAAAATATGAAATTGCGAGTAAAGGATGTGGAAGGAAACTGCCGTGACATATTGTGAGCTTCCATCCTGCAGTTTAGCTGCGCGACTGAGAGGAACCACGACAGGCCTCAGTCAGGATGGCCGGTCTGAGGGCCAAATTTGAACACTGGACCAAGGTGTTGGCCTGCCACCAACTGGTGTGTGAGTTTCGGTATATGCTAGCCAAGTTAAGTCACTTCGTACGACGAACCATTTTGGGGAAACGCGGTGTTTTATTGCAGATTCACTTAAAGTGTGCAATACGTAGACTACACATTTTATCAAAATTGTGTTTCTTAGATTATGTAGCCTAGACTTCAAAAAGGTTAATAGAAATCAGGTTACAGATAGACACGACCTTCCTAATGCGCATTTTGGGCAAATATTATTTATGTAATATGTGTCAAATGTTTGAATACTTTATTGCCAGATATTTGATAATACTGTACTGGTCATGTGATATGCTTCGACGTTTGTTCTCAACGAATGATAAGCTACATCGTGCGGGGTAACTCAAGTGGCATGTACCCAACTCGAGGTTTTTCCGGCAAGCCAACCAATGTGCCCAGCTATCTCTATCGTTGCACCGTGCATTTCGCAGAGTCGTTTAATCAGCACACCAACTGACACACATTCATAAAATTTTTACATTAAAATATTTAAAAGTAAGTAACCACCAAACATGCCCTCAAATAAAAAAAAAAACATACAATAACCAACAAAACCGTACTAGTAACAAAAAATATACATACAAATCACAATCCAAAACAACGGATATAAGTAATTTGGGCCTGTAATCGAACAATTCTAAAGTTATCTTTTATCTTATTTATAGATAATTTTAGGATTGTTGGATTACAGGCGTTATATACATAATTCATACCTAAAAATAAATTTTTTTACATATAAGATGAAAAATTACCAATAAACCTTTTTATTGGTAGCTTTTCATTCTATATATAATTTCATTTATTTTAGTATAAAATACTAAAATTGCTTATATTGAATAGATTACACGCAATAGGTTGGCGATTATATTAATATAAGTGTTGAATATTTAATAACTTTTTCTTCTCTTATTAGGTAGCTATACCCGCTATACTGTTAAATGTACATAAATAAGGTCGTATTATTCTTATATATCACATATATGTAACTTTAGCAAGGAACAGTGTAGCTCCCTGAAGATGATCTTAGGATCGAAACATTTTAGAGCGATTTTAAATGTTTTAATGTAGTTGGTGTGCTGATTAAAAGTGTCCAGCTATATTCTTGGTTTTATTTGACTCCTTTGTGCGAAAGTGGAAACAGTATGTCTATATTTAAACGAGGTATGGCCGTTTTCTTCCAAATCCCTCTTAATTCACCATACTTTTCTTCCTTTCTGATCTTTTTTCTTTAACTAACCCACTGAGCTACTACAGCATCGTTAAATTACCAATAACCTAGACGGTTGGAATATCAGGACTCAGATTAAGTACAAGTAAATTTCCACTGTAGATACAAAAAAAGGACAGAAGCACAATATAATACAGTCAGGGTGGGATGGTAACGCAGTATAGACTGTTCCACGTACGTATTCGCTGCCTAAGGCTATTATGATAGGGTGCAAAGCCTGAGATGGAGCCTCTTAATTAATGGGTTTCTTTGTTTGGTTTGAAAATAGCGAATGTATTGAGAGGCCCGGGGCAGCGGGCGCGTCAGAGCGCACAAGCGCATCAGAGAGCACGGAGGGAGTTTAGATATGTCAGATGAGGGAAAAGAGATAACATAGGACGCAAGATTTTTAACACCGGCTCAATATAATTGAGAAGAAATGTATAACAAAGGAGATTTTTTATTATAATGACTACGTAATATTTTATTTGCAACAACCAAGAGGTAGATATAGTTTAGAGTAAATTACATTTACCAGTTACTTGTAATCCAAGTAAAGATACGCGATAAATCTCAATGCATTTAGATAATTATTTTGGTATAATTTTCTTTATTATCTCCTCGTTATGAATGAGATATCGTGTTTGGGATCTTTTATTTGTGTTGCTTGCTTTGTTACCAGTGAAGATCCTATTGCCTCCTAACAATAACACTGAATATATTTTGTTTTCCAACAATATAATTTTTACATTAACATGAAAGTGCATTATTCCAAAAGAGTGTCTTTCAGTGAGGAAAAAAAAAATTAAATTTTAAAACAAAATCCACTGCTAAAAATAGCAACTATTGTATTCTGTTTTGTACGCACTGAACTTACTTGGAAGACACACTTAAAAACGTCGTTTGTAATAAGACGATCGTGCCAAAGAAAAAACAATAGATAACTTGTGTATGCTTATCACAAAATTTTCAGTCAAATTATGTGTTATGTTAAATCCTGCCTGTGAATGTATACGTGTTGGTTATTATTTATGTAACACCGTTTTTTGGTCAGTCTGGAACATTTTAAGAGTTTAAATAAAACAGGCCCGATCTCGCTGGACCCACATGAGTTGGATTTAGTATCACGAATATTTGTTGGCAATGTCCTATGTATATTTATTAGCCATATAGGTACATTCAGATTTAACAGAACAGGCAATGTACGTATACCGTAACACTGAGGCGCGTTCGTGCAACCATTATTGCAATGGAAAAGCAGTAAGTATTACTTATTATGAGTGCGTGTGTAGCCTTATTTATCCAGCATGCAATGCGCATGCTCCATATTATCATCTATGACCTGCCCCGCTCTACCATATTTTTCCATATTATCTCACAAACGGCACGATTTTCGAAAGAAAAAAAAAGTTATACAATACAAAATATGTGTCTTGATTTCCTCTACAAATGTTGTCTGAAACATTTCTAATTCTAAGAAGAAATGAGCGAGATAGATCATAAACTTCTAGTGGTCTTCGTGTAAAGTACCCGTTATTCTTATCCGATTTGAATTAAATTTGACTTTTCTCGACAGTTTTTCTCAAAGTATTCAAACATCGAATTTCATGAAAATCCATCCAGGGAGAGCAGAGTTGTTCCATGCGGACAGACAGACGAACGGACAGACATGATGAAGCTAACAGGCGCTTTTCGCAACTTTGCGGACGTGCCTGACAAATGGCTACTGCAATAAACATCATACAACTCCTATTTTAAATCGTTAGCAATTTCGTCGCCGGTACTGAAAGGCGCTTCTAACTCACAAGTTTGAATTGTCAGAACTTCCGTTTCGTTGGTCACAAAAAGTTTAAAATTACCAAGACAGAGTGGTTTCAAACGGAAATGAGGTAGTTTTACGAAAGCCAAGACAACTTGTGTTTCGCCACACATTGACTCACAGATAATTACACCGTAAACTTCATATCATCGAGCAAGATGGAATTACACCCCTGTACGAACAGTTCTTATGGAGAAAAAAATCAGAGGTGGAAGAATGCTTACACGACGGAAGGGAAACCTTTTTGGAAAGCTGATAGTAGAGCTCGGCTGATATTTCCGGCCCATTTATATGGTCCGAATTTTCACCAAATTCTGGTAACTCCCCAGCTGTGTCTCTCTCTCCTCAGCCACTTGAATTCATAGCACGACCGGACAGTGTGTATGTGTGTGTGTGTGTTGCGTGGTGTGTGTGTGTGCGTGTGCGTGCGTGGTGTGTCTGTATGTATGGTGTGTGTGTGTGTGTGTCTGTATGTATGGTGTGTGTGTCTGTGTGCGTGCGTGCACGTGTGTGTGTCTGTATGTATGGTGTGTGTGTGCGCGCGCGCGTGTTTGTGTGTGTGTGTGCGCGCGCGCGTCTGTGTGCGTGTGCGTGCGTGGTGTGTCTGTATGTATGGTGTGTGTGGTGTGTGTCTGTATGTGTGGTGTGTGCGTGTGCGTGTGAGTGTGTGTGTGTGTATTTAAATTTCATTTTAGTATTTCCTCCTACCAACGGCTAGATCATGGAAGTAACGCCTGCCACCAAGGATTTATGACTCAAATATTGTAGGCAGTTTTGAACGCCACGTTCTCCTTCTAGCTAATCTTCCTCAACTGCTGTACGTACACGTACACGTACACGTATATTACAAGAATAAAAAAAAAACTTCCATCCGCTATGCAGTGATCTCTGGCTTGTTTTAAATTCATAGTCTTAAACGACCAATCGGAAGGTGAAACCTCAAACGTGCCAGCTGTGTTACAGGACATATGTCGTATATTTTTATCGTTTAACCAGATGGAAGCCATATAACACGAAATGTGGAAAATAACGAATGTAATAGCCCGCAAAATCCGATCTATTTACGGTTTCTCTCGCGTGTTACAAAACAAATATTAAAACGAACTGATACACCCGAGCAATTTGTTGAATTCGCACACAAAGTTGCAACATAATATTTCTGGTGTACACAAATGCACCGTATTTATTCGAAACAAATGCAAATGCATTACAGATTATTGATCGCCCCCTCCGCTCCTCGCTAGCAACTCCTAACGATTCTACATGGATTTAGGTGTTTGTTTGTTTCTCGGTTCTGGTTTTACGTTGTGATGGAGCGAAGAAAGTAAATGTTGAGGAAATGTGCTAAAAAAAAGGGTGGGGGGATGTATGGGGACGGTAGAAAACGAATACACCTTTGGCAAATTACTGGAAAATGACGATAAGACCAGAACATCACCCTTTACATGTGACACGGATTGATTAAGTGGTGACAGGCATGTGAATGTTTGGGGATGGGGACTTCAGGTGAATTGAGAAACGTCCTCTTGTTTTGGATAACTTACCTGCTCCGTGTCTTCTGCAGAAATTCATGGGTCCATAAATTTGGATGCAGTGATGATAACACACAATGCGATATGTTGCGTAAAACCTGTATGAACTTCAGAGGGGTGACATAAAGAGCATCACCGCTGCACAGATGACAAATTACCGTATTGTAATAAAATGCACGTTAAGTTTCCAGGTTTTAAAGGTGGGCGTTGTTCAAATGATGGCTTTTTGAGGGTTATTACTCTGTGTAGGATGATATGTTTGTTGAGAATTTTCGGAGGGACCTGCTGCCTCCATCTACAGAATCCACCCTGAATTACTTACCTACATAAATACTTAC
>Ga0131853_10020278_pt1 | contig 12076 bp, 3 predicted proteins | sample TergutLab28metaG_FD_92764 | JGI IMG/M metagenome (GOLD analysis project Ga0131853, IMG submission 92764) | Labiotermes labralis P1 segment gut microbial communities from Petit-Saut dam, French Guiana - Lab288 P1 (version 2) (version 2) | ecosystem: Host-associated > Arthropoda: Insects >...
CACAACATGACATGCTGCCACAACACCATGTTTACAGAAACGAATTAAATTGTGAATGTTATAATATAACTTTAGCAAGGAGAAACATAGCTCCCTGATGATGATCTAAAAAAGATCGAAACACGTCGGAGTGATCTTAATTTTTTTAAGTGTTTTTATGTGGAATTTATGTAAGTGTAATTGTTGGTTAATAATTGAAGTGATTTTAAAATAATATTTTTGTTTTACATCACAATCTCTGTTGAAGTGGACACAACTGTAGGAGAAGGAAATGCGGTGTTAGCGTATCTTCCGAGTTGTTACACGCTTCAACAAGTTGGCAGTTCCAGTAACATTATATGTGTTGGCGTTTTTTTTTACCGGGTGCTGATAATTCCTAAGCCCGAGCAGGAAGGAAACAACATCGGAAGCATTTAACGGACGTGCGCGATTTCAACAACATCGAGACGCGAGCTGTCTTCAAGTTTTTTTTTTCCTGCAAGGCAAGGCGCCGAAGGAAATTCACGCCATTCTGACAGAAATATTAGCTTTTTTCCTTCCTGGCCGGGCTAAGGACTTATCAGCACCTCTGTACGCTGTCGATTTTTCTTTGTACTTTCTGTGTTTGTTTTCACAGTCGATTTGATCTGTTTATACATCACGTCATTTGTCCATAACTGAAAAAATACCGGAAAGCAGCGTCCATAGTCACTCGAAATAAGAGAAAAATCGTACACCCGGTTGGCGGCTAAGAGTTGAAGAAGAGCTACACGGACAGAAGGGGGTCTTTAGTTGTACAAAAGTTAGCACACGCAATGGCAATTGCGTGACACGACTTCCACCGCCCACTCGAGCCCAAAATAAGAACCCTTTTGGGCATATCTTACTTTTTATATATGCTGTAACGTATTCTCCTTTAGACACAATTCCCTCCCACATTCTGGCATTAGTTAGAAATCGGCAACAAGACAAGCGAAGAAATTCACATGACTTCCATCTGTTTGAGAGAGATTTCTTTAACAACATCTTTCTTTTGGTTGTGTAGCTCAGCCAAGTATGAATTAAATTAAGATTTGATGAAAGGGATTTAAAAGAGTGTGAGCTTTTGTGGTGAATAAAATCAACAAAGAAACCACAAAACTGCAAACAATCTGTTGAACACGATTGTATGAGTGCTGTTCCAAAGCATTTTGTTTTGAAAAATACCTCACTCCGTCATTCAGATAATGCACAAAGAAACAAGGAAAAAAGAAAAGAAGGGAAATGGAAGAAAGTGTATGAAAAGAAAGAAAGAAAGTATATATGTGGTTATTGTATTTGTGTATGAGAAGACCTTGAAGATACAACCACATGGGAAGAAAATAATTGCTTATTTAGGGCAAGACGTCTGAAGCAGAAATGTCTCTGAGTTATAAACAGAAGGCACACAGTCTCGGTTGGAACTCCGATTATAATCAACTGTTTTCTTTATTTTCTCGATTCCTAATATAGGCCAGCACAATACCTGAAATTAGGCAAGGATCATTTCCTTCTGAGTCCCCTGTAATCTATTATTCACCAGCCTCAGCTACTAACATTTTTTAATTTAAACAATAAATAAGAAAATATATATCATTGTACTGAAGTCTGCTGCTGAACGTTGCAAGAAATATTGCCATATTACTTGACGGTTGTTGTCGTAGTGCAAACACATTTAATTTTATCAAAATTATCGCACTACAGACTTCTCACTACCCAGCAAAGTATTATAAAACCGCTGTCGATGTTAATGATATTATGCCTGTACCCCTTTATAAGCATACAAACTTCATACATTCGGTGTATACGGAATATGATCCATTCTGGAGTTGAAAGTCCTAGGAGTAACAGAAGGGGCAGCAAGTTTCGTATACTGATGAGGTTTTCATAGAATTTTTTTGAAGTAACGTGTGTTGTTTCATCAGTATAAGTGGGATATAAATCGCCTGGGGATTAAACTAATGATGAGCGGAGAACAATCCTACCGAAACTTCGACAAACTCATATCAGAAAACACAGTGCCACATCCCAGAAGGCAACGTTGTTCATTGTAACTGTCTTGTGAGCCTCAAATATCAAACAGTTCGGGAGCTGAAACAGCTAATAAGGAGATTTTTATTTCGCTTTTTGGCAGCACAAAAAGTTGGAAATTGTTAAAAAGAATTAAACAAATTTTCACCTGCATGTTAGGTGTTGAATTGTTTTATTGGGAAACAAATTCCAAGAAGCCTGATGAGAATAATGGTGAAGGTGAAAAGAGATAGTTAGCAAATGCGGTTAAACATTGTACATCCCTGTTACTATTAAACCCATATTCATTTCGTGATACATATTCCACAATTCGCGTGAATGATTTCAACATACGTGTAGATAGTAACAGCAAGGAACAGAGTTAGAAGGAGATAGATAAGGAGAGAGAGACGGTGCAGTCTTGGTAGCAAGCCAAACGCAGTCTTGAACACTTGATGTTAGAAAGAGACAGCCTATTTTCTTTTTCCTAAGCCTTGCCTCGTGTGTGCTGTGTGGCTTGCTTGTTGACATTGCGGCAGCCATCTTGAATAGTAAGAAAGAGAAAGATAGAGATAAAAAATAAGCGATGCAATTTTTCTGACTGCCCGTAGTGCTCAAACTGCTGCTGCATGTTTGCTGGACTGTTGCTTGCCTGCATATTCTAACCAGCACCGACTTCTGGTAGGTAAGGATGCTGCCACAGCCTTGGGTGTCAGTTTTTTATTGTATTCGCTACTGTTAGGCAGCGCCAACTAACACTAGCTTAGTAGTTGCTGGTGTGCTAATGCACTTTTATGCAAGCCGTATTCCTCGTGAAGCACTTTCATTAGTTGCTCGAAATGTGGAAGTTATTGTGAAAATATTGACACATTTACAGTAAATAGAAATGTACAATTTGGGAACTTTACCAAATGGTATTTTTTTAAATTTCGTAAGGAAATCTCTTATACTTGTGGCTAATTTATTGTAAATAGTTTGTGACGGGATATAAATTGGCGAAAAGTTACTAGGTTTCAGTTTTTATGAAGGATGTTTGTTGCCGTGCAGTTGGTAACATTGTGCTGATATTTTTTATATAAAGAGTTACAAGTGAACGATTCCAGTGTGTATATTAGTGACACAAGGAAGTGTGCGGATGTAAATGTTGTAGTGGAGGTATTACTTATTTGTGTCGCTCATCCCATACCTAAATTTTGTTGTCGTTTGTAAATTGATACAAATGTGTTCATTAGGGACGAAACATTTTGTCTCTTTCTGATACGACGTTTGGATTTACGTGCAAGGTGTCTTGTCTGCCGCAAGTGTGGCTTCGGTTATTTTTGTATTCCTTCATGCTGTGTTTCTAAAGTTGGAGATGGTGCCACAGGATATTACGTAAGTTTATACCACTTCCTGTATTCAAAGTTTAAGAGCATTCTAATCACAATTTGGTCTAATTAAGGTACCGATTTTGGCCAATTTGGTTTTACCTTAGAAAAAAATTGTCATCTTTAGCCACACCACACATCAGTGTATAAAGCAGTAGGTTTCAGACTGTGCTCAAAGGATGTTACTGTAATTCAGTGAAACATACTTTAGGGCCAAAATTTAATTTTTGCAAAATGATAAATGATTTTTTCGCTGTTTTTCGAAAATATATTGCATTCTCTTAAACAAAAATTTATTTACAGCGTAAAATATGGAAATTAATTGATTAAATATACAAACAGATAATCACCAAGAGGCCACCTAAGAGATATGTCAGTGACCTAATGCGTTTCAAGCCCTTCTGTGATTGCAATTTAGCTCTCTGGAGTTTATTACAACACTATTACACAGTTTTACTTACAGTTCGGTATAGCTTTTCCTATTAAACCAGAATCTATCCATTGAAATTAATTACAAGATCACTATATTAATAGAATAATTAATTAATAAGTGCCTTAGAAATGCATTGCAGACTCTATGATACATAAGGAAGGGACTTACGTGGAGTATAAAAATATAGTAATAAACAAAGAGGAGTATTATTTTTGGCGTTATAAAATTACTTGAAAATTTTTAAGAGCTTAGAATTTGTCTTCAGTTTTGTGTACTTCGGCGGTATTGACATTTTTGCTCATATCAGAAGATTATTTGCAAATCAATTAAATCTTATGTGATTATATTTCAGTGGAAATTGTTAGGCCTAAAATTTTTTCCGTTATTTTAAAATTTAAGAACTTATAAACGCATCATAAAGAAATATTGCTTTTGCACAATGTCTACAGCCAATCATCTGAGAGTAAAATGTGTTAATAAAAAGGTAAAGTGATCCCGTCACAGGCCCTGTGTGCCCCAGAGGGTAGGTAGAGGTACAGCTCTATTCTTCCATGACCGCGGCACTAGAAGGGTCAGCAGCACGCCCCGGCCGCACTTTACCCCAGGAAAGACTCGGTACCCATTTTACAGGAGGCTGGATGGGCCCCAGGGCCGGTATAGACAGGCGGAAAATCTCGTTCCCATCGGGATTCGATCCCGGACCGTCCAGCCCCGTAGCTCAGTCGCTACACCGACTGAGCTACTGGGCCCACAAAATGTGTTAATGCAACTAATAAATTTACAATTTTTAAGACTTCCTGTAATCAATGAGAATGATGTCACAGCCATATCTTCTTACTAGAAATTTTTGTACTACTGAAGCAATATGGACTTCAGAATTAGGCGGTTTGGTTATTACTGAAAAGATTGTAATAACAATCCTTATATAGAAATGTTAAAGACTTTTGTTACAACACTGTCAGTGTCAACATTAAGTTGTATTTCAATATTCTTCTTACAATAATTTTGTTGAATCATTTTTAGGTCATATTCTTTTAGAGACTTCTGTTGTAAAATTTGTACAATGCACTGAAACTGTTGTTTACCTTGGAGGTTTCATTGCAGTCCACTACATACGGTGTAAAATAATATTAATCAGCATTCTTACGTAGATACAGTATATGGACACTGTGTATTTGAATATTTTAAAAAAAAATACACCCATACAAAATATAAAGTAAATTTTTGTTATTTTTGCTCATTTATTATCTAGTTTATTTATTATTTTGGGTTCTTATATATACGTATAAAACCATTCAGAAGTTTCTTTCCGACATTAGAAAGTTCGAAAACCTGAAATATGCTTAAAATTTTAGTACCCTTACTTTCCAGTTTGTATCAGTTAACGTGAATTTTGTCACGATCCTGGATCCTGCCACGTTAACATAAATATTAAGAATCGAAAAAAAATACAATAAGCAAAGGAGTCTGTCTAGATTGTTATTGTAAGTAATTAATCAATGAAACGTATTTTTGTTTTAAGTCTAGTCTTTAAAAATAATTGGATAATTACGTGTTTAGAACCATTTCAGACTTACTGGCTTCGAATTCCATAAGGCATATCTATTATACCTTCAATAATTCTCTAAGTTCCTCCGTCACTGCGAAAAAATTCATGATGAGCCAGAAGGATTTAAAGTTTGCTTTGTTTAATAGTAATAAGCTTCTATTTTGAGTAGTCCATAATCATTTCTTGAAACATTAGCAATGAATTTCGAATGTGCATACTGCATTAACATCCGAATCATGTCCAGTTCAGTTCATTACAGTGAGCTGTTATCAGTACAAATTTGCAGTTCTTTTTAAGCAGTTTGTTGTGTCGTGGTCACAAACCTGGTAATTAAGGGGTCATAATTTTGTTAAAAATTTACTAGTTACGTATAATGTATATAATTATTAAGTATTACTCACAAGCATGGCCATGTAAAGATATTTTAGGTAGGTAGAATATACTTATTGCAGGTCTCGGTGGGCGCACGGTTTAAGGCGTATGTCTGCGGCCGCTCGCCTGCTGATATTGTGGGTTCGAATCCCATAGGGGGCGTAGATGTTTGTCTGTTGTGAGTGTTGTGTGTTGTCATGTAAAGGTCTTTGCCTCGGGCTCATTAGCTGTCCAGAGGAGACCTACCGACTGTGGTGTGCGTCGTTATGTGTGATCTAGAAACCTCGTGAGTGAGGAGGCCATGTCCCACTGGAAGCTTTTGCGCCAAAAGAAAAAGGAAAAAGATAAACTGTGTACAGTTTTTAACATAAGATTCTATACGTTTGGAGCAGGAATATTTTTAATGTCATTTAAAAGAAGTAAGAAGTAACTAGTCACAGATGATGATCAACAGTTTTAGGATCATGTTGTTCTCTGACACTAAACTGTGTCAAGGTCACTTAGTTTGTCTCGTAAGTAGGTTACAAGTAATTATTCAAACATCATGAATATAAGGTGATTTACTAATTCTCAGTATTGCCCCGTGGTAGAATATTATTCGACACATAAAATGAACTGGAAAAAAAATTATTCAGTACTCCACAGAACGTTCTCAGCAACAACTTCGATCATGATTTATTAAACTTATTTAAACAATGACGTAATTTTTTCCTGAATTCTGACCAATTAGTAGGGCTTCATATATACTTATATTTTAAAAACAATATGCATAATTGGCATGTAAAATGTGTTGAGTACGACATTAATATTTTTGTAAATATGATCAATAAAGTAGGACTTAGAGAGAGTTTAACATTAATTTGTGTGTCAGGGTAACCGTTTCTAAGTGCGCCATATTAGGTTTTATGAGAAGGATGGATACTGCAGGATTACCATTTATCTAGGTCCCTGTTACGTAAGCAGGTTCTAAGTAGGTTAATATTGGTTCTGGAATTAGAATCATTAATGTTGGATTAATGGATGTTTTAGCATTAATCCATGTCATGATCATGTAAACAGATTTTCAGTAGGACAAAACTGATTCATGGACATGTGATCAGCAATGCAGGATGTACAGGGTAGTTCGATTTAATGTGTGTCACGACTATTTAAAACGTTTCAGACAGATTCTTTGCAATAGCATGATAAGTTTATTGTCTGCAAATGTTTTAGCATTAAACTCTGTCATAACCTTCTAACAAGGATTTACGTATAACAGAAAAATTCTGGAAATAGTTTCAATAATATAGGATTACTGAATTCAGTTCAACTTCTTTCTTTTGAAAGAACTTCTGACTAAATCCTGGCTGTCACGGTGGTGTTCCATCACCATGAAATTAATATCTACAAATCTTTAATCGTTTTAAGCTATATATATATTTAACTCCATATAAATATCTGTACAGATCTGTGACCAAAGTTTTTAGTAAGGTTTTATATTTTCTTCTAAGCCAACTAATATAGTATTAGCAAATTGTGACGACGTCTTTTAGTTTGGCAGGTATTTAGCAACGTGACGGAGAATGGTAATACCTCGGTCATCTACATTTAAAATTCAAGCAGTATTTGTCTCCGAAATTTCGGTATATTTATTACAGCATACGCAGCGTCGCATTACAAAAGACAGTATCGGTCAGTCAGAGTCAGCGAATCGAGAATTTAAACTATAACACTACTGTTCTAGGGCGTGATTATGTAAAAGACTTTAGAATTTTCCAGTTTGTTCTTAAAACGGAATCAGTATACAGGATTTACATATGTTTGAGCGCTTCCATCTTTCAAGGTCACGTAAAGAGATTTTATAGGCCATAACTGACTCTCGCAAGTGGGATTAATAATACTTCATTTGCAGATATTGTAACTTTGATCTGTGTTACGATTTTGTCAATACTCTTATACTTTAAGTAGCTTATACGTAACGGAAGTAGGATCGGTTAAGCAGAATATATTAATGCTTGTGCATTTTTGTGTTGTTTTGACCTTGTCTACATATTCTAAATGGGACAAATTTAATTTTAGAAATAGTGTCACATAAGGTTTACTCGCGCTTTTGTAGTGATCTGTGTCTTCACCATTTCAACACGTTTTATGGTCCACAGTCACATATGAACACAGGACTACAAGTGTCGCATTTTCTCACAGACCTTTTAGGTTTGATTTACAGTGTATCAGGATAAGTACAGGTATTATACTGAGGCCTTACTTAAATTTAAAAATCGGATCAGTAATGTAGGAAACAACTTAAGTTAGCAGTTTCTGTTCACGGATATGTAAGCTCATTTTTAGTAGACTGCAGTTTATTCTGGAAGGAGGGTAATTATTGCAGGTCTTAACGCAAATCTGTTTATGGATAAGTGACATCTTTCTGAGTAGGTTATAGTTACGTTTGGGAATTTGGTGTTTAACTGAGGATTTACATATGGTGAAATATTGTTTTTTTATGATCAGATTAACAGATATAATGTAGGCCTAACTGATTATCGAAATATCGTCAGTAATGTAGGAATTATAATGTTTGATATTAATTTATGCCATAATTATATAAAATGATACTAAGTAGGCCACGCTCAATTCTCGATATAGGATCTTTAATTTATGATTTATAGATGTTTTAGTACTGGCCTGTGTTTTTCTTCTTCTTATCCCTCAATCTTTTGATTAGTTGTCAGCTTTCCATTTGGATTTGTTGCAAGCCATTCTTTTCATTGCTGTATACGGTGTTCTGCTTATTTTTCTCTAATTAATTAATTACGGAATTTTAATCAATATTTTTGCATTTATCCGCAATCTTTATGGCGAACTTATAAAGAAATATTAGGCAGAATATCATTGTCCCGTATATATGGTCATTAATGTAATATGCACTTATGTTCGTTTATGATATGTGTCACTTTGTAATCGGATTTCAAATTTAACATAAATGATTTTTGTAAATAGAATGAATAACAAATGTCAACACAGCTTCCTAATCATTGATACCAGGTTCTCAATCCCCGAGATTAAAGCGACCGGGTTGTGAAGTTGACCACCTCTGATTTTGTGTCAGGATTAGGAATGAGTGGAGCTGTACCTCCATTCCCCTATATATTTTCTTGGTGTTCACGGTGACAACATTACCCATCTCTACTCCCTAATATTGTGGCAACTTTGTTGTTTAGGATTTGCATACTTTTTTGACACATTGTCCAGATGCATAGTCCTTAAATGCGAGCTATTCATAGCACAGAGACCTATTGTCCTTGTGAAGGTGCTAGCAAATCTTCTCCCAGTTCACAAATGTTTTCCGTTACCTTAATCCGTTCGTCACAAAATCCGGTTGTGATATCAGGCCTTCGCCGAACGTGATAACTGCTGACGTTATGCCAATCAGCCACCTTCAATAAAGGAGAGAAAGTAAGAGTTAATACTGTGTTATTTTGGTTAGTTTCAGATCAGTGAACCAATTGTCATTTAAATAACCCGCCCCGCGGTGCTGCACTTGGGCAATTCAAAGGTTGGGTTTGGTCAAAAATCGTTAAGTACTTTGTTGTAATTTATTGCACATTTGATAGCATAAATAATGGGTCCAGTAGACATGATTAAGAGAGAGTTGCATCGATTTTCGTTGTACACAACTTACATTTCTCTTAATTCCTGTTTGTTGCCTGGCAAGTTGTGGTTATTAGGGTTATCCACAGGATAATTCTGTATATTTTACCTTTTCCCCATTTCCTAGTCATATTCACAGATCATTATAATAAACCGTTGATTTCTCAGTCCCAATAGTAAAAGAATTTCGTAAGAAATTCCTTGTTACATGGTGCTATTACCAAATACATAGAAATTTAAATAAATTCTCGTGGGGTCTTCAGCGTAGTATTTGGTCACACTTCACTTACTTCCCTGAAGTAGTCTGTAAGCGAGTATGCTTCCTTTAGTTACATCCATATGGATAAACTGAACGCCAGAGCATAGCCACAATTATTAACGACGTTGCAACCTGAGACTTAAAACTGTATCGGCAAGAATGGACACCGCAGTACCGACTAAATATACCTTCTGTTGTCTTTTGTTCTGCCACACTCTTTTCGTTTCCGTAACTCTGATTCGTTAACTTACTTAATTACAAATGCTGTTTAGGTACCGGTATGTGCCTGAGTCTGTGTATTTGAGTTTTCAGTTAATATTCGTGTTCTGTTCTTCTGGAAAATGGCGCCGTGTAGTCTGGTAATTTGGCACCAAAGTTTTGGGAAATACAATTGCCTCCGTATTTATAGTAGATAAAGAAAAAGGCAATTCGACCCCCGAAAGGTTAACAGCATATCCAGTTACACGGTGTCATATAACATAAGAACAAAACATGAACTTTCCTGAGAAGTTTTTTTTGAAACAAAAATTCGTGAATTTTGGCGTTTCTACTGTGCATGTTCTTACATCTACATATCACAGAAAATATGCGCTCCGTGGTACACTATTTATGACATATATCGACCCCTGCATATTTTGGCAATGAGGTGCCCTCATCAGAGAGTCGTTGTAACAAAGGAATATAAGCCAACATGTCAGTCTAGCTTCTGCTGTCCTGATAGGAATGAGATAGGAATGACGAAGAACTTATATTTCCAAAATTCGTAAAATTGATAAATATAAATTACAGCATTATTTAGAATTTTAAGGTTTTATTCACTCCTATAAGGAGGAAAAGAATATAGATTGACATGTTGGCTTATATATCTTTGTTATCTGGACTCCCTGAGGATGACACCTCAGTTGGATGGCATTTTGAAACATTAGTAGTTTGTTTTCCTGACACAGTCTACGGCACTGTGAGGTGTGCCATGAAGTACCGTACTTCCTATCGCCTTATGCTACCAGGCTACAGTGCCAGATGTTGACATGACTGAGTCGATTCCAAGAACTGCCGTATTTATACGTAAGATTAGATGTCTTGACTGGGAACGTACTGCAACTTCAACAAGACAGGCAATATAGCGTAATGTAACATTAAGGCGCCTTCGTGTAACCATTGTTGCTGTCCAAAAGCAAAAAGTGTTACACATTGTGAGAGTGTGCATTTGTAGCCTTAGGTATTCAGTAGGCAATGCGCACGCGCCATATTTTCATATTTGGTCTGCCCGGCTCTACAGTACTTTTCTACATTATTTCATTAAAGACACGAATTTTGGAAAGAAAGAAGTTATTGAACATAAAATGTGCGTTTTGATTTTCTCTACAACTTGTTTTCTGAAACATTTCTCAATCTAAAAAGAACTGAGCGAGATATGACCAAAACTGTATACTGGGCTTCATGTAAAGTACCAATTATTCTTAGTAAGGAGCTTGGTGTATTAATACTTACAGTCGAACACAACTATATTTGCCTCTGGTATTACAGGATGGTTATAACAACGACATGTTTCGGCCCACATATAGGGCCGAAATATGTTGTTGTTATAACCCTCCTGTAATACTAGAGGCAAATATAGTTGTGTTCGACTGTAAGTATTAATACACCAAGCTCCTTACTATTGTACTAACACAACGGGGATGACGCACATCAGAATTACCCATTATTCTTATTTGAGTTTAATCAAACTTGCGTTTTCTCGACCGATATTCGAAAAATACTCAAATAACAAATTTCAAGACAATCCGCCCAGTGGAAGCCGAATTGTTTCATGCGGCAGACGGACTGAAGGGCATTCAAGATGAAGCTAATAGTCGTTTTTCACAATTTTGCGAACGCGCCTAAAAAGCTTTGAAGTTTCAGCTTACTACCGACTGTCTTGAGTGGGATAGTCTTTCTGTATTGTGTTGAGCCTTTCCCGGTATATTTCAGGACGATGACTCGATTAGACCATGGCCGCTTATTCACCTTAATGTCTATTTCGACATTATAAAATGCGTAGGAGGGTCAAATGAAAATATTTGCAAAGTTTTAAGAGTTAATCTACCATAGGACGAATACAATTCCAGTCACATTTCCAAAGTTCTGTCCTGTTATCCAACTTCGTTTTCTGATTTTATTGCAAGACACAATTACGGTCTACTAAAAGTAGCTTCATACAGAACGTTTCAAAACATTATACAGTGGACTTTATCAGCAGCCATAGCAAATATCACAGAGGAGCGGGTACAAACGTTTTTGCGTTTACAAGTACTTAGAAGAAAAAAAAATTAGAAGACGTCATAATTTACAGTTGTTTGATATTAAAACTAAACTCCGTGGCCTTAGTCCGCACGCGAACTATACCGACAGAGCGGCCGCCGCCGGTCGGCGAAGTTAGTGCCAACTTTTGCGGATAGAGGGGTGTCACGTGGTCAGCGCAA
>Ga0131853_10020282_pt1 | contig 12075 bp, 11 predicted proteins | sample TergutLab28metaG_FD_92764 | JGI IMG/M metagenome (GOLD analysis project Ga0131853, IMG submission 92764) | Labiotermes labralis P1 segment gut microbial communities from Petit-Saut dam, French Guiana - Lab288 P1 (version 2) (version 2) | ecosystem: Host-associated > Arthropoda: Insects >...
TTCGGTTCTTTAACTCATAAGCTTAGTGAAGTGGCAGAAAAAGTTATATGTATAGAAATTGATAAAACACTGATTCCTATTTTAGAAAGTTATGATTTGCCAAATGTTGAAATAATACATAATGATTTTCTAAAATTGGATATAGAAGAACTTTTAGCTCCTTATGATGAAGTTCATGTTGTCGCAAATTTACCTTATTATATTTCAACACCTATAATCATGAAACTTCTTCATGAAAAAATAAAATCTATGACACTTATGATGCAAAAAGAAGTTGCAGAGCGTTTTAAAGCTATGAAAAATACTAAGGAATATGGCTCTTTAACCTTAGCTATTGGCTATTATGCTAATGTTTCGCATGTTGCAAATGTTCCTTCTGGCTGCTTTCACCCTAGACCTTCTGTTGAAAGTGCAGTTGTTCGCCTTGAAAGGAAAGAAAAATCATTTGAAACAGATGAAGAGAATCTTTTTAGCCTAATAAGAATGGCTTTTGCTAAAAGACGAAAGACTATGGCTAATTCCCTATTATTAAGCGGTTTTGAAGGCACAAAAGAAGAAATTACTGTCATGCTAGAAAAAGTAGGAATAAAAGACAATGCAAGAGCAGAAGACCTCACACTTGAAGATTACATTAGTCTTAATAACACACTAGATTGGAGATAAAACATGAAAAGAATAGCATTATCTTTTAGCGGTGGAAAAGATAGTACACTTGCTTTGCACAAATTATTAAATGATTCAAACTATGAAGTTTCAGAACTTTTTTGCACTGCTTCAGAAGAATATAAAAGAATTAGTATGCATGGTGTTCGTGTGGAGCTTTTGCAGAAGCAAGCAGAAAGTATTGGAATACCTCTTAAAATTATTTGGCTTCCAAGTGAGCCTTCAGATGAATGTTATAAAGAAACAATGGCGAAAGCTTGTAAAGAATTTAAAGAAAAAGGTATAAACCACATTGCTTTTGGTGATATTTGTTTGAATGATGTAAAAGAATATAGAGAAGCGATGTTAAACAAAGTAAATATGCAAGCGATATTCCCACTTTGGGAAATGGATACAGACAAAGTTTTAGACGAATTTCTAACATTAGGTTATAAAACAATAATAACTTGTGTAGACTTAAATGTTCTAACGAAAGATCACGCAGGAAAAGTGATAGATGAAAATTTCTTAGAGAGCCTTCCACAAAATGTAGACATTTGTGGTGAAAATGGAGAATATCATACATTCGTTTTCGAGGGTCCAATTTTTAGAAATAAAGTTTCTTATGAAATAGTGGGTGATAAGCTAATAGAATATGAAATTAAATGTCCGATAACAAAAGAAGATTTACAAGTAAAACTTTATTATGCAGATTTGGCCAGTTGACAATTCAACTGGTCGTTTAATTATCTGGAAAAAGTGCCTTTCTTTCTCTATCCTAGCGGCTACATATAATATTTTTTAAAAAAGGTGTTGACAGCGGAATATTATTCTGATATAATACTATGTGTGGAAAAGTAATATTTATAAGGAGGTGTTTTGCGATGTTAAGTAAACATATTGATGAAATACTTATAAAAATAATATCTTTAGGTGAACAGTATGGATATAGTATAAGTAAAACTGTGACCAAAGTTTCTGAAGGAGATTTTGAGATTAAAGAAGCAAGTCTTTATACTGGTTTAAGAAGGCTGGAGAAAGAAAAAATTATACTTTCCTATTGGGGAGATGAGAGCCAAGGTGGCAGAAGAAAATATTACAAATTAACAGATGAAGGCTACGAAAAGCTAGAAGAAAATTTTCAGATTTGGCAAAAAACAAAAAGTATAATAGACAAAATATATGGAATGGAGGAATGAAAAAATGATGGTGGAAAATAAGTATAATGAAATTATAACAACATGGCTAGAGACAATATGTAGGGATTTCAAGCAAACGAATGAATTGTTAGAGCAAAAAGAAGAGTTGAAATCAGATATTGTAGATAGAATTTTAGACTATATGAAAGATAATAATGATTTTGAAGAAGCTTTCATTTTAGCTAAGAGAGATTTAGGAGATTTAAATATTCTTCTGCAAAACTTTGAAAAAAACGAAGTACGAAGAAGTGAGCATTCTACACCTCCTAAAAAACGATGTAAAATTTCATTTGGTTTTAGTGGCCTTATCGCTTTAGCTCCATTTATATATATTGCATTGGGTGTTTGGTTTGGGTGGTGGGCATGGGGTTGGATGATCATTCCTCTTTCTGCCATATGGCTAGAAGTAGACGATATTAGGCACAAAATTGTTGCTTCTTCCCCTTTCATATATTTGATACTTGGCTTTTGGTTTGGCTTATGGGCATGGGGTTGGGTGATAATCCCGATATCTGCTATAATATTTGAAACACCATTTATAAAAATTAGCAAGGACTAGAAAGGGGATTTTATAATCATGTTTAAGATGCTAAAAAAACACAATTTACCGTATAAAACCTTTACCATTTTTTACGTACTTATAGCGGTAATACTAGCAATAACAAACGTACTTATGACTTCTATAACAGGAGATTTGAGCCAAGCTGCACAAAATGGTGATTTGAACACTATTTTTCACTTCCTTGGCTTTCTAGCTCTCATTATGGTAGTGAGAACTGCTTTTTTTGCTCTATCATCATTTATTTTAAGAAAACGTTATGCAAATTTAAGCTATAGACTTCGTGAAAACTTTGTAAAAAGTCTTGGTTTTAGACCTTTTAGAAAAATAGAAAATGAAAATGCAGGTGAAGCACTTTCTATATATAGCAATGATTTGCCTCAGGCTAGTTTGCTTTTTGGTTTTTCTATCTTTCAAGTTTTAGTAGAGGCAGTTTCTTTGGTTGCGGTTTTCGTTTATATGTTAACTATAGACATTTTTATGACATTGGCATTTTTCGCTTCTTTTCCAATTTTAACTGCTATGCAATTTTTATTTAGCTTGCCTATAAAAAAGAAATCCGAAGTAATGAGTGAAAAAACAGCAGCTTTTAACGAAGTTGTAAATGATTCTTTGCAAAATACTGCCATTATAGCAGCTTTTGGAATAGAAGAAAAACTAGAAGATAGATATTTAAATTCTTATGATGATTTTATAAAAAGCTTTAAATCATATGCTAGAACATTTATAGTTCTAGTTCTTGGTGGGATGATTTTTTCTATGGCACCTCAATTAGCTATGATAATTTGGGCAACTTTTAATACTATAAATGGATATATGCTGCTTGGGCAATTTGTTGCATTTACTTCATTTGTCTTTCTTGCGGGTAATTGGATAATGATGCTTTCTCAAGTTTTGAGCAATTTACAAGAGAGAGCTGCAGGCGCAAAAAGATTAGATGATAACATCGGTGAATTAAAAGAAATAGAAACAAAAGTGTTAATAAAAGAAGATGATTTTGCCATAAAAGTGGAAAATTTAAGCTTTGAGGAAATTATAAAAGATTTAAGCTTTGAAATACCGAAAGGTTCTAAAACAGCTATAGTAGGTCCTAGTGGAAGTGGAAAAAGTACTTTGTTGAAACTTATTTTAGGTTTATATGAAGGTGGTGGCAAAATAACACTAGGTAGTGCTGCTACATACGTTCCGCAAGATTCTTTCTTATTCCCAGAATCTATAGCGAAAAATATAGCAGGTGAACACATAGATAGAGAAAAATTAGAAAGAGCAGCAAAAGAATCAGGAATTTTAGATTTTATAAACAGTCTAGAAGAAGGCTTTGAAACGATTTTAACAGAAAATGCTGAAAATATTTCTGGTGGACAAAAACAGAGAATAGCTCTTGCACGTGCATTCTATACTGATGCACCGATAATTCTATTTGATGAAGCAACAAGTGCATTAGACACTGTTACAGAAGCTGCCATTTTAGAAGACTTAGCACAAACAGATAAAACGATAGTAATGATAGCTCATAGAGAGTCTATAATAAATTTCTGTGATAACACAATAGAAATAAAAGGAGGAAAGTGATATGACGGATATGCAAGCAATAAAAAAAGTTTTTAAATATGTGAAACCTTATATTTTCACTTATCCTTTGGCTTTCCTTGGTTTTGCTTCTCAAGGCTTTTTGGGACCTTTAATTTTATCTGTTTTTATGGGTACAGTTATGACTGCCATTTTATATTCAGATGTTTCACTTGCGATAAATGGTCTTTATAGTACTTCTATACTTATTTTGGTTTTCTTATTATCTGTTGGTTTGGGTTTATATTTTTTCTTGATAATTAGCGAGAAAATAACAAGAGCATTAAAAAAGGATTTATTTAATGCATTCGTTAAAAAAGATATAGAGAAAAATTCGCACACAGGAGAAGGGATAGCAGCTATTAATACAGAAGCAAATATGGCTTCGCAATTATATTCTCATGCTTTGTTTCCTATTATAATGGCTTCTCTTTCTTTTATTTTTTCTGCTATAACAATTTTGATATTAGATATTCGTATGGGTTTAGGAGTTATATTACTTGCTCTTATAGTATTTTTCTCACAAATAATTTTCAGAAAACCATTAGAAAAGCTGGGAAAAGAACAAATAGATACAAATGCTGAAGCTGTTAAAACGGTATCTAATGTATTAGAAGGTCAAGCTGTATTAAGAACTTTTGATAGACAGCAAAAAGCACTAGTGGAATTTGACCCCTACAATATGAAGCTTAAAAAGATTTCTGTTAAAAGAGCCTTTATAGAAATGTGGCAAGGAACTTTTACAACTTTACAAGGGTTTTTGACTTTATTTTTGGTTTTTGGTTTAGGTGGCTATTTTGTTGCAACAGATTCTTTAGGCTTAGAAGTTTTAATTATGATTCCGCCTTTGGCAACTAATGTAACACACCATCTATCTAGTATTGGAACTCATATTGCAAATTTAAAACCTTCTTTAGTTGCTCTTAAAAGAGTTTTGCAGATTATAGAAGGAACGGAAAGCAATGTTATTCAAATAGAGGAAGAGATTGAAGGGTATGAAATAAACATAGAAAATTTAAGTTTTTCTTACATAGATTCAGAAGAGATAGTGCTTGAAAACATAAACTTACAAATTAAAGAAAATGAGCTTGTAGCTTTTGTAGGCTCAAGTGGAAGCGGAAAAACTACTCTCTTAAAAACGATAATAGGAATGTATGAAAGAGAAGAATTACCTATAATGATTGGAAATACTACCTTTAAGAGAGAAGTTATAAAAAACTGGCGAAAGACTTTTGCCTATGTAGATCAATCTTCAAAGTTATTCGATGTCTCTATAGAAGAAAATTTAAAAATAGTAAAAGAAGATGCAACAGAAGAAGAAATGAGGGATGCTCTTAAAAAAGCTGGAATAGAGGAAGTGGATATTAAGTCCAAAGCTGAAAATATGTCTGGTGGGCAGAAGCAGAGAATAGCAATTGCAAGAGCTTTGCTTCGTAATTCAAAAATATTAGTTTTTGATGAAGCTACAAGTGCATTAGATTCTGAGACAGAAAAAGAGGTTTTAGAGACTATAGAAGAGTTTAGAAAAACTAATACTGTGCTTATGATAACTCACAATTTGAAAAGCATAACGACTGCAGATAAAATCATCATTCTAGACAAAGGAAAAATTTCAGAAATAGGCAAGCATGAGCAATTAATTGAAACAAATGAAATTTATAAAAGTTTATTTTGAAGATGGAAAGTCGAAAAAATGGTAAAATAGGTGAATATGTAGCCGAAAAATTTTTAGCTAGTCGTGGATATGAGATTTTAGAAAGAAATTATAAGAAAAAAGTAGGCGAAATTGATTTAATAGCAAAATATGAAGATTATATAATTTTTATAGAAGTTAAGTTAAGAAGTGGCACCACGCATGGCTTGCCTATAGAATATGTTACTAAAAAGAAGCAAGAAAAAATAATAAGAACTGCTCATATTTATTTGGAGGAGCAAGAAAAAAATGTCCGCTTTGATGTTATAGCTATAATAAAAGAAGATAATAAATATCATGTGGAGCATGTACAAAATGCGTTTTGATGGGCTGTGTCCGAGGGAGGTCTCCAATATCATTAAGTTAAGCGGGCGAACACAGTTCGCCATGACATTGACTGTGTTCGGCCGCACTCAGACAAATCCTTAATTATATGCAAAGGGGGTGGTCGACCTTATATCTGCTCCTATTTCTTCTGAGCAGAAGAATAAACCGTCCCTACAATTTTACCAGGATTTAAATATCTCTTTATAGAAGTGATAGCCTTTGGAACTTCTCCTAGTCCAACTGCTATCGTTTTTATTTTGCCTTCGTAAACAGCACAATTTCCAGCTGCGAAAATTCCAGGAACGCTTGTGGTAGTGTCTGACTGTACGTTTATTCCGTCTTTTGTAGCATCTAGCCCCCATTTTTCATAGTTAGCACTAGAAGGTAAAAAGCCAAAGTTTACGAAAAAGTAATCCGCTTTAAGTTGTATAGTGTTGTCAGAAGTTGCTTCTTTTAAGGTGAAAGTTTCTGCTTTTTCTCCTTGACCTTCTATATTTTTAACTTCGTAAGGTGTTAAAATATTTACGCTAGATTCTTTTAAAACATCTATGCTATGTGCATGGGCTCTAAATTCATCTCTTCTATGAACTATTGTTGTTTTCTTCGCTTTTTCATTTATCATTAGTGAAAAATCTACTGCACTATCTCCACCACCAAAAATTGCCACTTCTTTTTCTACATACTCATCAATATTGGCTGTATAGTGTATGTTTGTGAAATTTTCAGAGCCAGGAATGTTAAGTTTTCTAGGCTTAAATTCGCCACCACCCGAACATACAAGAATTGTTCTTGTTTTATAACTAGTTTTATTTGTAGTAATTTTGAAATGATTACTTTCTTTTTCTATATCCAGAACAGCTTCTTCATAGTGGATTGGTATTTCTTTTTCAAATTGACTATATTGTTCTTCTAGTCTTTCTACGAAATCTCCTGCGGTAATTTCTTTAAAGCCTGGTAAATCGTATACGAGCTTATCTCTGTATAAATTTGATAATTGACCACCATCAAAGCTTAAAGCTTCTAAAACTATTGCATCTAATTTTTGAAAACCACAGTAATATGCTGCATATAATCCAACTGGTCCTGCTCCTATTATTATAACATCTTTCATTTTTTCACCTCCAAAGGAATTTGGTCTATAGTGATTTCACTTCAAAACAGTAACATCCATCGTCTCATAATCGTTTAAAAACATAACGATTTCAGACCTCTCTATAACTGTTTTTCAATGGAAATTAATATAGTTTGCTATGTTTACCTGCCTAATTCGATAACATTTTCAATCAAGACTTTGCAACGACCACAAGCTGTACCAGCTTTTGTTATTTCGCCTACTTTTTCTGTAGTATCTGCACCATCTTTTACTGCGGAAACGACGTCTTGCAAAGATACTTTTTTACATCCGCATACCGAAGATAGTATACCATCAAGATTTTCTGAACAACCTGAACATTCACCGCATACATTCACAGCAGTTTTTAACTCGTCAAGCGTGCGAACACCTTCCACCATGGCCATTCTTATTGTAATGTAGTCAATATTATTTTGCTCACATATTATTTTTTTTGCAGCACTCATATTTTTATCCTCCGATTGATTAATAGTTTTTATTTATCTTAAAATCGCTTTTATTATAACATAATTTGTTTTAAATTGCAATATAAATTATTTTTTCAAACTGAAAAATGTGAAACTTAAACTAAAATTTAACTCTGTCTATGTTGTTTCTAGCATATTTACTTTTATGCAAGAAACAACATGGACAAATTAAAACAAATCATTTACAATGTTTTTGAATAAATATTGTCGAAGGAGGACTGTATGGTTAAAAATATGTTTGGTTTTGTGAATTTGTTTAGGATTTGGGTGAGAGATACACTAGATATAGATGATAAATCACCTCATTAATTTAGAATAATGTGCTGCAAATCTATGCTAAGTTTTTCCTTGGCATAGGTTTGTATATGTAAGGCATCTTTAAATCTTTTAAATAAGAGACAAGTGTAGTATACTTCTTTTAAAAGTTTTTTGCCCTCCTCTTCCTTACCTATATCTATTAATCCATACGCTTTATTAAATGAAAGTTTTGGCAAAGAATATAAATATCCAGTATCTAAGCATACATTAATACCAATATCACATAATTCCAATGCTCTTGCTCGATTACCAGATATACCAAGATATTTCGTTAAATTATATAGAATAAATGGATACCATTTCCCTTTGTGGTTTCTATCTATAGAGTGGTTATCAAAATTAGTTTTAAGTGCTTCTAGTATATAAATAGCTTTGTCTATCATGTTACTTTCAAAGTAAACTATAGATATCAAGTTGATTATTTCCAATTCTTGATTAGATAAATAATATTCCTCTATCTTTTCTTCTCTAAATTTTGTAATATTAATTTCCATAGCTTTAATGAGCAAATCTAAAATTTTTTCATGGTGTATATTTTTTTTGCGCTGCTCTAGCAATGCTTCAATAAACAGTAAATACTGTTGATTAAATCTGTTTTTTATGAATTCTTTGACATCTTTTAACTTCAAGAACAAAGCTTCGCCTTCCTCATATCTTTTATTAGCTAAATGAGCATCTATTTCATCAATAATTCGTTGATATTCAGCTTCTTCTTTGCTCAAAAGCAAGTTTGATATGCTTGCTAAATCATAACCAAATTTTTGAAACAATATAGTTATAGTGTCTTTATTTGGCGTACTTCTTCCACGTTCTATTTTTGAAATTGTGGCTTGTTCTATCCCAGTTTCGAGAGCAAGCTTTTCTTGGCTAAAGCCTGCCTGTTTTCTCAAACTTTTTACTAAATAGCCTATTTCTTGTTTTACCATTAATTATTTGTCCTTTCTAAAAATTTTAGGCGGGCGAACACAGTTCGCCCATATCTGTTTTTTATAGTCCGTATATCTCCGTGAACTTTTCTGTCAAATAATCCGCATAATACTTCACATTTAATTGTTCACCGATAAAGTTTTGTACTAGTTCTTTTGGCTCATATACACTTCCATGCTTGTGGAAATTTTCCGTAAGCCATGCGGTTATTGTCTTAAAATCGCCTTTTTTTATTAGTTCTTTTATATTGCGCTGGTTAAATTTAGCAAAAAACTGTGCAGCATAGGCACTTCCTAAGAAATAAGTAGGGAAGTAACCAAAATTGCCATAAGCCCAATGAACATCTTGAAGAATGCCTTCTGTATCAGTAGGTGGTGTTACTCCTAAATATTCTTCATATTTTTTATTCCATATTGCTGGCAAATCTTCTACGTTTATATCTTCTGTGAAAATCATTTTTTCTATTTCATAGCGAATTAAAATATGTATACCATATGTTAATTCATCTGCTTCTACACGTATTAAAGAAGCTTCTACTTTGTTTGCAGCTTCGTAAAATTGCCTTTGGGTTAAATCTTGAAATTCTTCTGGAAGGTATGTTTTTAATTCATCTAAAATATAATCCCAAAATTCTTCGCTTCTTCCTATCATATTTTCGTAGAAACGACTTTGACTCTCGTGCATTCCCATAGAAGCTCCTCTATTTAAAGCCGTTCCTAATAGTTCGTCTGCTGTGTTCTGCTCATAAAGGGCGTGTCCTGTTTCGTGTATTGTAGAATAAAAAGAACGGAATAAGTCTTTTTCGATGTATCTAGTAGTTATACGAACGTCGTATTTATCTATAGTCATACAAAATGGGTGTGGAGCAATTTCTATAAGTCCCCTGTTTAGGTCATATCCTAGTTTTGTAGATATGAATTCTACAATTTTTTTCTGATCTTCTATGTTAATGTGTTTGTTTATATAGTCTGTTTCTAATTGCTTTTTCGCTTGAATCTTTTTAAGAAGAGGTACGGCTACTTCTTTATATTCGTTAAAAAGTTTATCATAAGTTTCTATGTTCATCCCTGTTTCAAAATCATCTAAAAGAATTTCATAGGCATTTTGTCCTTTTTCTGCTCTATAGCTTATCGACTTCTTTCTGAGTTCAATTAACTTTTTCAAATGTGGAGCAAAATCTTTAAAGTTATTTTCAGTTTTGGCTTTTTGCCAAGCTTCAAAAGCGTTAGTCTGTGTTTCTGAAAGCTCTTTTACTAGTTCTTTTGGTATTTTTGTTGAATCATTATAAGCCTTTTTAAACTCTCTAACCATAGCTGCTGTTACTGTATCAAGTGTGTTTGCAATTGGAAAAAGTTCATCTAGTAAAGCTTTCATTTTATCACTAGTTATCATCTCAAAAATTTCTAAGCTAAGAAATGATAATCTTTTAGAGCGGGTAGCAAGTCCTCCTTTTGGTGCATAAATTTGGTTATCGAAGCTAATAGTAGCTGCAACCTTTCTTAGTGTGTCGAAACGCTCTACATAGTTTTTAAATTCTGTTATTGTTTTGTTCATATTACTGTCTCCAATCTATTATAATTTTCTTTAAATTTCATTTCATATATTTATAATAATCTATTTGGTTAAAAAATACAATCTTATTTTTACGTTAATTTGTTTTTATATTTTTATCGAAAAAAGGTTGTAAGTTTTAATTTTTTATTTACATTGGTGAGAGATTATGTTATAATATTTTTATTGAAATAAATTATGAAATTGGATGTGTATAGTTGATTTAGTTAAAAGCTATATAAAAGCGGTCATATAAAATATTAAATTAGGTCTTGCTGACTCCACCATTATAGTGTGATATAATGGTGGAGTCAAGAATTTTTGAAGAAAATTCTTGACTCCATGGATATATTATAAGAAATAAAAAAATTAAGATGAGGAGGAATTTCATGACGATTCGTATTCAAAGTAGAAATGCACCAACAATAGATGCCGGGGGGGGTATAGAGCCTTAGATATGGAAAATAAAAAACTAGAACTTATAACAGAATCGGTTTCTTTAGGTATAGGTCCAGATGTAGATGTGTTGCAAAAAGTGAAAAACGAGCTTACGTCTTTTATGTATGAAAATGTATCTGATAAAGACATTGAAGAAGCTTTGCTTATTATAAATGCCCGTATAATAACCGTGGGAGATGAGCGATATGTAGAAGCAACTAAAATGAGTACACCTATTCTGAGGAGATTGGGGACTTTGCAAGTAGAAGAGTTTAGAGGCATGGATAAAACTTTTTTATCAATTGTTGTTTTTTGGGCAGAAACTCCAGAACAACTTATAACTCTTGTAGAAAAAGGACTTAAATTAGAATATAAACTTGAAGGTACAAAACCAACTCTCTTACTTAATGCTACCTGTCGTCTTTTAAGAGCTAAATATAGAGAGAAAACTGATCTAGTAAAACTAACTGAATATTTTAATAAATGTGTTATATTAGGTTTAGAGCTTTGTAAACAAAGTGAAGATCGAAAGTATAATTTATTATATCATCAGATGTTTGTCGTTTACCAATATCTTTTTGAAAAAGATGAAAAAGCTGCTAGAGCTTCTTTGCAAACTTTGAGAAAAGAAAAAGAGGTAAGGCTCGTTAAGATTCTTACAGAGGTAATTAATGAAATCATGGATTATGCGGCAAAATCTGTGGAAAGGAATTTGCTAGATGATATCATAGGTAAAAATCTAAAAAAACATAGAAAAGATACTGGTTTTAAAGGAAAAGATATAGCAAAACATCTTGATATAAGCCCCGTTGAAGTAACACACTATGAGCAAGGTAGACGCCCTATACCTCTTATCTACCTTGTTAAGCTTTCAAAATTGTATGGTGTTACTATAGATGAAATATTTTATGGTAAAGAAGAAGGAACAGAAGACGAAGACTCAAAAACTGATATGACAAAGTCAATAAATATGCTTTTGAGTAATACCTCGGAAAATTACTTAGATTTTATTTTAGAAACAATTAAAAAAACTAAGCCGATTTTAAAAAGCGAAGAGGAATAAAAAGGGCGAAAGCTCAATGTCATTAAGTTAAGAAAAAACAATGTAATTTTGTGGGCGAACACAGTTTGCCCGCTTAACTTAATGACATTGGGTAAAATACCGCTCGCAAAAATTCTTTTTTCAACAATCTGAAAGAGTGAAAGCTCTTTTTTTATTATTTTCTTTATTTCTACTCATTTTTACAAAAAAA
>Ga0131853_10020286_pt1 | contig 12074 bp, 11 predicted proteins | sample TergutLab28metaG_FD_92764 | JGI IMG/M metagenome (GOLD analysis project Ga0131853, IMG submission 92764) | Labiotermes labralis P1 segment gut microbial communities from Petit-Saut dam, French Guiana - Lab288 P1 (version 2) (version 2) | ecosystem: Host-associated > Arthropoda: Insects >...
ACGGAGAGTATATACCATGTTTAAAATATTCAGTACCTATATTTGTTGAATAAATATATAAAATGCAACTTTAGAGGTTAGCGGTGCGGTACGTCCACTATAGTTGACATTAGGCGTCAAAAGTTTAAACAATATACATCTGTAGCTCTGGGTTTGTACTTCGAAGTTGATAATGTGTTTATATTCGGTAGAGTTCACACGGACATAGCCGGTTTAATGGTACAGGGGACTGCCGACGAACTGTATGACAAGACAGGCAATATACGTATGGCCGAACATAACACGGAGGCGCATTAGTGCAACCATTGCTCCGGGGAAAAAGTAAGTATTAAATATTCTGAGTGCGCGTTTGTAGCCTTAGGTATCCAGCACGCAATGTGCATGCGCCATATTTTCGACGCGGCCTACCGGGCTCTACACTAGTCTTCCACGTTATCTCATAAACAGAAAGATTCTGGAAAAAAGTTACTGAACATAAAATGTGTGTTTTGATTTCCTCTACAACAGCTGACCGAAGCATTTCTCATTCTAAGAAGAACTGAGCGAGATATGATCACAAATGTATATTGGTCTCCATGTAAAGTACCCGCCATTCTTGTCAGATTTTAATGAAACCTGAATTTTCTTAACAGGCTTCCGAAAAAAATACAAAAATACCAAATTTCATGAAAATCCGTCCAGTGAGAGCCAAGTTGTTCCATGCGAGCGGGCAGGCGGACGCACGGACGGACCAACATGACAAAGCTAACAGTCGCTTCTCGTAATTTTGCGAACGCGCCTAAAATCACAGACCTGCACCAAATGAAATAAGGGTACTTTGTGAATATGTTGCAACAACTATGATTACGAACAATCATAACAAATTATAAAGCATTTTACGTGAAGGAAGGTGTCTTATTTACTTTCTTATTTGCTCTGCCCAACAACTATGAGAACTGCACGCCAGTGGAGTCGTAATCCTTCGGAAAATGCTGAGGCTTGAAAGTGAATCTTCGATAATGTGTGAAACATTTTAAATCCTCCATTATCCATTTGCAATGCCCCACGATACATGCGCAGTGCGACAATACTTAGAAATCAAGTGCCAATGACTCGCCTACCCGGCAATTGTTATCATGAGACCGCCCTGTCCAGTAGCCTCTCCACCAACGGGATTCCGTCTATGATAGATTGATCCAAACTTCGACGTCACAAAGGAAACTTTTCAAATCCTTGCCACGTGCTTGTCCCGGTCATTTCTGAATCTGTTCGTCTAACCAACACCTAGACAACGTAAACAGATTCAGTTTCACTGGAAGGCCGAATCTGCGCTAGCTGTACCAGCCTGCATTCCCTCGTAAGAAAAAAAAACTGAACAGGAAATTTGGCAATATGGAAATCTGGAACTGGGTTTTATTAAAATGATACAGCGAAAGTGCAAGAACTGTTGTCTGAATTTCGTCTACTTGGTGTGACAGGAAAATGGAAGAATAACAGAAAATTTTCACGATCTTTTTTTTTTCATACGGGAAGTCTGAAGCAAACCCCGTTTTATTCGATAGACCAGAGGTTCACAAATTTTTCAAAAATCTAGGATCCACCACTACATTCTAGGCGCTAGACGATGACATGATGGTGTGGACCCACAATTCTGGAATGACCCGCGAACTTTTTGTTCCCTGGCACTTTCTGCTAAGTGCATGTGAAATGACACACATTTTTCTACAGACGGAAAAAGACTAAATGCTTTTGCTGAAAATAATAGGCGCCACCATACAAAAATTCGGCGCCTGCAGTTTGAGCAACCCTGCTGTAGACTAAAAGCTATTCGGAGTAATTCTGAAAAAATGACCGTTTGTAAACAGATCTCACTAACTACAATCAAACAATAATAGCAAACCATTATACTTAAATTGCGATACACCAAACAAGATACTTCAATTCATCTAACTGGAGACTTTTCAGTCTTCTACACAACAGCTGTCGTAGCTATGAACATGTAAAACTCTAACGACCCACTGACAAGAAGACCAGGCCTTGAATAATCGCAGCCAAGCCATCAATGACAAGCCTTTCGCTGTATCAAAATAAAAAGCGGTGAACAATTTCCCCCTCCTTCTTACCCCATATAAATGAGACTATTCTATTGATGGGTCCGCATTCTCGGCAGAATCTCAGTACATCGCATGTGATTTCGTACAGCGTTCTGTTTCTGGAGTCGTGTAAAATCCACAGGGGTCTCCCATTCCACCTGCCGATCGTCCTTTCTTTGACATGCTATAACAATTCCTCGCACAGCAGAGAGCCTTCAGTCTCTCTCTCTCTCACATATATATATATATATATATATATTCCCCAGTACTTTCAAAGCCTTCTTTTCAAACTGACCAATCAAGAGTAGGACGAGCAGAGTTCTCAGGGCAAGAAGGACGACAACATGACGCCCTTTCTTTTCATCTCGGAGTCGAAAACGTTTTGATTTTATTTCAACACTTCATGCCCACCTGCTAGGAAGTCCCTACTTGCACTCTTACGAACGAAGTCCCCTAGGGGGGCCTATGGCCATCAAGTGTGCCGCTATCACGACTTCATTAGCAACCACAATATTGGCACACAAGGAAGATAGTAGGAGGAATAACTTTGCAGTCTAAACTAGATGAGCCACGAGAAGGGGTGCGGAGTATCAACCACCCCACAGACAAATCCTACAGATAACAATCCTACAGAGAACAATAATTTTTAGCGCAAAACAGAAGAAAAATAAAACAAAGACATACCAGACTCCAGGCTTCCATCGCGGTCTAGGTGAGGCCTACGCTCTTCTGGGATGTTACGCGACGTACGTTGGTGGCTGATTATCGACGTTTCGGGACAGCCTATCGGTTCCGTCCCTCGAGGGACCGACAGACTTGTCCCGAAACGTCTGAAACCAACCTACGCCGCGCAACGTCCCAGAATAGCGAAAGCCACAACAAAGACATGTCTGAAATCAGACGTCAGTAATGTCAATATATCTGTTACTAACATATGGCACACAAAAGTGGTATCAGCCCAATTTAAGTGAAGTATTCATATGGCATATGCCAGCGTAGCCTCTGGGTAAACAACTTTCAGTTACTAATTCCTGTCCTAACAGCCAGATACTTTAAAGACTCGATATAAACAAATAGGTAATAAGTCGCCGTGAATGCCTGAGATTACATGGCTTCAGAAAGTACTGTAGTTTGTCATTGTTAAAGAACAAGACATGCAGCGGCGGCGGCGGCAGCAGCAGCAGCAGCAGCCTGTTCGCGTGATGTCATGCAACCCGCCCCCTCAATTCATTAGTATTACGCCCTTTCGGCATGCCCCTTCATCTTCGTCTGTCACTTGAATCCAGCACAACACCTTGCAACGGACAGATGGCGCACGGCAGGCATTCGGCACACAGTCAACTGAGATGGAGCATAATCACAATAAGACGCCAGATAATGAACACTTCACAACAGGGAATCTATGAAAAGTGATTCCTGTGGCTATGACCTAATAGTATAGAAAGCTATGAATAATATTCTACGTTTTCTTTCTTAGTTAAGAGGATAACTGTACATGAAAGATGTGTATACCCACTGGGTTTGACAGTCAAACGGAACATATTATGTCCATTTCGATAAACCACAAGACACAGAAGTTTGTGGCATGTGCTTACCGTTCGAGTAACCTATATCCATCACGTCATGGGACGTCAGCTGACGTCTCCGGTCGGAGAAAATCTCCACAATGATCCGACTGTTTCGTGATCATTCGCAATTTAAGTTAAACACGGTCGCCACAGCGAGGAAAAATTTGAAAACAGAAACACAGCCTGTGATGGGGAAGTCGCCTGTGGTATAATAAAGTAACAAGAACATAGTACGGTGTATGCTGGGACTAACGGTAAGGTGCGAGAAGAACGTTGTCACAACGCCTCATGAAAGTTTCTCCGTACCGAATTCGATGTAGATTCTCTTTGATTCTTTTGAAACCATTAAACCGAATGGCGTAAGAATTCTCCTTGGAAGGCTGTCGGTCGGTTAGCTAATCATTAAACTCCTCTCGTCTGTTATGAAAGATATTTGTTCACTGCCGTGTTCACAAAAGTTTGCCACAGTTCCATATCCTAATCCATACACATCCAGTACACGCCTTTCACACTATTTCATTAGCATTCATTTCAGTTTTATTACCCATTTACTCCTAGGTCGTCCGAGTGACTTCTTTCGCCAAACCTTCCGGTCAAAATTTTTTGGTTCTCATGTTCCCCACGTGCTACATGTCTCGTCCACCAAATCTCTAACGTCATGATCAGGAGCCGGTAAAGCTGTTGACAAATATATTTCTGACAAGCCGTGTAACAATGCGGGGATTCGGTCTGTGGATGCAGGGTAACATACAAACTGCAGCCTTCAGGCGTCATCGAGGACCAATATGTGCTTTGATCATTCGAGTGTTCTGCGAAGAACAGGTGCGGGCCATGTAAATATGTTTATTACAACACGATAAGGGTGATATTTCTTCTAGTGATGTGGCGACATCGCAGACTGGACTTACCCCCCCCCCCCCATTTACAATTCGCTGTTGTCAGATTTCCACACCTGGGAGCCCAGCAGAATACAACTCCTACCGTACTGTTCTCAGTCCCGTTTATAGACATCACGTCAAAGAGCGATATGACTAATTTGGCAACGTGTGAAAGTATGGTATGATGGAAGCAGATGAGAACTGGTTGGTGCGTGGCGGAAGAAACGTCCTAAACTTGCTACACTGGTTGGCAGAGTAGCGAGCCAGCCTGAAATTGCATCACGTTTTCCAGCACACAACAGCAGCAAAATTCTTAACAATATAAATATGGAAATTTCCACGCCTTTATAAAACTTAATCAGAAGTACAGGAGACTTAATTACCTTGAAAACAATTATTAATTCCATCCGAAAACTAGCAGCAGTGTATTCAAAAGAAGAAGGCCGTCACGAAGTAATGAAAGCTGCTGTGCATTGTGATATGAAATCAATTGCAACAAAAAAAAGCAGACCTCTTACGGGGAATCTAAATACAATTTGTTTGGAGAGCAATCTTATTTAAGGTACATATATTTGCATGTTCTAATTTATCTACACAACATGCCAGAACCTGTGACGGGGTACCAGTCCGACAAATAATACCGCCAGGCTACCGAGTGGCCACAGCGAGTCCTATCACTTTCTCAGAATTATATGTTGGAGTTGTCAATGTCATGTTTAACAGCTGGGAAAACAAATACTGAAGTCGCGGTTTGAGATAAGTGAGTTCCACCGCACCAAACAGCAGGCAACCTGACCCAGGTTGAGACCCTGGAGCAAAATTTTTAGACGGTTAATGGGTTCATGTACCAAGAATTTATGCATACACTTCTAACCACACCGTCAACAAAGAGGTACACCTATATGTTTCGTGAATGGGGTATTTGAAACGGCTCTTTAATGGACTCAATTGTACTTCCAATATTCTAGTGATAGCTGTAATTTGAAGTAGCGTTTTCAGGAATGGACACAATTACCAGTATGTGTATTTGGTACATTGAATTTTAGTTAAATGTTGTGAGATGGGATAGCACCCAGTAATATATGATAGATGGTTATTTCCTTCTTGCTGTGTTTAAAATTGCTCTTTGGAAGTAAAGATTGCATAGATAACGCAATGCAGGCTTAGCTTCAGTAAAAATCGTAATTTGGGGGAACAGTCAATTATACAGTCGGGGCACCACACAACCTTCGATTCCCTTCAGCCAAAATACACGATAAGGTAAAAAGCCAAACAGAAAGATAGATTGCTTATATATGGAGATGCATACTGTTACGACAGCAAAATTGTTAGCCCTAAGGCTGGGCGTATATTATAGAACACCATTCTTTCTTTGTAGCATAAGAATGTAATACACATACGCAGGTAACAAATGTACAAAAGGGATATATTAAAACAAATCCTTTGTCCCACACAACACACTTGCCAGAACCCGATGTCTGTACCAGGAATGAAGACTTTACCGTGTGAATACCAATACATAATTAGTGGCCTTTCTTCGTAAACCTTACCTAATGATTGTGTCTTACTGATTCACAGTTATAACATTATGAAAATTTTATAGTTCAATCAGAACAATGAATAATCAGAAACATAAACATCAACTCATTCGTCCATAACTCTACCTAAAACTGCAATACAACAAAAAACTAAAATATACGTTATAAACACGTTAGTGTATGTCCTTTACTGGTTATAAACACGTTAGTGTATGTCCTTTACTGGTTATAAACACGTTAGTGTATGTCCTTTACTGGTTACGATGTCTGAATACGTGTGTAAAATCAAATGTCGTACTGATATGCATGTTTATGAATTCAACAGATTCATAATGTACAGTGTCGTGACAAATCCGCTGGGATTTTTAAGCCGTTTCCTACTTGCTAATCAAACAGTTTCATACCTTATTATACGCTGCAATCATTTCTCCGGGATTGGTCTGGTTGATAAATCAACCGCACACAGCTTTGCATACGGTGTAAAATGAACTATGTCCATCGCGGTTTTTGTTTTTCTTTTCCTATAGAATGGATAAAGCGATCACTATACGGCATGCAAGAGACAAACATGAGAAAATGCGTGTGGTGTAATCACATATCTTCCATATCCGTATGTGAATTTAATTACAGGATAGAGTGATTCAGCGTTTGTTTCTTCAGAGCACTAACCCTCACGTGTCGGCTGTAGTAAACATAAGGCTGTAATGAGCTGGAGATATTTCGTCACTTTTGTAAGATCTACAGCTCACGTTAACAAAATCGTGTGCTTCGAACGGACGGTTTCGCTAATGCAAAAGCGCGTTAAGTCTCAGACTTTATTTTTTGCCGTCACATTCAGACCGGATGACATCCAACTTTCTGTACAATTGGGGGGAGGGAAGGGAGTTGTTTACCCGGCACTAAACCAGTCGCAGCTTGAAGCTCACCAATTAACTGCATCTAGTAAAAGTTCACCGTAGAGCAGGTCACGAAGGCCCACGGTGGAGGGGGGGAAGAGTTATAGCTCTAGTCCTTCTTTAACCTCGGTGCTAGATGGGAGTCGGTGGTTGTCACGCCTCGGCCGCGTTAAACCCAGGAAACAGACCCGGTACCCATTCTGCAGTAGACTGGATGGGCACCAGGGCCGTTCTGGAAGGGTGAGGAAAATCTCGCCCGTACCGGGATTGGATCCCCTACCGAAAAAACCGTAGCGAGTCGCTATATGGACTACGCTATCACGGCCCACAATTATGTTAGGAGTTATTTCATCAGTGCGTTCAAGCTTCGCCCCCCCCCCCCACCACCAGCATTCCATATTCACTGTTAGAGCTCAAAGAAAAGCTCCGTTTCACTTATCATTATCATCATCATTGCAGTCATGAACATCATTATTAAATGCAATAGTAACGTGTGCATAAAACATTCCCTGGGTTCGGTAGATTCATCATTTATCAACAGCGCCATTAACCTCACTGTACAATAATGTGCAATAAAAGTCCAAACAACTTTTATCATCAGCGCCAACATTTACGGCGTAGTGAAGATAAAATAGGACCTACTTCATAAGACGGGATAGTTCTGTGTAGTTTTGTTAATTGTCATTTCAGCATTCACTGAGAAGGGCTATGTTGAGATTTGTTTCTGCTTTCTTTTAGAGAGAACAAAGTGAAAAAAAAAAGTCTACTCTCAATATTTCACGCGTCTCATGACGTTAACTCGACAGAAGGAATCTCTAAATCAAACGTCAGCAACACACGAATGCAAAGGACAAACAGGCCGAATTTAGGAGCTGAACAAAAACCTCCCACGCGCAAAGTAGGGGTTGAATACAATGCACTGGAAGTAAACGGGAGGGCAAGAAGAGCCGGAAACATTCACACTGAGAGCAGGGACACATGCTCACCGTTATTTTTCTCTTAATCAAAACAGTGGGCAACCTCGTCTCACTTTACAGCCATTCTTTCTTCCTCCTTTAAGCCAGTTTCTTTTCTTTCTCTTCCTGGTATTTTGATGTGAATCTAATTCAATCCTATTGCATTTTATATCAGTATAGACATAAAAAATTATTTCCTTGGAGGTAAAGCTTTATATAAATTCACCCATATTACTACGAGGCTTTAATTCACGTGTTCGTAACTGAGACAATGCTCACACTTAATCTACGCTGATAAGGGAGACAGCAAAACCCTCCGAAGTGCCTGAACAACTCTTTCGAACTTCATATTTTCGTGTCCCAAAAGTATGTAATTTACAAGCCTACCGCTGTGAGAACTCGACATTTTAAAATTCAGAATGTTATATTTCAGTATGCTTACGCTTTCACCACTGTTTACACCTTTACCTTCCACAACACCCTTGTTTTCTGAGAAAATAACAAACCAGTAATGTCACAACCACAGATTTCCAAACTTACGCTGAAGCTTCGTTTCTGAGTGACGTCACAGGGATGTTGAGATTACAAGTATCGATATAAAGCATTATGTCAGACCCGTCAGGAGATGACAAGCAGCATGGAACGTAGCCGGTGTGTGGGCGTGTGTATATAACATAACTGAGCCGACAGGAAGTGATCAGCTTTAGCTGTCAGATAAACTACTACCTCTATATAAAGAAAATAAAACCGCCACTTTGTTCTTTAACAGTCTGTAATTTGTATCAATTTACGTTTCATATTACAAAACAATTTTCATAACTGTCAGTTACAATTCTACAATTTTTTTTTCTTTTAATTTTCCAGAACGATACCGGTAAGGCACAAATTCGCATGGCGCCATTTCTCTGACCTATGTGATACTTCAGTTGCCATGGCAACTGGCCTGACCGTGGCTCATTAGTCACCGGCAATCCCTCATTCACCCCTAAAAAGCCCATGCAAGCCCCTCCTCTAGCCCTCTCCAATCTATTTTACTTCGTGTGATATGTAGAGATGCTGGCCACTAGCTGGAAAGCCACCCCTATTCTTCTAACAGATATGACTCGCATGTATGAATGATGCGTCAGACGTCCAAATTGACACCAATTACCACGAAAACTCCCTACACTTACACTTAGACCCATCCTCACGTTCATCCCTCCTATAATCCAGCATCCCCTATCATCAACAAAATGTGTCGGGTGGAGGGAGGGTGAGAGAAACTTATATTTTAAAGGGAGAACAAACATTAGGGTGAGAATAAACATTTATGGAATTGTCAGACAGTCGGTCAGAAAATCAATTTACAGTGCATTCATTCTGGGTTCTTTACTTTCAGCTCTAATAAGAACATTTCTGATTTAATCGCACTTCTATCCTACTACTATGCCACATAGACCCTCACAGAATCGAGGCATTTATCATATCGTGGGGAGGGCTTTTCTCTCTCCTTTTCATATAAGTCCGTGTCCTCTGTTAGCAGCCACCCTGTGACTACAGTTACCACACTACCAAAATTTTTAAATTTCTTCGCGCTAAGATTTTGTTTTGGCGATCGAAACAGATGACAATCGTTCAGCGAAACCTTCTGACATTATCACAGTCAATATAGGTTCTTCGGTTGCGACGATTACAGGATAGCGAAACTAATGTGACATAAATAAAGACTACTAATATTTTAACCTTTTGGCGCCGGAATTATTTTTTTAAATTTTAGCACACCTTGTATACAAAATGTGAATAATACAGGAACCAAATATGTTAGAATTATGAAACAAACTGCATTTTGAAGAGAAAAAAACGGAGAGTAAATACCACCTTTAAAACATTCAGTACATATATTTGTTGAATAAATATATAAAATGCAACTTAGGAGGTTAGCGGTGCGGTACGACCACTATAGTTGACATTAGGCATCAAAAGGTTAATAGAAGTAAGAATTGTAACCACAAAAATAACAAACAATTTGAACATGCCAGAAATTGAAGACAGGTCGAGTGAATCAGGTCCGTGAAATTTAAACAGCTTTTTCATGAATACCAAAGACATAACACGGTATTATGATCGGGAAAGCAGCCATTAAGATTCGGGCGTGTTATACGATTTGGTTACGGGGAACAAAAGACACGACCCAGTATCATAAACTGGGTAGCATTTAAGTTCGATTGCGTTTTATTGCGGTTCAAACAGGTGCCGTAATCGTCAGTCACTCCAGCAAAATTTCCCGTAGTCATAGCGGTCTAGTGATGGCTCTCAGCTGAGAAGACATTTTCACGATTATTTTAAACTACAGAAAAATCACTCCACGAATTAATGTGCACATTTATGGAGTGCACACCACAATCCAAATCTTGGATCTGCGCTCTACCACAACTGAAGAGAAATCCCCTATTACCATATGTCTGGATACTACACAATACATAATTGTAACACTTCACACTGTTATAATTTTAATTTTAATACCAATTTAATAATATCGGACATTTATGGAATGACACTGATATGTATAAATATTTTACCATTTATGTTTGACAACCTGATGTCTTCAACATGTGTTACTTCCTGAGGATGGCTGTAGTTTACAGCCGAAACATTTAGTAGCACTAAAACCAACTGTGCATTTAACTGGAATAAACTTGTGTAGTGCTGTCTGTAACATTATTGGGGAGCATTCGGAAATTTTCATCTAGGATCCTTCTCAAGTGGCCACATTTTGGTTAACGTTCATGACTGTGCACATATTATAGATGTCACCGGCATTACATATTATAGAATGCCATCACTATAATTACGGTCTGTCATTACCTGTATTAATGTGCACAAATTTATATATATATATATATATATATATATAGATGTCTAGGTTGATTTTGTTGAATTTATTCTTCATACATAAGCTCAAACCTTCACCTCGTAAATTATTTTGTAGCTGCAGATTTAAAAAAGCATATAAAACATAATTTACAGGCACAGGACCCATTCATAATCTACCAACATAAATTTCACATTCCCACAAATACTGAACAGATATCAAATATTATGTTTGCACTTTCTGCGTTTAATAATTATGTATCACGTAAATCGAAAGCATTAATTTGGCAGATCATTATCAATTATCGATTACTATCGACAGCAAACACAGCGGTGCCAGTAACCGAAGCAGTCATAAATAACGTGGGCTTCTCATGTAGAGTAGCTTGTTATTTTTGTCCGGCTTCAACCAAACTTAAATGTTCCGAGACATATTTTAGTAAAAACTTAAAAATCATAAAAATCCGTCCGGCGAGGGGTAGAGATTTTCTATGGTGACGGACGGATGAACTGACGAAGCCTCTTTTCGCAACTTTGCTTAAAAGCGCTTGAAAAGGTCTCTCGGAAAGTTTTGCTGAACTCCAAAGACGATCAGAAAAAAAAATAGTTTGTCTTTTCTTCCACCAAATCCGTAATCACCAATACGTCGACATCTTGTACGAACACGGGCATGATTCTTGTGATAAGTGTCGGGGTTCTTACACGGTTTGTGATTTAGGTATGCAGCCTGAAGGCAATGCTTACGCTTCAAGAACTCCTTTGATAACACGTGATGTCAGAGTGTTTTATGTGGCATTCTGAAGCAGGTCTGGGCTGCACTAGTCACTCAAACTAAATGCCCGCCGCTCGTCACAGCCACGCCCTTACACACGAGTGGGGAGGAAAATAAAAAATGAAAGGAGTGGGGGATAAAAATGTGGATGAGGAGAAAAAGGAGAAAGAAAAATGCTGAGAGAAGGTTTTTACTTCAACCCTTGTCCCCACGATAAGCATCTCTTAGCCGGCCATGTGTACTGTGTAGATAGCATGCAACAGCAACATCCATTGAACAGTTCGTCAAAGAAAGATTAAGACTTTCGGTATCTTGAGTTTTTACTTCTATCATAACAAACAATTTCATCCCTTCTATGTTCAACATTTTTATACATATCGAAATGAAGGTAAAAATTTACCTTTGCAGTTGGTAGCATGGGGGACCGCCTCTGTGGTCTAGTGGTCAGAGTTTCTGGCTACAGATACAGAGGTCCCGGGTTCGATCCCCGGCGCTACCAGATTTTCTGAGTAGTAGTGGGTCTGGAACGGGGTCTACTCAGCCT
>Ga0131853_10020287_pt1 | contig 12074 bp, 6 predicted proteins | sample TergutLab28metaG_FD_92764 | JGI IMG/M metagenome (GOLD analysis project Ga0131853, IMG submission 92764) | Labiotermes labralis P1 segment gut microbial communities from Petit-Saut dam, French Guiana - Lab288 P1 (version 2) (version 2) | ecosystem: Host-associated > Arthropoda: Insects >...
GGATTGGGCTGGCCCAGGATAGAGACAGGTGGCGGACGTTTGTGAGTGCGGTAATGAACCTTCGGGTTCCGTGAAATGCGGGGAATTTCTTGACTAGCTGCAAACCAGTTAGCTGCTCAAGAACGACTCTGCACCATGGGGTAAGTAAGTAAGTGAGTATAGACTGCCTGAAGTTGGCGGGATTCCATCGAAACATGCAGAAATGAACAAGGAATAGTATTGTTGTGTACCTTACATGTGCATTTGTTGGTTTTATACATTAGAAATTTAGTTACAATGCACATAATGAGTAACTTAAAATTGGCTGCGAGTCTACAGTCCTCCTACCCTTACTTTTAAGTAATCAAGACTTAACAATTTCACACATTTAATTCTTTTTTACACTTAGAAAAGGATCGATATCATAGCGTTGTGCCAGATATGGCATTCTGTGACAAAATGAAGGGTAATAAAGTGTTGTACGGTATCTAGACAGAGGCCTAGAGCCAGAAATCAATACAGCTGGCAGTGTTGTGAGATTAAGAACGGTAATGCGCCCTACAAGTTGCTGAGCTCCTCATATGGCCGGTAATTATGAACTGAAAGATACGTGGGTGTTGTGCAGACGAAAATGCATAGGCCAAAGGGGGAGAAGGTCGTAGGAGACTGGATAAAGCTGCATAATGAGGAGCTACATGATTTGCATTACTCACAAAGATACTGGGGTGATAAAGCAGGGGGAATGAGATGGATGCGTCATGTAACAGGTATTTTAGACAATAAAAATTCATGCAGAATTTTGATTCGGAAGCCTGAAGGAAAGACGCCACATCAAAAATCTAGATGGTCATAGATGAGAATATAATATTAAAATATATGTTAGGGGAATAGGATGAAAGGGTGTGAAATTGATTTATCTGATTTTTAAGGCTGAAAAAATTAATGAGGTGTTGTGAACATGGTAATTAACTTTGTTTCCGTAAGGTTTCAGGAATTTTGAAGAGCCGAATGCTTTCTGGCTTATCAACATGTAGGCCATTCCATACAATCAGTACATACCAATACACACATCGAACACGGTTTTGCTAAAACATTTTTATTTTTGGTGGGCATGTGTGTGGTTCTGTGGAGAGATACGTCATAAACGTATCTGTAAACTTCATGCAAAATATCAAATTAAAAGTTTATAAAAATAGCGACCTGGCGAAATGTTAAGGTTTTACTTACATCACAAATTTCATGCGATCGAATGTTATTTTAGTGGTTATTATGGACAGAAGTGCGTCACAAAATACGAATTTGTTACAACCGTGACAATAGGCCTACTTCTTAGTAATCTCACTTTGTCCACTAGTTCAATAACTTTAACACAAAATTGTCACGATTCCCCTCTACAACGTTTTTTTACGTACTTCACAGGTGACTTGGCTTCTGTTTTTTATCCTAGTAATACAGATACGAAAAAGTAACTTTTCTTTATTCGGCCTTCCGTCAGTTCTTTTTCCTGCTTCTTTCCTCGAACCTTAGAAAAAACACCTGATAGATGTGACATTTACTGCGAATTCTTGTCAGGACATCAAGTAAAGTAGATGTAGCTGTAAGTTAATGAGCATTATTTTGTTGCAAAGTTTCTGAGAATAGTTCGAATTTTCGTTCTGGCTACCTTGTAATTAAATGGCTTACATTTTAACATTTTGCCCTGTATATTACACCAACATGTTGGTATTTAAATGTCACAACACAATTTCATTCATTTCCCCTGCCGTAACTAAGAACATCCTTCTTTCTCTATCAGCCGTCCTGTAGCTGAATGGGTGTGGGTGGTCAGCGCCACGCCCCGGCTGCTTTACATTCCATTCCGGCCGTGGGGCCGGAATGGAATGGTAGGAAAAATTTCTTCTTCACTGGGCTTCGAATCCCAGACCGTCTACCTCGTAGTGAGTTGCAAATGTCTGCTGTACATTTCTCGAAGTCTCCCATGCGGGACATGTAGACCGTATATGCTCTGTCAGCTGTAGGTGCAGTGTGTGACACCCACTAAAGATGACTGTGGACCACATCGTAAACAAGAAACCACACAATTATAAATGTTCGTATTTAAATCTTTAGGTTGTGAAGTGCTCCTAATGAGAAGGATTGCAGATTCTCACGGCTGCTTCTAAAGTTCAGCGTGTTAGAACACATCCCTGAAGACGGTAACTAAATATTTAACTGCATGGAACAGAGTCCGTTTTGAGCAGCTGGTTAGGAAATTCCCCACGTATTACAGATCCCTAAGGTTCATTACTGTGTTCACAAGACCTATCCTAAGCCAGATGAATCCAGTTCGCACCTCTCATTCTAATTTTGAAAATCCATTGCAATATTATCCTTCCATCTGTGTCTAGGTCTCCCAAGTGTTCTCTTTCCCTCGGACCTTGCACTCTAACGCGGTAAACGTTTCTTATTACCCAAATTCTTATGTTCATTTTGGTAAAGACTGTGAAATTGAACTTCAAAGCTGCAGTGTTGGTGGGCCAAAACTATCATGGTACTAAAATTGGGGTGCCTTAAGGCACTGTTGCGCTACAGAGAGTTCTCTCCGTACTTCCATCAGCCTGATTACCCCACTGATACGCTTACTTTACGACACTGAAGGCCACTTTTGTCTCCTAACCACAGTCCATTGAGACTCGCAAGAAGGAAAAGGCAGACCCAATTTAATACATCTCTGGTATAAATCTTGAGGTCATCTTTCATTTCTGAACCCATATTTTAAGCTCTCTTACCCACAGTACCTTACATTCTAGGCATGGCAAAAATACAGACAAGTGGTGTGTAGTTAAAGCAGAAGGGAAGACTATGTCTTCTCCAAGCTAAGCTTCTTGAATTCACGGAGTAACAAGGGTGGAATAACGTTCTTAGTGTGAGCCTTTTTGTGTCTAAACTCGAAATAAGACATGAATTCAGAGTCCCTTACCTGCGCCGTAGTCATCACGGACATAGCCCATGGGAAATTTGACAAGGACGTGCAGTGATAATCCCACTGGAAATATGGCAGCCAGGTGCGAGCAAGTAAGCATATCATGGAAACTTGCATTGAATGAGGATTTGGGGTGAGTTAGAAAGTTTGATAGAAACATCGAGAGCAGAATATGAAATAGTAAATAATATTTCTGACACTCTTTACAAGTGTAGCATCTTTTTCTTCTGTATTAGGCGCTTTTGCATCCAACATTCCTCGCAAAAACGGAAAACTGAATGAATATGGATATTATTTTGTTTGAAATTAAATAAAATTACATTTATTTTAATCAGTTACTTGCAAAACCTGTGGAATGTAAAGTAAAAATTGGGCATGCGGAATTTTCATCTCTGAAACTACGTCCTCCTGTGTACTTGTATTTCAGTAGACATCAAGTAACCTGTGGAGTTGATACTCTGACGTTGTATGACCTGTTCAATAGAGAGAAAATAGAGCTGCTAAGTTTCAGGGAACTTCCTGTGCAACCGTGAAGAAATCTGTTAAGAATACTGTCGTGTGTGTTGTTATATGTATTGTCTGGTAGGAATTTACAAACTTTGCGGGTGAATATACAGACGAACTCTGTTAAAACGTCATGACATTTACTTTGTGTCGTTGTAAACGAGCAAAAGAGTAGCTTAATGTTATGGTTAACAATGTGGAATTAATTGGCTTTAGAGAATATCTGACGTTATAGAAAGAGTATCACATAAACCAGTGTCGTTTTAACCGGGTTCGACTGAACTGTTTCCATCACATAATGATACATTATTTAAGAACAAAACATTATGGGCTGTCAGAGTGAAAGCCGTCGCATAGCAAACAGAAGTTAGACATTTTCCTCAGACATTTTTCTCACAATTGCCTCACCTATAACAAGAAAATCTGTTGGTTTTTTTTATAAGGAAAACTAAGTATTGTAGTGAGCGATACGGTTAAGCCCACCTTGTATACAATTCATGGGCTAGATATTTCATGAACTTTATTTGCTCCTGTACAGGTATGAGCTTTACAAGCTTCGCAGCAGAAAATTGTTCGGCTATTAGTAGTATCGGAACCATGTAATCTAGGAGCAATTATTTCCTGCCGTTATTGGAGGATATGTCGTTCATGAGAGAGTATAACCAATTACGTCCTTACCAAGTCATTAACGTCATGGAAAGAAATTATAGGTGTAGCGTTTCGTTAATTCAATAACGAACGAGGGAAATGAATTGTATCTGTCATGATTACTGCTAATGTGAATGATTTGTCAGGATGGTGAAGTAATTGCTGTCATTCTGTTTTAATTTTTCTTTTCTGTCCCGCAGCGTTAAATCTCGTAACACGCCCAGAATGATGTAAAGTTCACAGAGAATGTTTCGACTACATAGAGGAAACGAAAAAAAATATCTTATAGATTTATTTCCTCGGTAGTTCCCTCGAGCTATGTCATTTCTATCTCCTGTGTGCTTAACTGTATTGCTTTCAAGTTATCTATCGGTTCTGCTTGGGTGAATACGTGTGGTAAGAACCGCGCGAAGACGTTCTCTAGCTGAAACCGCTTTGGGCTGATTTGACGTAGACCAGAAGGAGCTTGAAGGAGGCAAAATGGTAGGCAGAGAGTGGTGAGCCTCAGAAGTCGTCATTCCCAACAATCACGTGACTTCTTTCCGTAGTCTCAACGCAGTATATCAAATTGCTTGGAGTTTTGCCGGTATCAATCTAAAGCAAAATTTCATTTTGTTTTATAGTGGCTGAAAGCGTATAATCAGTATAATCAAACCGTCAAACGAATTGTTGTATGGTCCAATGTTGTGATTCCAGTTATGTAAATCTGTGACAAAATGGAAAAACTCAAGATGCAAGTTTTACGTTTTCTGTCCCCCCCCCTTCCCCCCCCCCCCAGTAGGTATCAGAATATATGAAACAACGGCACGAAAACACAGGGAAATACATTTTTGTTTTGCATGAGTTTGTATATTGCATAAAGGAGATCTTTTCTTGGTGAAAGAAGGGCGGGAAGTAAAAGTTGGCCATTTGTTCCATCTTTTACCAATGTAAAGAATGCCTTGACCAGTTCTCATCTCCACAGCGCTGTGCTTAATGAAGCGCAGTGATTACGTTCCTGTACTATAGGTTTAAAATTTTGTAATAAGACAGCGTCACCCTTTGTTCATTCCGAAAACACGCCACGTTTTTACGGTAAACTTTCCATCTCCAAGTAGACTTTTACGTACAAAATTCTACAGTTTAATGCAGTGACTGATCCAATAGCGTAAAAAAGAAAACCAACTAGACGCCACTGAATGCTTTATTGCACTTATAATCTGCTCAACATGTTTCGGGCACTTATATGCCCATCATCAGGAGCTCGAGACTATACTTGTGTTATTGCCGCATATGGTGTGTAATGCCGACCACTAGCATCCAAGGCATTACACACCCTATGCGGTAATACCACAAGTATAGTCTCGAGCTCCTGATGATGGGCATATAAGTGCCCGAAACATGTTGAACAGATTATAAGTGCAACAAAGCATTCAGTGGTGTCTAGTTGGTTTCCTTCCCTACGCTTATGCAACGATGCGCGGACAAACATACATCAAATTCACTGATTCAATAGGTTTCGTAACCAGCTGTACAATATCGCTCAGGTAAATATGTACGGAATTATATTTCATTTTTTCAGTTATTAGCTTTAGTACGTGCCTGCGTATTTCCTGTCACGCGTCCATTTGACTTTGAGCAGGCGTTTCACAAATTTTTCACTTTTATAAATGGAATTTTAATTAAAACTTTTATTTGATTTCTTCTCAGTCCTAATATACAAATTTCTATTTTTATTGTGGAATGAGACTTAACCTATTTTTCTAGTCTCCGTGTTATGTTTGTCATCTCGATCCCGAAGTACGGCGTACGTACCTTCATAGAAGTTTTACGTTTTGAAACAATGAAGTAATAATCCTATCTACTAAAACTTTAATTCGAATTTCAACCATGTCTTCTTTACATTCTTTGGATTTAATGCCGAGGTAATGAATGTCAGTCAATTGGCACACACATTTACCACTGATCTTAAAAGCAAAGGGTATTTAACTCGCTTTATTTTTATTGGGCCGATACCTTTATCTTTTTTGTGTCTAAGGCCGGATATTATCCCTGAAAATTCTTGTAGTTTTCTAATATCCTTTAAGAAAGTGGCATGGTTACACCATAAAACCAAGTCACAAGCCGCTTCACTCCAAATCATCAGTATTCAAAATCATTCTTCCATTTGACGTCGTCTTGTTTAAATAAGATGTAAAAATTAGATAAACAATGACAAATTTTAACCTACAGATTGGGCAGGCACATTAGGCCTGTCTCCTTACCTTAGGACTGCCGAAATTTAAGACTGTCTTTCTAAGGCTTTTCAGTCTTAAGTATTCGGTTTGCCATACGTCGTGGAAAAATCGATGAAAGGATGATTATAAGATCAGAAAATACGCAAACATCCACGACCAATACGAATACGGAGGAATCATGTAACTCCGAAACGTCGTTTAATTTCTATCCAAATACACGGTGTTACATTTTAGAGGAGAGACACCGCTCTTACAACGTCCAGCCTCACATACATGCCCTGAGCTGGATACGAAACTCGGTCCAGTCTGGGCCAGTCATACGACCACAACAGAGTACATCAAAGGAGACAGCATTGCTCATCTCCGTATTCGTTGGGTTTCTCGTTTTCTGACTTCTCAAAGGATAAGTCTGATAGACTGCGTGTCCATTCTGAGGTACCTAATCTTAGCACTGTAATTCAGGTTGGTCGTTGTAGTTCATTGAGTTTCTTCGCAAGGACCATAAATCACAAAGAGCTTTTTTATGTTGCATGTCATTGCTTTAAATAATAATGTTTACTTATACGATAAACCAACAAATGCACACACACACACACACACACACACACACACACACACACACATATATATATATATATATATATTCAATCACATATTGTTATTCTTCACCAACACGTGTCGGTTCACTCTTGTGACCGTCGCCAGGGTGACTTATAACATGAATACAATTAATATACAATAACAGTACAAAAATATCCGATACAACCACTCAATGTTACATTTAATTTTCTGTTACTAATCTCATGGTCAAAAACATCAAAATTATATCATAAGCTTACATTGTTGTTAAAATATTAATTTTGTTCTTATCGTAAGACATCCTTATGATGATCCACAGGGGTGAGCGAAACGTGTTGGTAAGGCATAAATATATGTGATGGAACGTTTTCGCAAATGTGCATTTGCTGGTTTATCTTATAAGTAAACAAGAAAGAGTTTTTATTTGTTTACTAATGAAGTATGCAACACTTACGGAAAAGGTGAGAAATTATGGCCAGGTTGTAGTTGTTCAAGAAGTGATGAGTGCCGTAAGTCGCACGGCACCATCCGCACCGTACACACGACCTACACAGCGGCTCTCAAGACCATCACCCATCCATAAACTCGGTGCAGAAAACCGTATGCTGCAACTCAACATCTAATGCTGCTGATGTTGGGCGTATGTACCCGAAACATGTCGAGCTAAGAATACGTCAATAAAATTAGCTAGTTGCATCAAGTTGGCAATTCACTTTATTTCATGAGGAAGATGCACGGTCAAACAACCCTCAAGATCTGAATTTGTCTCCGAAGATCGAAGAAAATCTCCAAGTACTTTAATATAATCGTACTGTATGACGGGACTTGAAGGCGGGACACAAAATATAAAAGAGAAATGCTTACTACGAACAGAGACATTCTGTGCTGAATGTAGGACTGACGTCACTGTTTCCATTATCGAGAAGGACGTTGGTAATCGTTCTTGCATTATTAGAATTTTCGTGGGATGTAATACCGGGATTGATGTCTCTTATACTATCAATCAAACTTCGTTATTATACTCGGGACGCACGTTTTGTGGCTCCGACTTTGAAAAGGCCTTTTGTAGCCGTCGGTGAACAGTTGACCCCTGTAATCACATTATGGTGTAAAGAGAAAGACTTCGTAGAGTGCGACAGGTTTAGCACTACACATGGTCTGCGTTAAAAGGGAAAGTACATGTGAAATTAATTTTAAAGTAGATATGTTGTATCGTGGTCTTTAACCTTGACAGGTACTGTTGTGTCATTAACACTTTGAAGTATGGGATTTATTTACAAGAAATTTGAAAATTTATTTCCCACCTGACGATAAACAAACTGATTTGCCGTCATGAACAATGCTGTGTTGGTAAACAGCCCAATCATTGTTTATGCAGAGAATAATTTGCAACTCGTGATTACGTACTGTGGGCAAAGTGCAGTGCTTACGACTATTGAAGCTGGTGGTACAAATAGTGACAGCTGTGCTTTAATGATGCAGTTTTGGAAAAGGTAATAAACAAATTAATAATTTTACTGCTATTGATCTTTTAATCCGGATTTACCCAATGGCCTTAACATAAACGCCAGTTACTATAAACCTTGTTGTAATTGATACTAAAAACGTAAAATAGGCGCTTTCAGTTTTAGTATCACACATTTAAGCTATAACATGACGTAGTGTTGACGCAAGAACACGGTGTAAAGTAACATTCATCAGCATATTCCATTGCTAACATGCCAGTCTCTTCCGGCCTCAGGATTTGCGTCTTTCAGCCTTATATTAAGCAAGTTTCCAAGCCATTGGCGTCCTGTGAATATCGCTCATTAATGGTATAGAACACGACACCTTACTTTAATGTGTATGTAGTTCCAGAGGCAGTATTTAGTGTTTTCATATACGGCATAAGCTATCTTATGTTTATTGGACCGTGCATCATCTTGATAGTTGAATAAAGACCAACTTGACGTCACTTGCTTTATTATTTCGTTATTTAACGCTCAACATGTTTCGGATGTTAATACATCCATCCTCAGGAGCTTGCGACTTATTTGTTGAGTTATTTCATGGGCTGTATTGCTCTGTAAGGATAGAGGTTTTTGCATTAGCGTACTTATTTAGTGGCGAGTGTTCTTAATGAAATAATAAAGCAAGTGACATCAAGTTGGTCTCTCTTTATTCAACTGGCATAAGATATACACGGCAGTGCAAATACTGTTTCCCGAAATGAAGTATTGAATGTTTCTTTGATGATGTATTTTTCATATACGGCAGTAAACCACCGTGACTTAAGTAAAACTCCTCGACGCCCACCCGGGTAAATAGTTGCATATAATTTTCGTGCCTCGTCATGCTTCCATCTTCAGAGCCAGGAACTTCGTGGGAGACGTAGCGGAGAACAGTTTAATACTTCCATAGTCAGGAACACCACTGTGATAACCTAATATATCCTAATGTAAATTAAATTTAAAAGAGTTCTTTAAAAGATGATAGAATCATCAGAGGTTTCAATCCCAATATTTAGACGTTAATAAAAGATAAAATACAACGGGATATATCCTATTAAATTTGGACGTTAATTTGAACTTTAAAAACTTTTTGCATTCTTCGTCAAAAAAATTCCACGTTATCTCATAAACGGCACGATTTTCGAAAATAGGCACTGAACACAAAATGTGTGTTGTGATATTCTCAACAATTACTGTCTGGAACATTTCTCACTCTAAGGAAAAATGAGCGAGATTATGTAGGTCTTCATGTAAAGTAACCTTTATTCTCGTCCGATTTTAATGAAACATGAATTTTCTCAACAGATTTTCGAAAATTCCTCAAATGCCAAATTTCATGAATCCCCGTCTAATGGAAGCCGAGTTGTTCCATGCGGACGGACAGACATGGCAAAGCTAATAGTCGCTTTCCGCAATTTTGCGAAGGCGCCTAAAAAGGGGGAGCGAGTGTAGCTAAGACACACTGCATTTATTTTTTTAGGTATGTAAGAATTTTACAGGACTTCTTAGTATTAAACAAACACCCTTCCATAAAATATGTCGTAAATTCTGTAGAGTCAGAACGTAAGTGGTAAAGGTGCTCTCAGTATCCACGCTCTTACGTACTATCCGCTGTCAGAAAAATTTCTTATATGCATCCGAAGACTTTGAGAGCAAAACTGAAAGGAAGCAACATGGCTGCACAGGAAAGGGGTTAGAGTGTTACTGTAGCAGCTGGTGCACTTTTGTAGAAAACTTCTAAGTTATAATGTTTCTCACTTACTAACTACTTGTTAAACCACATAACAGATGGAAGATATTTCCTAGGCCGAAACTTCATTTGATGTGTCTGTTCCACACAAGAATTGCAGTTGTTTAGATCAGAAATTTGTATATAAAATAAGTAGTTACATGACAAACATTGGCACAAAATTGCTTGCTCTTCTTCAATGAAGCCAGTAAATATCAGGAGGGAGAAATCGAAGTGACAAATACAATTCTGCCGTCTAAACATGTATTCTTCTTGCGAATGTGATCACAAACAATGGATTTCCATCTAACACAGTTTTTCTGTCAGCTAATAGCTAATGAACAGGGTCTTTGAAAAGCTAACATATCCTCTGCAAGTCGAGAAATTTCCTCGGATTTTATAGAACCCACAGTTTCTTTACTCCATTCACGAGAACCTGCTCTATCTGTTAATAATTAAAAATGCTATGCTCTTAGCTGAACAGAGTTAATTTTTGAACAGATAGATCTGAGCCACTCATCGAGCCAGGAACTCAAAGCTATTTTAAGGGATACGAAACTTCATTTCCTGCTCACAAAAGCCCCGAGATCCTATCCTGAGTTACATTACTGTAGTCCACAAACCCACTTTGTTTCTTAATGAACATTCTGGACATTATTTCCCAGTTGCCTATTCCCTTCAGGCTTTCGGATTAAAATTGTGTACCAATTTATTATTCAGACCAACAAATGCACTGTACAAGATTCACGGTACATACATCAAAATTGTGCATCAGTTGTGTTGTATCCTTCTCTTTGCCTGTTAAATTATCCTCTATTTTTACGTCATATTTTAAATCATCGTAATGACATTTAGTAAATGATTTAAATATTTCATTTATGATAACATGATTTCTCTTTCCTGTTAAGATATCTTGGTCTCCTTCAGTAATTATTTAATTAAGCCCGTGAGCCTATTTTATAAATCACAGGCAAAACTTTCTTTTCTGTGTGGTTTGCAGAGATCATACTGTATTCTCATTACACTATGTATAAACTTGTATTTCTACAATACCATGACGATTTTTCATTGTTCATTTCGTGCGTTATGATATATGAAAACTTGTAACATCAGCAAATGGACAATTTTATGTTAAAACCCTGGTAACACCAACAAAAGCACAGTTGTGTGTTACCAGGGTTTTAATATACCACGACGATATTTAGCCGCGGCCCCACTATTAAGTAGCCCCTGCGATACTGAAGCAGAATGCTGGAACAAACTCAAAAAGCAGATGGTATTGTTGTAATTATTAAAGATTTCTTTGTTATGTGTATCGGATAGAGAAGAAACCTTTTATTTAAGACGCTCTGAATTGCTGAGTTTGTGTGCCGTCGGTGGTACAGGGGTGACTTTAATAGAGAGCGTCGGTATCATGATATCGACAGGAGGAACCGAATTACTCTGGGAACAGTGTGTCAGCTGTTCAACTTTGACCACCATAAACCTCGCATGGACTTGTCTAGGGTCGAACACTGCCTTTTACGCTTATGTGGGTGTTACATAAAGGAAATGAATCTTATTTAATGGAGTACATCTCCTAGTGTCTGTGGACCAATCAAAAACAAATCGCTTACTGTCCGTGGAACACAACTACTGTTCTTCATTTTGGTATAGCTACATTTTTCAGTGGTTTGCGACCATCATCGGGCTTTCAATACAATATTGCAAAATAAGGTTAAAAATGCGTGACATATATATATATATATATATATATATACAGGGTATACACAAAAGAATGGTGCGGTTTCAAAAGTTAACAATAAATCTATTTCTCACCTTACACGGGCACAACGTACACCTGCCAGGTGCGTCTTTTCTAAACCGTGCACGAAACTCACGCTGCACTGTAATCACAGATCTGGACACCTCAAAACGGAGCACACAGAAAGCCTTTTCCTGCTGCGACGCCATCTTGGAAACTGGCC
>Ga0131853_10020289_pt1 | contig 12073 bp, 7 predicted proteins | sample TergutLab28metaG_FD_92764 | JGI IMG/M metagenome (GOLD analysis project Ga0131853, IMG submission 92764) | Labiotermes labralis P1 segment gut microbial communities from Petit-Saut dam, French Guiana - Lab288 P1 (version 2) (version 2) | ecosystem: Host-associated > Arthropoda: Insects >...
AGTTTTACATTTTATAAAATACATATATTCTCAGAGTACAACCAACAAGATGCGACGTTTCTCAGTTTATTTATTTCTGTAAGACGCTCTACATGTTTCAGACGGGTTTTCCGTCCATCATCAAGAGCACAAAACTGCACATGCAGCGTCAGGCATTTGTCAGACCAGTGCTGCTACCTGCTGCTAGCCTGGAACCCAGATGCTCCATAATACAATTTTGACCTCCTGATGATGAGCACATAGTGCTCGAAACATGTAGAGGCATATAAGAAACTTATTATAAAACAAGATTTTGTGCATTAAGTTGGTTAATTATTAAGACGTCTGAAACATGTACAGCGTCTTACAGAAATAAATAAACTGAGAAACGTTGCATTTTGTTGGTTGTACTCTGAGAATATATTAGCGATTCACGGACATATGAATGTTCAATTTATAAAAGACGTGTCGCACTGTCCACTATCACTATCGCTAGTACGGTGGTTGTTAAAATTGCGATATTAGTATAAATCTGTAAAATCGAAGAACGTCTTAGATCCTCGCATTAATTATTAGGTATCAGTTACCGTTGCTTAATTACAAAGACTAAAATAAAATGTTTTAATAAATATAATGACTGCACCATATTATCCTAATATTTACTGTCGCTATATTAAGGGTTAATTACTTAATTCTTTTGGAGAGTTCGTGAAAGAGAGATAGCCGTGTAGACTTTGGTATATTTCAGTTATGTTTCTACATGTTTGTCATTTTCTGTAAATATCGTTATTATTATTACAGGATTAACTTATTTGTTTGGTTTTCTTGTTATTTTAATTAGGCTAAATTTTTCCGTCCCTATAGCTAACGAAACAGGATATTGAACACAAAACATGAATAACTTAGATGTATCATTTGGACGCTGCTCTGGCTTTTCTAACAGACAGCACATTCATGGGGCAGGCGTTTTAATAACCAAATCCTCCGGTTCTGAACACTGGCACGCATTTGGTTTGGTTTGGTTTATATGTTCATCCATTCAGTCACACATGTAACATTGGACACATCAATGACAGATTACAATTTACAACACAATTTATAATATGTGGACATCCACACAATACAATATAATAAATAGCAATACAAAATGTAATGACCAATTGGAAGTGGAATTTGTCACTACGTCTATATATATGTGTATTTATATAAATATACCTAAGAGTTTAGGATTCATATTAAAAGTAATAATATAGAATGGTTTGAGGTGAGTCATCCTCGTTGTGTTAATGAAATCATAAAATCATACAATACATATGTCGAACGACGTATTGTATGACTTTATATAGAATGGTATTGAGTTACCGTATGTTACATGTAAAAATATTAAGATGCTTACTTTTAATATGATTACACCGAGCCAAGATCTCCTATTGGAATTCCAAGCAAAATATTCCTCCAGCGAGTAAAATTAATTTCTAAGAAGGAAACTTTTTAAAACAGATCTGAATTTGTTTATGTCATGAAATGTATTTTTAATGCTAGTAGGAAGGTAATTCAAAACTTTGATTCCAAAATAAAAGGGGCCTTTTTGGAAAGTTGTTAAGTTTGCAGTTGGAGTATGTAAATCAGAACTAAATCTGGTGTTAATATTATGAATCTCTGAATTCGATTCATGTAAATCTCTAGTTTGGGCAACAAATAATAAAAGGGGAAAAATATGTTCTGATTTTAATGGTAGAATTTTTAGATTCTTGAATAAAATACTAAATGAAGTCATAGAAATTCGTATACTGGTGTTACTACTTAGAGATATTTTGTTTGCGCTAAAAGCAGTTGTGTCTGTGCTTAAGCGTACAGGGATATGTAGGTATAGCTCCACGCATTGTTAATGGACTTAGCTTCACGCATCGGCCGCTGTACACCCTGCAAAAATGACTCAAGAATCCATCGATTAGTGGGCTGGATGCTGGAAAAAAGGGGATCGAACTCCGATTACCAGATCGCTCAGCCCGTGGCCAACTGATCTGATCTGCAATAAGAAACTGCAATTACGTCAAAACAGCATCGATTACCACCTTGCAAAGTGATTTGCGGGTCTGACATTCGCTTTCTCCAGTAGTCTCCCGGAGTTACTCACTAGTGCCGCTACTATACCATAATGACCACAACGCCATCTGTCATCGGTTCAAACACTAAATGAAATATTTTGTCTCGTTGCGATGCAATCGAGTCCATTTAGTTGTAAAAAAAATATCTGCCTACATGAAATAGATACAACGGACAAGACGAACATACTGCAGACCATATATTCTTAAAAACAATAGACATTGTATTAAAAAAAAATCCGCAGCCCCCAGGGAGGATCGAACTCCCGACCCCTGGTTTACAAGACCAGTGCTCTAACCACTGAGCTATGGAGGCTTGATTGCCTACACCTCTTCTATAATATCATACAAATATAACAACCTTAATGTTTACGTCAGTATGCAATTATTAATGAAAGTATCATACGTAAATACGTCTCTGTATTTGTATGTTAAAGTAGAAATATGACTGAACACATACTTGCGAGAATTAGGCTTTCGCAGCGGTGCACCTGCAATCTCCTTTATTCTGCGTTACTGTGCTACGTCTGGGTGATTCATCATTGGACATTCGACTACTGAAGAAGGGGCCACTACGCAGTCCCGAAACATTGGGCACCGATCACCCCAAGACGCGGCGCAATATCTCAGAAAAACTTTCGTAATGTATTTGATTACAGCCCAGGGATGTACTGGAGTTGGGAGAAGTGGAACTGTCGCACCCTGTGACAGAATACAAGGGGCGGCAAAATGGTTATTTTAAACGAAAAAAAAAAAGGGTTCTTTTGCACCCAGAAAATTATTGAGATAAAATGAGAGGAAATTTATTAAATGTGATTTTTTTAAAGTCCATAATGTCTGTTAGGGACTTTGATTGTGATTCATCGCCCTGGACGACAAAAACCCCAGCTACGCCACTGCTGCCAGCCCCATAGTGGTGCTATTGTGTCTAGCCACACTATACCCATATAAACAAACTGAGACCACCTACTACGACATTTCTACAAATGATAGTTTCCGACAGTGCTCTTCACAACTTTTCAACTTTAACAAATGTCGACTAGCAGCACTAGTTCGCACGCATGAATTTTCGTTATAGGCAATCCAGTCGCTTGAATGAAAATAAAAATTGTAGCTAAATCTCCATTACACCGAAATAACTCACTCTCTGAGATATAAGGTAATGCCATGCGTGTTGTTACTTAAATTCCATGCTTTTCGCTCTGTCCCTATTATGCGCATTTTCACGGCTACTTCCGTATCTGTAACATATCCATCAAGCTTGCGTCAGTGCTGCACCTAATATTCTTGTTCTCCCATTCATAGATGGTAATTATATTGCAATAATTTAATTACATTATATAAATTTAACTAACAGCCCAACTGGGCTGATCTAGAATTGAACTCAAACCTTCGCAATGACAGGCCGGGACTACCCACTTCAGACATAGCAAAGCACATAACCCATCCCCAAATGAGGGAAAGCTCAATTTTTAGAACCAAAACTAACATACCAAAATTGCACGCATCACGAAATTAAGTGCATATTAAATTCAAGAAATACTTATCACAATTCGGTTAAGAATTCTTTCTCTTCCCTTTCACTATCCAAAAGCATAAACACTAAGATACACAGAACTATAATTTTGCCTGGAGTTTTATATGGAATGTGAAACTTAGTTTCGCAAATTAAAGCAACAACACAAGTCAATGATTTTCCAGAACGGTGCTTAGAAAGATATTTGGTCCACAGAAGGAAGAATTAACAAAATACTGCCAAAAATGCATAATGAAGAACTCTTCATAATTGTTATCACTTGCAAAATATTATTCGAATAATAGAATTAAGGAGGATAAGAGGAGCGGGGCATGTGGCATGCTTGGAGAGAAGAGAAATGTCTGCAGTATTTTTGTGTAAAAACCAGAAGTATAGAGACATCTTGGAAGACCTAGGCATAGATGGGTGGAAATATCAGAATGGGTATTAAAGTAGGATGGACGGGATTGGACTTGATTCATCAGGCTCACTGTAGGTACGTACAAGGGGCGGGCTCTTGTGAACGTTGGCAAAAGCCCTTGGGTTCCATAAAATGCGCGAATATCTGAAATAGTAGAGAAACTAATTTCTTCTCTAGAAATAAGTCTTGGAGTTAAGTTTCATTTACTTAATTTCTCCCTCAGGTCTCTGTTCTGTGCAGCATCACGTTCAAAAAGATATCGTCGATAACAGTAACATAGCATTGCTAACTGTATGGTTTGCCTTGCAAAGAAAAAAGTGATCAACCTCAAGATGGTCCGCGGAAGGGCCGAAACATGTCGCTGAGAGAAGCTATGTAAGAACATCTTAGTATTAAAAACATTAAACAAGCTGTGTTTGACTATATTTTACGTATATTTTGCGATGCTATGTTCTCATCTTTGGCGAGAGACCAGATTTTACACGAAAAAAAAAAATTAAAAAAAATAAAAATTACAGCCTCATGAGGCTTACATTTGAATCTTTTATGTTTTGGGACGGAGGATAAAAGATTGGTAGAAGACACCTGCCTGAATTTATTTATTTTTTTTAATTTCTTCGTGAACAGTGCCTAATTTGTATTTGTTTTCAACATGTTTGGGCTGACACATCTTCCAAGGATCAATTACGTATCAGTATCACGGATTAGAGAGGTATCAAGCCGTGTCCTGCCATCTGATCACGGGATATGAAATTATTTCACTGCGGACCGACCTCTAAACTCACGGATAAGAGCTTCCCGTTGTGATCAACATCCTGTAGTCGAGGCATCGAACTCTGCTATGCTACGTGACTATCGAACGTACGAGTCTCTCATCTGCGTTTATCAGTCTCCTTTCCGTCGACGGCAAGGGTAAGGGTCACATCGACGAGGTAATTTTCATAGCATTTCATGAAGTCTTTCGATGAATTAAAAATATATTTTGAGTTAAAATAAAAAGTATAACATTGTTGTTTCATTTTAGTGCAGATTTTATAGGCTTTGTAATATGTACATTTATGATGCACGAGATAGGTGCGGTTGTTCACATTTGCGTAAAGGGGTTCGATTGCAGGAAACAGATTACATTTGCACCCATTTGTTTTTCGAGTTTAGAATTACTGGAATGAAGTAGATTTAAAGGGATTTTATTAATCTGTACAGCGAGCTTGCATCTCGACCTTTGCCCTATTGTGTCATACATTTCCCTTGGTAACAAGGGGTTATGCCAAAGCACGAGGCCGATATGTTTTGGGGTATTACTCAATCCACGGTGTATTTTGCAGGTCCGTTTCCAGAAACGCTGAAAGATGGGAGTTCCGGACGGTGATGCAGAAAAGGGAAAGAAGGTAAGAATCACACTAGTATGGTGAAATGGTGCGTTTTAGGACGGACGAGTCTCTGAATTAAATATTCTTCATTACAGGTTTTCGTTCAGAGGTGTGCCCAGTGCCATACTGTAGAAGCAGGTGGCAAGCATAAAACAGGCCCCAATCTTCATGGGCTACTTGGACGAAAAACTGGGCAGTCACCAGGGTTTGTTTACACAGATGCCAATAAGTCGAAGGGTATGTACAGGATACTGGGTATGAAGATTGGATCCTGAGATCCAAATGGGGATGAAGTAGACAGAGTTTTGTGCTGTATCTGCAGTCTAGATTGGATATAGTTAATGTGTGCAAGTTGAAATGCTTGATCAGCCTGGAAGAGTGAAAGAACACTAATAATGTTGGGTTGGTGTTAAGTGAATGCGCAGTGGGTAAGGAGCATTGGTGGAATGGTACCAACACAGGAAGAAATCTGCTCCACTGCAGTTTTGTCCAACACAAAGCCTACATGAAGTGGCTGGAGAAAGAATCTGGGTTTGTGCTTGGTAAAAAAGTTGAACATTCACAAAAGATAAAAGTAGTATTAATTGACATGTGAATAAAGACTTGGCCTTATCATTTGCCTTAAAGAACAAGACAGTATAAATTTTTGTTGGAGGCCAATCATTGAACAGGGCAGAAGGAGCTTGTTTCTGTAGACATCTTTATAAAAGTGGGCCAGGTAGCTCAGTATAACAACTGACCCCTGGGCCGGACAGTCCGGGATTGAATCCCGGTGGGGACAAGATTTTCCGCCCTTCGAGACCAGCCCTGGGGCCCACCCAGCCTCCTGTAAAATGGGTACCGCGTCTTTCCCCAGGGCGAAGTGTGGCCGGGGTGTGCTGCTGACCACTCGCCCCTTTCTAGTGTCGCGGTCATGGAAGAATAGAGCTATACCTCTACCCACCCTCTGGGCCACACCGAGCCTGTAACGGGAACACTTTACATCTTTATAAAAACAACTCAGAACAAACTGATTTATGGCTGGTCAGATTGCATATCTTTCTCTGGGATATCAGGGCGTCATCACAGATGTAGTGGGAGTATTATTAAAACTATAAGTTAAAGTAGGAAGTACAGGAGGTGAGATGGTTGAAAATGAAGAAGCACAAAATGGATTCACCTTGTTGAGGATAAAAACCACTGGCACTCGGGTAAATGTGGCAGTGAACCGCCAGGTTCCATGGAGGGAGGGAGGGGGGGTGTTATGTAGTTGACAGGCTCTGAAAGAAATACTTTGTGGAGTGAATTAACATTTTGTTATGAAATAGTAAATTGGGCTACATATGATCTTGATAACAGTTAATAGACTGTATAAGGTACACAAGAATTATGTAAAACTGTGCTATAACACATCCAAAGGTTGGCTGTAGGAGCTAAGATTCCAGTAGTGGTGCTGTAAATAGAAGTTTGTCAACCTGGTGATATACTACTTGAGTTTATCAACTGAGAATAACTTAATCCATGCTTTAGATAATTCATTACAAAAACAGTAAGGCATCTGGTTCCAAATCTTACTGTATACCTTTAAGGCATGTCTTGATAAAATACTAAAATGCTGCATATTACTTTGGTCATGTACATTTGTAATGAAATCTAAATAGCTTGGTGTGGTAGACTTACAATTACGTCTACTGTTTGGTACAGAAATGATGAGAAAATTTACTACTGTAACTGGTTATTTGTTCCCCACATTAATTATTCTATGGATTACCTAAAATCTGGACCCAATGTGGGTCACATACTTCCTGTAGACAAAGCAACCTACTTGAAGTATTACATAGGTCTGTTTGAGGCTTTTAACAGTGTGGTGAATTTGATCCAAGGCATATTTTTAGCAGGGACTGTGGTAGCACAGTGGTTAATGTGCTGTGCTACAAATCGGAAGGTCGCTGGTTCGATTCCAGATGGTGTCATGGAATTTTTTATTGACATAATCCTTCCGATTGCACTGTGGCCCTGGGGTTGACTCATCCTCTAACAGAAATGAGTATCAGGAGAATTTCCAGAGGGTTAAGGCGGCCGGTGCGTAAGGCTGACAACCTACCACCATCCTGTGCCATTGTCATGAAATCTGGGAACCTTAACTTCCTGGAACCCTCTGGGCCTGTAACAGGACTGCTTTGCTTCTACCTTTTACATATTTTAGCAAGTTTAATTCACTTTAATTTGTGCTAAGGCCTACATTACTGTAGGATCTAAATATGTTTTTGGACATATCTCAGTGAAACATTGATTGATAGGGTTCAGTGCAGTATTTGCATATTATTTAGTGACTGAGTGCCAGTACCTATTGTATGTGCTCTAATACAGGCATGGTCTAACCTCCTGCTGTTAATCTGTCATCCATCCATTTAATTTACAACACTTTATGCCTACATAAAGCACATGTTCCTTGCCATATGCCATAAGAGTGTAGTATGTGACTGTGTTACACTAGCCTAGAACAGATGATACAGAACTGATTCCATGTTGTGTAGTACTAAACAGACAGCCTCTGTTGTAACACAGTGTTATATTTAATTGCCTGTAATGAACAGTGTGAATTTTGATACTTGATTCTTCACGTGCTTTTCATAATTTTTGTGTAGGTATCACCTGGAATAAGGACACATTGTTTGAGTACCTAGAAAACCCAAAAAAATACATCCCTGGCACAAAGATGGTTTTTGCTGGCATCAAGAAACCACAGGAACGAGCGGACTTGATAGCATATCTAGAACAATCAACAAAGTAGATCCCCAAATAGTTACTGTAATTTGTAGTGATATTTTATTTATCCACCTGGAAGTGTGGACGAAAAGAGAGTTTAGGTGTCTAGAATGTTGTGATTGCAAAGAAACAGTGCATCCTGACAGCAGACTTGAAAAGCCATTATGTACAGTTTTTAACTTATTTCGCTGTTTGTGCTGGCCACCTTTACAGCAGGCTATCATGTATAGTATTTTTTTTTGTTATGGGACAGTAATTTATTGCTGTAAAGAGTGCTACAATAAATGAGGTACAAACTGGAACACTGTAATTATGGTTCTTCCTAAGCCACCCTTCTTTGTAAAACCATATACCTAAACATGGAAAATACAGAACAGACACCCCAATTATTGCATTTTCTCATCATTTAACTTGTTGATATCCATATAGTATACCGTTTGTAGCCAGTCTGAACAATGTGGATGACATGTTAGTTTTCAAGCATTATACTGACAGGCAGTACAGGAATTGGATCTGCTATATGGCACACTGGTATCTGGAAGACTGAAAACTGGCTGTGTTCCAAAACACACAAATTTCAAAGTAATTTCAGGGCTGGCACCTTGTTTTTGTGATGCCACATGTAACTGTTTTTTATGAATCCTCATATTCCATACGGTTCCAATGTGCCTTTTTTATATTTTTATTTTTAAATGTGCTTACTGGAGTATAGGGATGGTGCTCCAAAGTATTAAAAAACATGAAAAAGAAGAAAGCCTTATCCAGAACCCCTCAAGTCCCAAGCACTTTGGATAAAACAGCCCATATGTGTACTCAAATTGATCATTGTGAATCTAATGTCAAGATGTGCATAAGTCACTGATACCAGTAGTTCTGAAGGTTATCATTTTACTTAAAAGAAACAGTCTTACTAAGAGAATATATTGTAGCAACACAACTTTAGATGACCCTTGTAAATGAAGCTTTTTATCTAGCTTGTGTGCTACTCACCAGAGCGATAGAACTGGAAAGCATACTCCATAATGTAGTACACAAAATTCTCAGTGGAATTCTTCAACGCTGAAAATGAAAATGGGAAAAGTCAAATGCAGATAAAAGTCTCCTATATCACATTCTTACAAAATGTGTGGAAGGTGTTTGGGCGTTTATGGCCGTTTGCAGATAGGCTTTATTTTGAACTGGTACATATGAAAATTAGAATTACAGAACAGCATTCTATGAAGGAATTTCAACAGATTCTGTTGAAAAGTTCAGAAGATGAGTTATTTAAACCAGGTTGTACTACCAATTGTCTGAGAATCAGAATTCTCTGACAACTTTTGACGCACATCTCCCACACTGAACATTAACAAAACCTGCGAGATGTGAGAAAAACAGTGACGTCTACAGATGATTCTGTATAAAACAGGCTTTATTATGTATCTGTATGGCTGGAAATCTGAATTGCCTGATAATTTTTGGTGGTAGTTTTCCACACCAGATTTGAACAAAGTTTGTGGAATTGTAAATGGGATACTTGGAGAATTCTGATGATGGTCTCATGTGAATTAGGTTGTATTCTGGAACAGTACAGCTGAAAATGAAAATCGCTCAAAAAATTTAGTGAAAGTATCCAATGTCAAGTAACAAAAATCATCTAGTGGTTTTGGGGCTGGTACTACATAATAGATGGGCTAATTACCTTTGCCTGCTGCCCTTTTTCACATTACAGAGAATGCACAAAAAAATCGGAAGGTTAGTTACTGTGCACTTGAATGTCCAACATATTTGTTGTTAGGTTTATGGTGTCAGGATTTCAAGGTGGATGGATGTGAGGCATTAAATTGCAGTAACAATGACATTTACTGGTATTTCTGGGCTCTGCTTATTTAGTCATGGGTACAAATTCTGCTTGAGACATGAGGTATGAGGTTCAGTATTCGCCAGGAATGATGTGTTCTCAAGTATACTGCATTTTGTTTATAAAGCTCATGGAAATCCTGGATATCCAAGAAACTTAGAAATTAGTGGAATAATAGTGTCCTCACAGTATTATATTGCATTAGCTGCAAAAAATGAATAAGAGGTATTCAGAAACTAATGATGTGTGGAAATCTCATGGCCCAATTCTGTATTTCATGCTAACAAGCTGGACATCCTTAATCCTGAGTCTAAGTAACAGGTAACAGATGAAGTCCTTGCCAAGGACTGGGGCTGTGATAACATGCTACTTTGTTGGACTTATTGCTTACCTGAGATGTTTATACCTGACTATTAAGACAAACCTGCTTCACAATGTTCAGTTTGCAGGAAAGTACCTATACAGAGCATGTGCAATTGTGAAGTCACCCCATTTTTCAGATGATGAACTACGAAAAACATTACTCCCTTGTATTTTTATAAATATGGCAAGTGTATGGAGCATTGGAGGAATTATAATATGTAGATGAAAACCAGAATACTCAGAAGACAGCTTGCATTAGTGCCACTTTGTCTATCACGGACTGTCCTGTTTTAGAACCCAGGCATTCACAGTAAGCTGCAGTTTGTCAGCATATCAAGAACAGCTTATATCACTGTTGAATTGTATGGCTTCTGCCTAGTAGAACATAATGTTTTCTCCCTTGAGGTTTTTAGTCTCTCAGTTTTATTACCACTACTGGTAAGAAAATTACTGTCTGTGTAATAAATTTTTACAGTGGATGAATCAGGTTTGTTTATACTTTTGTATGTTTCTTGTTTGTAAATATCCAACTATAAATATTACTGTAGAGATGGGGTAATTTGAAGTGGGGGGTCCACAGAACTAATGAGACTTTGTAAGGGGTATGTGGATTTTCAGAAAGGCTGAGAAACACTGATTTATATTGTCTGTGATAACCCTGGTAGCAGAAACAATGATGCACAAAGCAGAATAAATGGGACACAGAATTTCCTGAGAATGCCATACTTATTTATATATTACAAATAAGGAAAATTCAGAAAGAAACAATATATAAAAGTCTCATGATACTATATTTTCATTATCAGTCAAGCATGAGGAAAAGTATGAAAACTAGAGGCCAGCTCCCCCCCCCCCCCCCCCCACACAACACCCCCCCCCTGTTCTTCAACCCTACCCATCCTACCTCTTCCACAAAAAACATAAAAAAAGATGCAGAGAAGTACTTTTGTTTTCCCCGCCCGCAAGAGAGAAGGAAAAAAGAGCACGATGCTGACACCCCCCCCCCCCCCCCCCCCAACATTCAACTTTCCACTGTAGTTTACAAGCAATTTGCAGTGTCACTGTGCCAAACACAGTTAACCCTGGGCCAGGGTTTACTTACTGGCAATCAGTTTCACTTCAGAATACTCTTAAATTGGCATACTCAGCGTTAATTTATAACGCAAATTGCTTTGCAAATCAGATGCTTTGAAGCTGTATGTATAATAAAATGTTCTGGGGACATGTAATGTAATAACAGTAGAACATTATTTCTTTCCTTTGGCTTTCTCATGCAGTTGGCTGTCCTTGGGGCTACAGTTTGGATACCAGTTCACACCTTACCCCTTCCCATCATTTTAAATGTTTACACAAACTTGGCAAACATTGAACACACAGTTGTTAGCATTACTGCTCCTCACAACCTTCTTTACGACTCATTTTATTTACACTTCATGTAAACTGTCATCACTGCATGCTATTATGTCATCACCAAACCTGCCTTCTACTTAAAATTCATACCTTTCTTTTTTTTTTTTTTTTTTTTTTTTTTTTTTTTTTAGGGAAGTAGATGTAGAAAATTACGTCATAATATTAAGAATAGCAGCGAATGAGCACTTACCATCATGAAGGTAAAACATAGCACACACTATACTTCTGCATTAGATGGGAATGAATGATCAGTTTCATGATGTTCTGGTTGGCTTGGTTAGTGGGCTGGATGGCGTAAAAGAATAAAGATACATACACACA
>Ga0131853_10020292_pt1 | contig 12073 bp, 12 predicted proteins | sample TergutLab28metaG_FD_92764 | JGI IMG/M metagenome (GOLD analysis project Ga0131853, IMG submission 92764) | Labiotermes labralis P1 segment gut microbial communities from Petit-Saut dam, French Guiana - Lab288 P1 (version 2) (version 2) | ecosystem: Host-associated > Arthropoda: Insects >...
TTGTTGGTGTGTGTGTTTGTGGGTGTGTGTGTGTGTGTGTTTGTGGGTGTGTGTGTGTGTTTGTGGGTGTGTGTGTGTGTGTGTTTGTGGGTGTGTGTGTGTGTGTGTGGTGTGTGTGTGTGTGTGTGGTGTGTATGTGTTTGTGGGTGTGTGTGTATGTGTGTGTGGTTTGTGTGTGTGTGTGTGACTCTAAAATTTCATTATTCAGACTGCCCAGGGACTTGAGTTCAGTATTTCAGGATTTAATTCCAGAGATAATTCGAAGTCGCAAATGTCATATTTACGTTGGTCTAGGTCGCAGCATTTATGGCGCTGTAGCACTTATGGTAGGTAAAGGAAAGTAAAATGAAGTTCACCCTAGAACAGGCTACGAAGGCCCAGAGGGGGAGTAGAGTTATAGCTCTACTCTTTCTTTAACCTCGGCGCTAGATGAGGTGGGTGGTCAACGCCACGCCCCGGCCGCTTTCCCCCCGGGAAAGAGACCCATTACCCATTGTATAGGAGGCTGGGAGGGCCTCAGGACCGATCTGGACAGGGGCGGAAATTCTCGGGCCCACAGGGATTCGATCCCCGGACCGTCCATCCCGTAGCGATGGGCTATACTGACTGAGCTATGTTTATGTTAGGTAAAGGTGAATGTAAAACAGTCCCGTTACAGGCCTGGAGTGGCCCAGAGCTTTCCAGGGAGTTAAGGTTCCCAGATTACGTGACAACGGCACAGGATGGTGGTAAGTTTGTCAGTCCTACGCACCGGCCGCCTTTATCCCCAGGAAATGCTGCTGGTACTCATTTCGGTTAGTGGCTGAGTCGACCCCAGGGCCATAGTGCGATCGGAAGGATCATGTCAATGAAAAATTCGAATTACATCATCCGGGATCGAACCAGCAACCTTCCGATTTGTAGCACAGCTCCTTAACCACTGTGCTACCGCGGTCCCACCAAATTGTAATATAGAATACAATAATGTAGAGTAGGGAATAAACTAAAATCTGAGACAAATATGCAGTAAGACAGACAAATTCACCATTTCACCAGACCAACTTACTGGGGCTGGGGGAGATGGTGAGGTGAGTGGAGGAGTTATTGTGTGCATTTTGTGATTAATTGCCATTATTTCTGTTGTCATGCTTTGAGGGCTGTTTTCAAAATGCATAAGTGAAAATTTTGGACTATGTAAATTGGGAACATGCCTAAATTAGTACAGCATAAAGGTCCAAAATTTCCTAAATAAAACTGCATAAATTTAGGACTACCTCTACACAGTGTTTCTTAAGCTGTCTGTGCTTCTGTAAGTCGGTAAAGTATTGTTATGAAACGTGTTCTGTTGGGTCAAATGGATCAAGCTAATTTCTGATCTAATGGCAAAGAGTATAGGTTCTATAATTTTACGTGTGCATTTCATGATGATGGAAGCACATACAGCTTCTGGGATACTGTGTGTGTGTGTGTGTGTGTGTGTGTTTGTGTGTGTGTTTGTGTGCACGCGCGTGTGTACGTGTATGTGTGTTAAGTGTGTCAGGTTCTCATAACTGTTTGACGCCTAACGACCCCTATAGGTGTCATACCGCGCCGCCAACCTCTAAAGTTGCATTTTATATATTTATTCAACAAATATAGGTACTGAATATTTTAAACATGGTATATACTCTCCGTTTTTTTTGTCTTCAAAATGCAGTTTGTTTCGTAATTCTAACATATTTGGTTCTTGTATTATTCACATTTTATATAGAGGATGTGCTAAAATTAAAAATATAATTCCGGCGCCAAAAGGATAATGTTGCGTTACAGTTACAACACACAGCTGCAGATCTATACAGTCTCATGTTGCATATAGCGTGGAAGTGTTGGAAGGTACTGGATACCTCATATTGAGAGATTCTTGTATGCTGTTGTGCTGTGTAATTTGCTAGGTATGTACCAGTGTGAGAGAGGAACTTGTTGTCTCTGTCTTTTGAGTAGGGGAAGGTAGAAGCCTCCTCAAAAACCTTGGTACATATATACCAAACTACATGGTCTCAAATGTTACCTTAACATTCATGCTCATGAGAATCTCTTCTCCCTATCTCACACTGCTCACATACTACTTCTGCTTTGCTGTGAACATTGATGATGGCAGTATAATTTATAATAATTTTATTAATAAACCCATGCATCCATCTTTGGTTACAGATACCACTTGATGTGGAATTTGTCTAAATACAGTATACAATACATCTATATAAGTCATTATACATTCTCATTGCTATTGACAAATACAATATTTGTAAATGAAGCAGATATTCATGTAATTAACATGCATTACAAGTAATTAAAATGAGACACTGGTTATAAAGATGTAATTTCCATAACACTTACAAGACAGCACTGAAGCTTAAGACTTAGCACTGTAGGAATATTCTTCTGGAATGTAGAATGATTTAATATGTTACAGGATTTTAAAAACCAGTCAAATTGCCCTCGAGTTAAATTTTCAAGCAAAATGAAAGCCTATAACATCTGCTTCTCTTACAGTGGACAGAAGCTGGCAGAATTGTATGAAGAACTACAGACAACAGACACAGCCCAGCATCTGGTGACACATTTTGAGGCTGCACTCAGCAGTCTGCTACTAGATGTTAAAAAATTACATGAAGATAACAAGAGGATGGAAGAAGTGTTTGCACGGTATTAGTGTTCTGTAACAAGCAAACAGCAGCACCCATTAATCTTCATGTTTGCACCATGCATCAATTATAATTAAACACTTTATTATCCAACTAATGCACAATATATAATATATAGATAAAATTAAAATTATAAAATATTTAAAAGTGCTCCAACATGTTTCGGATCGCAGAGGATCCATCATCAGGGAGCCTTGTACAGTGCTTGGCTATAAATTACAAGAATGATTCTATCATGTCCATTGACATGGACAAGGTTGGTGTTGTGGCAGCTTATTCTGATCCGTTGTGTGTGTGTTTAGTTCACAGTGTACGAGTGCCTTCCTATACAGTGAACTAAATACCGACCTTGTCCATGTCAACAATGGACATGATAGAATCATTCTTGTAATTTTTAGCCAAACACTGTTCAAGGCTGCCTGATGATGGATCCTCTGTGATCCAAAACATGTCGGAGCACTTTTAAATATTTTATAATTTTAATTGTATCTACATATTGTATATTGTGCATTAGTTGAGTAATAAGGTGTTTAAGCAGTACCCATTATACAGATAAGATTTATTTCAACTGGTTATACACGTATCGGTATCAGGATATAAAAATTACTCCAGCATGTTTCGTATGGTACACATAACTGTCATCAGGGAGTACACTCAAAGGTCGTATTTAGTTACAAATATATAATATTTTCCAGGGTGAAGGCAAAATGTTCATTCCAGAGTAAATTAGTGTATCTTTGCATGCAACAGACAATCATGTGTAAAATATGTAATATAAAATGTTTGGAGTTCAATTAAAATTATTGTCACCCAAGTACCTTCTTTCCAAATTAGTAGAAAGTGTGAAAGGTAGGGCTGAGAATATATCTTAAAAACAAATTAAAAGTTTTTGGAATGTTTGGTGGCTTTATATTCCAAAAAATTTTAACCTGTGTTTGTTATCTGTCATTTTACTCTGTCAAAGAATTTATGGATTTCAGCAGTGATAATTAATTTGATAAACTTATTCTGTTGTAATTTGTATTGTATTGTTTTATTGTTATGTTATGCACAGTATTTGATGTTGGAAACTGTAGTATTGATATTTGTTTATTTGTATTGTATTGTGTCATGTTGTTTCGTCTTGTGTGTCATGTATTTTCTGACAAGTTCCATGTCCGACTGTCATACGACAGAATTCATGGACTTACGAAATGACATGTATGTATGTATGTATGTGTGTGTGTGTGTGTGTGTGTATGTATGTATGTATGTGCGTATGTATGTGCGTATGTATGTACGTATGTATTTATGTATGTATCACTCCAAACTTTCAGATTTTCTACTAATCTGGTAAGAAGATATTTGGATGCAAATAATTTTTATTGAGCTCTGTATGTTTTATATTATATGTTATGTGCATGATTGCCTAATGGATATGAAGATACTGCAATTTACTTTGGAATGTGCGTTTTATCTTTATCCTGGGCAATGTTATATATTCTTAAATAAATGTGACCTTTGTGTGTACTCCCTGATGCTGGCTGTCTTTTTCACCTGGAATAAATTGTAATAACTTCTATATTTTCATTTAAATATATGCCAGGCCAGTAAGTTGGAATACATATTATTTGTACTTCACCAATAGCACAGAAGTTGTGTACAGCATTAAGAAGTATCCATTCTTTACCTGTGGCATGGTTAAGGTTGGAATAACATTCAAAATAACACACAAAGTCTACACTTGCAACTAAAGATGTTGAATGAGGAGTGAAATTACATCCAAAGGCTGTAATGCAATACTTGCACAGCACTTCAACAGTGATGGCTACCACATGTGTTAACATGAGTGTGGAGGAAATTTTGTCGTATGTTTGGGTGGTTTGTGTTAGATCCTTAACAAACAAGAGATATATAAGAGCACATAACACATATACTCTATATATACATATATATAAACTATAAATAAATAAATGACTAAGTGAATAAATAAATAAATAAATATATATATATATGTGTGTTTGTGTGTGTGTGTGTGTGTGTGTGTGTGTGTATGTATGTGTGTGTGTGTGTGTGTGTGTTTGTGTTTGTGTGCATGTGCACACATGTGACATGAAAATAAATGCCTTGGTACCAAGTCATAATTTAGAACTGTATATTATCTCTAGTTCTAGAAAATACAGGGATGACACATCACTCTATTTTTTAAGCTTTCAGTAATATGGTTGTGTGAGAGAAGCACTTCACTTCCAGCTGTTTTAGCATGTGACCATCTCACACTGTATGATCAATAGCAGTAGAGTCTAACTTCGTTTCCACTTTACGCACAACATTGTTTTTGATTATTAGGTTTTAAACATGGCCTGTTCGCTGTTTTTTAACCAACTGAAATTGTAGACTTACTAATTTTGTGGTTATGTGGTCAAACCATGCCAGGAACATTAATATTTTATGTTATTGCATGTCACTCAGTTGGCATATCTGCTAAGCTGCAAACTGGATGGCCAAGGAGTCAAGGTTCAATCCCTGGCAGGGGCAAAATATTTTTCTTTTCCCCAAAGTTTACACACCTGCTCTTGGGGCTCACTGAACCTCCTGTTGAATGGGCAATGGAAATCATTTTCTCAGGCTAGAGTGGATGGATAGTGAATCAGACACTCACCTTTGTTTACTGACAAGGTTAAGAATATGTGGAGCCACACCTCCAAGACCCATGTGACATCAGATTGTGATGCTTAGTTACACACAGAGACAATTTTGCCTTCTGTAATGTAATGTAATGTAATTTATTTGTGTTCTATAAATCCAAATTAGGATACAATCCTGTGGATATAGACATTGTCACATACATACTATCTAACATGATATATGTAGTGATGGAAGAATCTTAGCTATAAACAAAAGTACAATAATAAAACACCTAAAACCAATTTTCAATTCAGTTTTCAATGGAATATCTCTGATAATTAAAATATTGATTACTATTATAAAAGGAATTTAGAAGTAAAAACCTCTTTAAAGCATTCCAAACAGTACTGTCTCATTAGCTAATTCTTTGATATTGTGAGGAAGGTTGTTAAAATTTTTAATTGCTGAGTAGTACACTGCCTTTCGGAACTTTGTTAGATTAGCTGTGGGTGGATTTAAGTTGGTTTTAAATCTTGTGTGAATATTTGTATAAAATAAATGTTTGTTTTTTTATCACAAATATTGATATTGAGAAGATGTATTGAGAATATGAGGTTAGTATTTCTAATTTTTTGAGCAGTTCTTGTATGTCATAAGTGAGTTTTGTTAAAGGTGAGGCTCTTCTCCTTCCTGCAGATGGCAAGAGGTAAAATAAAATCTTTCTTTGAAAGTGTTTGCCAAAAAGGTATGTAACCTGGAGCTTGTACACACACATGTTTTGAAACCTGAAGATAATTTCACTTTATGTAGACTCTGACATTTATGAATGTGAGTAAAATTAGTGTTGAGATGAGAGATGGTGTTGCCAAGCAGCTTATGTCAACATTAAAGTGTTTCATGTTCAAGAAGCAGCAGTTGGAGTTCAAGTTTGCTATTTCTCCAGGAGTAAGTAGTGATATCCCTATTCTGGTAAGGTTTATTCATCTGTTCAAGAGGCACGGTACTTAATTGAGCCCTTTGGCATGTCAGTTGATGGAGAAAATGCTTGGTTGGTTGGTCTCTCTCTAAGCATTAACAAATTAGCCAACCCTATACTATTTGCTGATGATACTACCATTATTATATCTAATGCCAACCCTGACAAATTTAAAAAAAACATTAATTCAGTAATGACTGAAATAACTTCTTGGTTCCAGAGCAATCTCCTATCTTTAAACTACAATAAAACACACTTTATGCAATTCCGAACTAAAAAACAAAATGAAGGGAAAATTCAGATACTTGTACCCAATTCAATAAACTCCAATATTAATAGCACAAAATTTTTGGGTTTGATCATAGACAATTCATTATCGTGGAAGGACCACATTACTGCAATAACATATAAACTGAATAAGGCTTGCTATGCCATCAGGTTGTTGAAACCGTTTCTGACCATGAATACACTGAGAATGATCTATTTCTCCGACGCACACTCTGTTTTATCATATGGAATTATATTTTGGGGCAATTCGCACACACATCACACAAACAGTATCTTCAAAACTCAAAAAAGAATTATAAGAATTATTACTAATTCCAGCAGTCACGATACATGCCAATAGCTATTTAAACACTTACAAATACTTTCACTATCATCACAATACATTTTCTCCCTGCTTGTCTTTGAAATTAAAAATAGAGATTTCTTCCAATCCAACTCTGAAATTCACAACCTAAACACACATTACAATCGAAACCTACATTTACCTTCCACAAACCTCACATCAGTTCAGAAAGGAGTGCTGTTTTCTGGCAGTAAAATATATAATCATTTACCCTCAAACATTAAAGCCCTATCAAACGATGCTAAGTGTTTTAAATCCGCATTAAAAATTTATCTCATTGAACATTCTTTCTAGAGTCTGGATGAATTTTATCAGTCAGCATCCTGACTGCTGCAGCTCTCCTTTGTTACGTCACTGCTACGTAGTTGCTACGTAATTTTGTTACTTACTTTACTTATTATTTACATAACTAAGGATAGCAACAAATTCACATTCATTATTACTAACAAAACTTATTATTTCACACGCCACATTCTTTGTTGTCTCACCTGTAATCTAACCACCAATTGTATTATGACAACACACTGCACACCCTCTTAACACATTCTGTAAAGATCTAATGGAAAGTGAACATATATGTATTGTAAGTATATTTGTATGTATTAAGTTCAGATTCTGTCTAGGACCTTACGTTAGTACTCATGGCTTGTTACTATGTTTTTCTGTCTAAGTACACTATGTATTGTACTGATGAACTGTACATTCCGAGCAAATAACATTCTTGTATAAATTTGGACTTATTTCCATATAATTATCATAAGTATTTTATTGTAATGACTCTTTCTGTATTATATCTATTGTTATACCTGACAAGTTCTATATCCACCTTGGTGGATCTCTGGAATACTAAATAAATGAATGAGTGAATGAATGAATTGTTAACATACCAAGGCAACTTGGATTTGGAGCCTAGGGCCTAGGTTATGGAGGTGAGTGGTTACATTAGTACCTCGGCTGGCTCTACACCAACACAAAAATCTTCATTTGACGAGACTGAGTGTGCTTCATGGCTGTTCTGAATGGTGATGATGATGAATAAAATTCCACTGTTCCTACTAGGAGTCAGTATCCTGTTATGCTGGTTGCAGCTTTTAAGTACATGACATATAATTTTGTAACTGCCATTCTGTTCTCTTTCAGAGAAAAGGAAGCTCACGTAGCACACCTACGAAATCTGGAAGAAGAACTTGATGCACAAGTGGCACGTGTTGAAGCACAGGCACGTGAAGAGGCTCGAGTCAAATTTGAATTAGAGAAACGTAATATAGAGAAAAAAATGCAAGCTGAAACGGCAGAATTACAAGCACATTTAAAACTTTTCCAAAAGGTAAGTCTGTAAGAATATGATTTATAGAAAACACACTTTATGGAATATCAAATATAAAATGAACTTATGGATGATATAAGCAGCATTGTTTCATACTCTTATGTAGATACATGAAGGTTGGTGAAAAATGAAATTGATGTTATTAATATGGGAAATAATGCTGCTGGGTGATGTGGGTACAATAAGCAGCCAATAAAACCTTCTGCAATTTTACAATGACCTGAAGATTATCTACACATGTCAAAACATGTTCTATGTGGGAGATAATTTGTTGCTGTAGTTACTGATTTTAAACAAGCATTATTATAATGCAACAAAATATTGCTGTGCAGAGAAGAAACCTGTACAGTCATGCGTCGCTTAACAATGGAGATATGTTCTGAGAAATGCGTTGTTAGGTGATTTCGTTGTTGTGCAAACATCATAGACTGTACTTACACAAAACTAGATAGTATAGCCTACCACACACACATAGGCTATATGGTATAGCCTATTGCTGCTAGGCTACAAACCTGTACAGCATGTTACTGTACTGAATACTTTAGGCAACTGTAACACAATGGTAAGTATTATAATATTATTTTATAATATTATGGGACCACCATTGTATATGTGGTCCATCGTTGACTGAAATGTTGTTATGTGGCACATGACTGTGTTTCATTTAAATACCTCACTGCACAGCACAATGGGGTGCAAACAATGAAGGCAGTTTGGTGAAGTGTTAAAACATGCTGTATTTCGATGCCATATTCCTTATGTCTTCAGAAACAGTAAGCAAACACTTTCTTTTTCCAGCTGAACACTGTTTTAAGTCGAGGACGCAAAGAAAAGCAGGATCCAGTGTTGCTTAGTAGCGAATTTGGTGCAGCCACTGAGAATCAGGAGTTGAGAAATACGTTGGCTGATACAAGAACAAACTTGGTTGTGCTTCGTACTGAAATGGCACAACTTCGATCTGAATATGAAGAAAAGTGTCATGAGTTCAACTGGTTTGTATGGGTTATAAGAAAAGTACTTTACATTTCATGATGTGTAAGTGCCTGACACAGTTGCTACATAAAATGTCAGACCATCAGGCTGTGGAATGTTTTGACAAATTTTAGTATGAATCTGCAGTATAAAATTTCACAAAATTTGACCAATGGCAGCTGGGATTTTGAATGTAGACAGACAGAGAGACATGACAGACAGACAGACAGACAGACAGACAGACAGACAGACATGACAGAGAGAGAGAGACAGACAGACAGACAGAAAGACAGATGGACAGACATGACATACAGACATGACAGACAGACAGTCAGATAGACATGACAGACAGACAGACATACAGACATGACAGACAGACAGATAGACAGATAGATGGACATGACAGACACACAGACAGACAAAAATGGCAGACACACAGACAGACAGACAGAGATAGACAGACAGACATAACAAACAGAATAGTTCTTTTGCATCAACTACTTCCAAGATGCACTTTGAACATATGGGAGTACATATAATTGATCTCCTTTAATTCAAATGTAATTCTAGACTTAAATCCTGAAAACATGTGTTGTTTTATATTCAATAATTGTTAAACTGAGGTCCTGTCGGACTGCCTAGTCTGGAAGATGGGACTAATATATTGTCTGAAAATGACCGTAAGTACCAAGAAATGAAGTGCCTTATTTCAGAAGATTGAAGACGTCATCTACACCACAGTGGAAGCTTGAAGTCTTGCAAGTGTTAAATCAATATCTACCATCAGGGTGGTGCAATTTAGGATTATACAGAATTGAACCTCGTAAACTGTAATAATACTCAGCTTTCCAAAATAGTAGACGTTAAACATATAACCAAACAAATTTTATGTGTCAAGATACAATTTGGGTGTGTGTGTGTGTATGTGTGTGTGTGTGTGTGTGTGTGTGTGTGTTGTGTGTGTGTGTGTGTGTGTGTGTGTGTAGGTGTGTGTGTGTGTGTGTGTGTGTGTGTGTGTGTGTGTGTGGTGTGTGTGTGTGTATGAATGCATATGTGTACATAGCGATGACGTTACAGAGCACTAAATAGTACAATGGACGATTCTAGAGTGCAGCTATGTAAATCACATTGATCAGTTTCCTCCACATTTCCATTCTGTTACTATGACTTGATTGATTGTCAGTCACAAATTATGGTATGTGACAGGTTTCATGTCTATAGTTGTAGGCAAAGTGATGGATCAGTGAAATGTTTGTGTAATGTAATGTGATATAACAGAAGTGTTATGGTTGGTAGGAAAAACAGTTGCTAGCAACTGACATAGGCTGGATGGGAATACAACAGATGGAACAACATGCTATCACATATACCCTCTGTTAATTGATGATTGGCATAGACATGACCTAATGGATATGAGATTGTGCAGTGGAGCTGAAGTGGTTCTGACCACTGACTGTATGTTGCTAGAGTTAAGAGCAAAAAGTAAAGCAGTGTGGTCCAGAGGGTTCCGGGAATTTAAGGTTCCCAGATTTCATGACAACGGCACAGGATAGTGATAAGGTTGTCAGCCTTACACACCGGCCGCCTTTAACCCAGGAAATGCTCCTGGTCCCCATTTCTGTTAGAGGCTGAGTCGACCCCAGGGCCATAATGTGATTGGAAGGATTTTATGTCAATGAAAAATTCCAATGACACCAGCTGGGATCGAACCAGCGACCCTCCGATTTGTAGTGCAGCGCCTTAACCACTGTGCCACTGTGGTCCCCGGAGTTAAGGGTACATATCTAAAATGCTTATAGAACTTGTGGCTTCACGTGGAAATACAGTGCTTCTATATTGTGAAGAGAGGAAGGATGGGAGTTGTTTATGGCAAGAGTGGAAGAAAGTATGAATAATCTGATAATAAGAAAGAAGAGAATAGTAATGAGTGCTGGGACAAATGTAAGAAGATGTTTATTGAGGTGGCTAAAGGGGCAGTAGGGCAAAGAGGGACCACAAAAATGACTCTCCTGGTGAAGAAATAACAGCTAGATAGAATGAAGTGTACAGGAGGATGCAGAAGAAGCCCAGCACAAGAGGTACCATGGACAGAAGGACAACAGGAAGCGATATGGGTGCACAAAATGAAGAAGTGAGGATGCATGGAGATGGAACTACTGGAGGCAGAAAAACTTGATGTGTTGTAGGAAAACATGAATTTTTATAGAAGTATATAGGAACATAGGAAAGAACTGAACCTGAGATTAACTTGCTACTGAGATGAGGAAGGCCCTGTTCTCAGTGAGACAGACCCACCTGAGTTGGGCATTTCTATAGCTTTCTGAGTTCTACAGAAAAACTAGTTAATGATTATGACACAGTGAGACCTGAGGGGAATATGGGGAGGAAGGTCCCTCATCCTCTAGTACTATTGGAATTAAACACACTATTAAAGAAATAAAGAACAATAAATCATCATAAACTGATGGACTACAAGCATAAATCTTGAAATTCTTGGCAGGGAAAGACATAGCAAAAATTACAGAATTACACAACAAATGGTTTTCAGCTACAGAAATCCCATATATCAGTCTTCTGTGTATACCCCTTGAGATGTTATGATTTTTAGGGATAATAGTTGTTGACAGCAAGGACTGGCTGGTTGATGCAGGCTTGGAGCAGGTTGAAAGGAAATACAATAGTAAGAAGATAGTGGAATGAATTGAACACCATTATCCCTGTTATTTACAAAGCTTGTTTCCGTAGTCGCTGTAACCCAAATTTTTAATATTTGCTTTCTGTTCCAGTGGCGTACCGAGGGGGGTGGGGCTTGGGCGTTCAACCCCCCACCCCCCCCCCGCCGGGATCCACATTGTCGTCGATCTCACGCGGCACCCAAACCCGCACCACACAGTAAA
>Ga0131853_10020293_pt1 | contig 12073 bp, 4 predicted proteins | sample TergutLab28metaG_FD_92764 | JGI IMG/M metagenome (GOLD analysis project Ga0131853, IMG submission 92764) | Labiotermes labralis P1 segment gut microbial communities from Petit-Saut dam, French Guiana - Lab288 P1 (version 2) (version 2) | ecosystem: Host-associated > Arthropoda: Insects >...
AAAGCTAGCTGGAATTTTTTTTGGGCCCCAAATCCCCGGAACGGAAAAAGGAAAGAAGAGGTAAACCGTTGTGATCTTTAATTTTGGGGGGGGGGGGGGGTCCTTGTCGATTTTCGACCAAATTACACACAATTCACAACTATAACTGGGTTTTACTTAGGTTCATCCCGTCGGAGGCCAGGTCAGCGCCTAAAAATAAGCTGATTTCGTCTCCTTCCTCACTTGCAATATTCGAAAGTATCTTGCCATTTAACTTAACACCACATGCACTTAACTCTTCTTAAATGTAGCTAAAATTTATTTCAAAACCTGTACTGTATGACCAAAGTAAGGAATGAACATGTCACACTGTTACATGAATACGTGTTTCACATGTCAGACATCTTGACTACGTCACTCGCTGTACTGCAACCCCTTCAACAAATCCATCCTAGTACAATGCACAGCCACACACGTCATCCCCTGCTTCCCCTCCCCCGTACTTTCTCTCCATAAACAGCAGAAAAAAAATGTACAGACAAACATGCGGTACGATGTCCCACAAATCCATCAATGTAAATTCAGTGCTGGAGTGGACAGCTAAAACAAGAATCCATCCACATTTGCCGTGTGGGTGCAGTAACCCACTGCAGCACTTCTAAAACAGTTTTGCCCCCGTCTGAGCAAACCAAGTAGGCCTAGTTAGGGGTTTGTTTAGCAAATGTAACGTTGTATTGTATATACTAAATTTTATGTTTGATAATATGGGATTTCCCTTCTAAGGTTCCTTATACGCTTAATCTGCCATTTGTTTTCTGAAACTGTATCTATTGACTTTCCACAATCTCATTCTTACATGCAGTGTTATCATCTTAAATGACTCCAGTGGCTATTCGTTTCGCGTCGGCTCGCCTACGCCATAAACGAAACACACGCACCGGTTCGTCCCCAGAGGGCTTTGGGGGAAGGATGGTCTGTGTGACTCATGTCAGTCGCTCTTCGAATCTCCGTATGATGTGCAAGCTAAACACAGCAGCGGAAACATCTGTTGACTAATTCAGAAGAAAATTCCCGAATGTTTAATTATACATAGGAAAACAATTTGCTAACGAGTAAAAAGTTCTGAAACAGGCGAAGTTTTAAACAATAAAGAAAGTACGCAGAAGAAACTGGAAGAGAGAGTGCTAGATCTAAGAAATCTCCAAGAAAATTTATATGTGAGTGCTGACGCCACGAAACGCAAAAAAATAAAACAGTCACGTTTACCTATTTACAAGGCAGCTCTGGCTCACAGACAACACGACACAGATCGCGAAATAAAAATTAAATTTTTGAGCGGGTATTTTCAGCAGGTGTACGCTGGGTAAATAGAACACATGTGCTGTTTGCAGCTAAGCCTGGTGTCATGTCAGTGGATACGTGAGATCTCGTAATTGTAAGTAGTGGTTTGACAAAATCTCATTTTAATCCCTTGGATTACCATTACGTGATGTTAAAAGTTCGTGTGTGTTGCTATAAGAAAAAACTATGATAATTGGGTCCTTTTTTACTTCCTCACAATATAAATTCACACCGATATGTAACACAAATTCTGACCAAATTTTTTGAACACCTGTCTGATTACACGAGAGCATACGCCTCTTTGCAGTAAACACGACGCAATAATTCACATGACAGGCGGTTCCCAGCACCTTTTTTCAGCATGTTTAGTAGAAGCCTAATATTAGCCGCTTTCGCTGCCCTGCTTGCTGTCACGCGAAACGTTAGTTTGACAAGCGATGTGTGGAACCACTAAAATTGTATCTATAGAACAAAGTTCTATAAGGTAAAGGATTCGTTATCTAATTCACTGTGAAATTCAATACACGCCTTCTTAAGGAAAAGATAGTTTGCCGTCATGTAATAAAATTACTGTCGTAATAAAAAAAAAAATTACTGTCCTTGAAACAAAATTCACTACCGTTTTGCAACAGTCTTCTTATACACCAAAGGCGTCCAAGATTTTCACCTACTGCACCACATAATCAGAAATCCGTATGTGTGCTGGCAGCATTAGTATGTAACTCTGAATTGTGCCATCCCCGTTGTGTAGTATAAACTAGCAAGTAGGTATGAAGTCAATAACACAACTATTGTTTAATTAGATGTTATATTCTAGGTCATAATATAATATTTAACACAAATACCTAATACGCTTCTATTATCACCCAAGGAATTCTCATACATTTTTCTCTCTCCAAACCCACATGCAATAACCAGGTCACACACAGAACTTCCATGCACAGCGACCCAATGATGAATGAAGAAACACGCAATAAGCCAGACGCGCACGAGGTCAGTACATAGCAGCCTCCCCACGACAGGACCTCCAGACTCCCCTCCTTTTGTGATTTTTTGTGTTTTGTGTTTTATGATTTTTTGCATCTGGTTTTGTTTTGTTTCTTTTTATTTTTTTTTTTTGTTCCTTGTTTCTTCGGTTTGTTGATATTATCAAAGCATACATTTATGTACTATGAAGCAGTTCACCCACACACTTAATATAGATATATTATACTCAGACAAAGGCCTTGATGCAGAGATTTCCTCATCAAACAAGCCGCCACACAATTATACAAATAATCTTAAGTGTGTCGGATGACAAAGACCTGATGATGGCCACTACCGGCCGAAACATGTAGTCTTTTGATCTAGAATATAACATCTAATTAAACATTAGTTGTGTTATTGACTTCATACATACTTGCCATTAGTATGCAATTATAAGTGTGTTGAAGTATCGCCTGTTAGGAAATGTGAATACGTATTTTATGAGCAATAAAATTTTCACTGCTATGACACCCAGCGGAAGTTAGTTATACTACACAACAGTAGCGAAGGGCAAGTGGTTCGGCCCTACTGGCCTATCAGTTCATATATGCTAACTAACTGGTTGGTTCTTATGTTTATTGGACCATGCACCATTGTGATAGTTGAAGAATAAAAGACCAACTTGATATCACTTGATATTTTATTTCACTTCTTATGTGATCAACATGATTCGGACATTAATATATCCATCATCAGGAGCTTGCGACTATTCTGTTGAATTACCGCATTGGTCGTATTGTTCTTGGTTCGTTGTGTGTTGGAGATTCGGTGTGGTTGGGTTGGAGTGGAATCTCCAGCACACATCGAACTAAGAACAATACGACCAATGCGGTAATTCAACAGAATAGTCGCAAGCTCCTGATTATGGATATATTAATTACGAATCATTTTGAGCACATAAGAAGTGAAATAAAATAGCAAGTGACATCAAGTTGGTCTTTTATTCTCCAACGAACTGGGTGTTTTTTGGCTTAAACTCCAAGGCGCCTCTTAACCCGATGTCAAGAGAGAAGCACTTGGTCAGCGGGCTCCATACTGAACGTTCTGGTAATAGATTATGTCCTGAACAATTTAAATCCTGTCCATAAAATTACACCTTATTTATTTCAGATTTATATTAATATTATCTTCCACCTACATGCACCTGTATCAAGTTGTCTCTTCCTCTCAAGTAGTCCAGCTAAATTTCGCGCACGTTTGTCATTTTTCCATGCGTGCTACATACACCACTTATGTAATTTTCCTTTATTTGATCGTCCAAATGATACCTGGCGAAGAAAACAAATTAAAACAACGCTCATTCTGCAAAGATTTTCAGGCCTGCTCTTACTTTCTCTACCGCAGGCACCATTCGTCTAATAAATATTTTTTTCGCATACACACTCAAACCATTTTATTTTCTCAAGTAGACAGAAAAAGTTTCACAACCATAAGAAAATAAAGGGTGAAGTTAGACATTTGTGTATCTGAATCTTTAGGTTCATACATAAAAACGTAAGAAACATCAGAGATTTTAAGAGCAGTATACATGTAAGTTATATCTTAAGATTACATTACATTACATAGCAGTGTATCTGTCACTTGGCCTTTGTCACGTGACTGCCGAAAAGAAAACCTCGCGCTATGAAAAATTTGGCATACAATTTTCCTTGAAAACTTTTCATTGATAAAATATGTCATGTACACAGTGCGAAGTGCACTGGACAGCATAACTACGCTCTCCCACAAGACAAGAGTTTCGATTATCACTTCAGGATGAAACAGTCGCTGGAGCTGGAACCAATAACCAGCCATGTTAGCATATTTCAACTTGAGGGTCACCAGTGTTGCACACACACACACACACACACTGGTGACCAGTGTGTTTCAACGAGACTCTCCACGAACTAAGGAAACAAGTGGTGACATCAGCTAACAGGCGCACTTCCAGCAAAACATTGGGGTCAAGTGCCAATACCATCGCGTTTGAAGTGACCAATACGAGAGGAAGTAAAACAGTAAAGTCAATTTTAAGTTACTTAAAAATTTTTATAAAAAAGGAGAGGGCTATAACTAATATTAGCTTTGCATCAGCGTCACTAGCTGGTTTTCAGTGGGTTTCAGGCAAGTTTATCATTTATAAATCGCAAAAATATGAGAAAAAAACGATCCGCTATCCATTCATGTGGTCTGAGGGTGTGATAGTTCTTGAAATTCACCAAAGACATTTCTCCTTTTGCAGTCCACAGAAAAACTTACGAAAGACAGGAATTACTTCGAGAAGGACGGATGAGTACTCGTGAGGTTCCCGCCAGGAGACCTACAGTAAAATGTGTTGAGGTTAAGGTACGAGCTTCAGCCTTCCGGCAAAGACACATGTGCATCGATTGCAGAGTGATGACGTGAATCTGGAATTTAAAATAATAATAACAAGGCTTGAAAGCCGAGAAATCGTGTTTTAATTCCTGGTAGAGGCGAGAGATTTTTCTTCTCAAATTATGCAGAGTAGCTCCGGCTGTTCCGCCAGCCACCTACTCAATGAGTATCACGGGCTATTCACCGGCATGAAGGTTCAGAGTGTAAATCTGACCACTTACTCTCATTTAGTGTCGTTAAAATGCGTGCCGCCATACCTCCGCTCGTCCATATGCCTTCACGGTATGCAAAGGACTTCGCCTTAAATAATGTGAAGAACACCCGTATTCAGCTTAAAAACCCATGTCATATACTCTTACTGAAAAGAAGACATTCTTTAAATAGTAGCAGACAGTCTTAATTTCCCGTACATAATGTAAGCTTTTACAACCACAGAAGACTATTGGATGCTAATACGGGGAACACTGCACGAATAGACTTAGAGAAGGTTTCCTTATACGAGTATATTTAAGACCATGATTTATGGAAAATTTATAATATATAAATCATTTACAAATTTAGAAAAGTTTCAATATATAAGTGACACATAAAAATCATATTCACGATGATGATGCGAGAAAATTTAAAGTGTAGGTTGGATGTTGCTACCTTTCCGTTTAGTCTCTTTTTAACTGTTCAGTCTGACAGGAAAACTGTTAACACATAAAACCGTAACCTAATCTAATCCTGAATGTGAATATGGATTTTCACCCTACGGGAAAGAAATTAGTTCCAAGGCGTCTGAGAAGAGAGACTGAACGCTGTAAACTGAGTATTTATAGAACTTTTTTCACACCATTAAGTATTATTAGGGTGATCAGCACTGGAATGAGATTGCTGGAGCATGACAGAGTTCATAAATGTGTACAATATTTTATTTAGAAAGGCTCGATGGAGATAGAACACCTGTAATACCGAGGGTTAGAAAGTCGGGTAATAATCAGGTTTATGTGAGGTAAATAGCGTGACGGTATGTCGACTGAAATCAGCTGGCATGTGGTAGGCTCCACATTACACCAACTTCTGGTTCTGTAAGAGACAGAAAAAACCGCGGTCAGTTGAGAGGCTATCATAGTCTACAGAAAGGCCACGTGTCTCATCACATGTCACAGATCCAAGTAGCAACCGCTTAAAGAAACACGGCACCTCGTAAAGTACGGACAGTGTTAAAGAAAATCGGAAGGGTTCGAGCATGTACAATGTGTACAAATTATGATATAGGACATAGGTGTTATACCGCATACACGTGTCAGAAACACTACCTTAGAACACTCGCAAAATGTTCTTGTGTTAATTTTGTGTTTTTTTAACGGGCGGAACATGTTGTAGGGAAGATAATGAAAAACGAATACAATCATTTATAGTGTTGTATTTATCGGAAAATCAATAAACAATTTGGTGCCTGTCTTAAGCTAAGACGGATGCGTACATTTACATTACATACAAGCAACTGCATATGGATCAAGTTCTTACTCGGATATGACTAAAAAGTAGGTAAACAAAAGATGAAAGCCGCTTGCAATATAACATTTGACAAAAAAATCCTATCGTGATTACATCTGTCGTATTTTTCCTGTGTAATAATTCTGCTTTCAAAGCATCAATGCAATGGCCTGATATTTCCTAAAATCAGTCACTATAAAGTGAGATGTGTTGGGACTTAGGTAATTCTTGAACCACTACTTTTCGTGGTCACTCGTCATTTCAGATGCAAGTCCCATTACTACCACGAATAAGTCATTCATAGCTTATTACATCTAATACGGGGATGTATTTCTTCAGTAGAGGAAGGTTTGTCTCGTATGAGATAGGCAGTCTTGGAAAGGTCACACCGGGTCAGCAAGTAAAGACTAAAAGAGGATAGGGAAAAAAACCGAGAAGTGCTGGTTGTTAGCTAGATGGTGGAAAGGCAACCACACACGAAGACGAAAGATTCGCTCTTAATCCTCCAACTTTCCCCGTACAAGGGACAACATACGAGAAAAGAAACAGCCAAACCCCCTTCCTTACAAAATTAAAAAAAAACAAAGCAAAGGCCGCTGAGTTGCCCTTATACCACAAAGGAATAGGGGATGGTATAGAGTGAAGGGTAGTTCCGACCGTCGACAATTAAAAACTTTTCTTCCCTCATCCAGTAGATCTCAGCAACCAAACATCCAAATACGTGTACCTACCTCTTGTTGCATTCTCGTCCCCTGCTTCTTGAACTACACGGCCACCCCTTCTACGGTTCCACATCTTTGCCGTCAGATCTGATACCCTCAGCTAGACAAAGAAACTTTTCATCTTTTCTGACACCCTCTTCATTTGGTGCCCAGCTCCCGGAGGCACAACTCTAACGTTTTCTTGAAAGGAGTTATTCTGGTGACCAGCAGTTACGAAAACTGGAAGGGGCTTCCTTCCCATACCCGATTCCGTCTCAATTTAAAATTCTTGGTGTCTGTGGTCTGGAGTAGTTATGTTGAACATTCTTCGAAATTAGCGCTTTCAGAATCAGAGTTTCTGAAACTTCATCGGCAGCGACCCAGAATAAGTTTAGATGTAGGCCTGCGCCATGGCAACCCACAGTTCAGTTACTAATATGCTTCCATTTCAGTTAATTTACTGTTGCAAAAAAAAAAGGAATTATACCTTTATTATTAAAATATAAATGACGCTTACGATATCAGATGTCCGTAAAAATAATGGGATTAAATACTGTTAATAACTAGCTTTTTAATTGGCATTTAGTTTGATGATATATGTGTTTTTTTACGGTTAATTGCTATCTGTAGCACAGTCTGTATTAGCTTCGAATTGTAGGATAACGAATGAATTCGCTGGAAATGAAGTGGAAGTAACCAACCACGGACTCACTTGAGGTAGCCTACCCTTCCGACGTTTGTTTCGAGGCAGTCACGAAAACCACGGCAAATATGACAGGATTAATGCTCTCTTGAACGATGCTTTAACCCGGTAATTCGAGAATGTGATGCACAAGTGCCACCCAGTCGTCCGAAATTGTGAGTGATATGGTATAGTTATTTATATGACACATAATGTCACACCACACATAAAACAGCAAACAAACACCATGCAGCGGAGTTCTGACACAGAAACTAACAACTGCTTTGAACGAATGAATTCCTTCTCATTACAAACTAATATTCTTCCGCCAAACACAACTGTATCTAAAATAGCTACATATTTCACCTTATAGATAAGTCACATCAGCCTGTGTAGAGAAACTGAAAGGTAATATTTACTACTGTAATATTAAGCACGATGGGACGAATCACCTCAAACTCCGTTTCCTATGACAGATGGAAACGGCCCATATCCTCACACTACTAATTTAAAATCATATTGTATAATATCGTCCTATTCGCTCCTATGTTTCAGGCTAATATTCTGTCATGAGCGAGGTAAACATTGTAGAATGCGCATTTTCGCACTGTCGCAAGTCTGATCAGTTTGCAGTTTCATGATCATAAACTGTACAAAGACCATATCGCGCTCATAAGTCTTGCGTGCCTGAAACCTTTAGAGGTCTAAATAGAAAAGCAAAACCCCAGAACAATTTCCACTGCCATACAAGCAAGAGACGGTTACGAGTGGGCGTCTGTGATGCCCTGGAATTCGCCAATTGGATTTTAACTCCCATGGAGTCGGCTGCTCTGGGAGGTATGTGTGCTAAATTCAAGAAACAAAGTGCACAACTCCAAAACGACTTCAAATCAAATTCCTTAGGTTTCTTGTTGCCAGGCACCACCGCACACTAAGGAATACTATTTAAGTGGCGTTTCGTCATCATGAATTTCGTGTGAGCTTAAATAATTAGATTGTAATCGGACTTAGAATCAAATTCGATTCGTTTGTCAAAAAAAAATAACCTATAACTGAAACAATACATATCTCACGGTACACTTATCTGAGGAATAAATTTAACAGCTTTATTTTGGTAACCGCATGGAACAGAGTCCTTATTACGAAGTCGATATTCATTTAGCTGGAAAGAAACTGCCTGTTCTTTATTTAAATTAACGCATATTATAGTACTCGACTCTAATCCTGGTCAAGTACAGGAAGATGTGTTTCGAATTCCGAACAACACACACATATCGAAATAACTTACAAATCAATTACAATAAAAACTACAACAATGTAACAGGTTTTATAAATCACTAACAGCTGAGGTTGAAGCCATACGAGTTCTGGGAAATTCGAAGTGGAGAAAGTCAAGAAACACCACTGTAAAAAAACAATAATCTCATCTACTTTGCAATTACATACTTTAATGAAGCAGAGCGCTATAGCTGTCGTTTCTTTGTTTTTTTTAGTGTTAATGACAAAGGATAAAAGCTCCACAATACTACGATACCGCCTAAGACCCCAAATGTTTAGGCACATTTTGTATGGCTGTAACCTGTACCAAATGCCTCAAACAACGTCAAAATTTATTCTTCCCACATTTACCATTTATTTTTATAGCTGATTATAAACAAACCAAACGCATCCATTTAACCTCCAATACATTCAGTATATTCATTTGAAATTTCGCCTGTCTTGCCAACTTCCACTTGAGAACTGTCAGCAGACTACAGTCAGGGTACTAAGGACTCTCTAGGCGTTACTGTTTTTACGACAAGAATGTTTTCAATATAGGAAACAGTATAATGGAATGCGGCCCGTCGTCATTGCGCTGTACACAGACCGATGTACTTTACTGCGTCACATATAAAAAAAACCTTCCACAGTTTCTATTTCTTTTTTAAAATCTCAACAAAAATGTTTCAACCCAAAAGAATCTCTTAATTGCATTCCCTAACATGTGGCAGTTTTTTTTTGCTATAGCAGACATACTTCAAGGTAAAAGTTGCGAGAGATATAATGGAATGTGAAAAACGTGCGGTATCTACAGTCTTCAATCCAAATTCGCCATGGCTATTATAAATTATATTACTTTGTTATCTCCGTTTCACATTCATGTAGCTTAAGTCAATAACAAACGCTAAACAGCCATTCACAGCCTTTTTACAACTCTGGTGAGCGATATGTTCTGTGGAAAAATATGACTATTGGGACCCTTTTATATTCAATAATAAAGCATTGAACTTATTCTGGCATCACTTTTGAACAACTGTCCGATTACAGGGAAGCACGCGACTTTCTTTCAGCCACAAATTGCAACACTTCGCACCGAATACGACCTGAAAGAAAGCATTTAAAATGTGGCGTCTTCTGCGTCACCAGCGTGACTTCGACTTACAACAGAAAACTTGTTTGTTAGATTAACGAGTGTGAGAGCTAAAGGAAACCATTTTCAGCATATACTTCCAATACGGCAAGTAAAAACGTAATATTAACTACAACACAATGTATAAGAAAGCATGGACACCGAACTCAAGGAAATTTGGAACAACGGCGAGAAGCGAACTAATTCCGCTCAATGGCGTAATGAAAGTAAGGTTTGTGTATTAAAACACTTTATTATCCAAAAGATGCACAAATATATAATTCGTAGATACAATTAGAATTATTATAAAATATTTGAAAAACATTTAAAATTGCTCCAACATGTTTCGGATCACAAGGGATCCATCATCAGGGAGCTTTTATACAGTGCTTGGCTAAAATTACAGTAATGGTTCTATCGTGTCCGTTGACATGGACGTAGTCGGTGTTATGGCAGCATATTTGCTGTAGCAAATATGCTGCCATAACCATAGCCAAGCACTGTATAAAAAGTCCCTGATGATGGATCCCTTGTGATCCGAAAAATGTTGGAGCAATTTTAAATATTTGTAAATATTTTATAATAATTCTAATTGTATCTACGAATTATATATTTGTGCATCTGTTAGATAATAAAGTGTTTTAATCGTCATTGATGCACGGTACAAACATGAAGATTTTTAAGGTTTGTGTGTTTTACAGTAACATGAACATTATAAAGGAGTTAAAATTCAAGGAAATTGGAATCGTAGTATAAAATTTAAACAACTTCCAAGATATTCCTAAATCACTGCCTCATTCCTACATAATACGTTCACACATTAGCTAATTTTGCAAAGCCCACGTAGTTTATTTAACGTCTGTGAATAATCCGAACCTTTACCATCGATGTTACCGCACCCTAATATCTTGAAACAACCTTCCTCAACTGCAGACAAAACTGCTGTCGATTATTACCGACGACAATCACGGTAACGTAAGTAACCATGGTGGACATAAATATATGTATGTCTTGACGTAACGTGTCTGTTTGTGACATTCAGGGGATCGTGCATCGTGATGTATTCTTATAATGAAAGCAAACGATATGCACTATTTCTCAAATGTATTTGATAAAGTACTCTACACGTTTCGGACAAGTCCACTGTCCATTATCAGGAGTGTCTCAACACTGTATACAACCAACAGGTATTTGTCCTGCTAGTTCCGTTGGCGTCTGTTAGCGAGGTCAGGATAAAACAACGCTAGCAGACGGCAACATAACTAGCATGACATATACCTATTGAGTGTATACAGTGTTGAGTTACTTCTGATGGTACACAGTGGACTTGTCCTAAACATGTAGAGTAATTTATCAAATAAATTTGAGAAATAGTGCATCTCGTTAGCTTTCATTATAAGAGTCCCTGTTTTCTTTCAGACTTTAACCGAATTTGATTTGCTTGACAGATTTCAGTAAACTCCCGCCAATATAAATTTACACGAAAATCCGTCCAGCGGGAGCCGACTTGATGGATGACGACAGGCAGACGGATAGACTAACATGAAGAAGCTACAACCCTTTTCACAACTAGGCGAAAGGACCTTAAAATTTAAAAAAAAACGTTTATATATCATGCCCTTTCCTGAAAATTCAACGTATCGTCAGGCAGTTAAACCAAAATGAAAGAATGCCATTTATTAAATATATCTTCCGTCTTGCTATTTTCCACACACCATAGCTGTATGCGGTGCTGACATACTGTCGTCACATGTTCGACGTCAAGGTTAAATTTCGGCGTAGACGTTGGTTTTTAGCACCCAGCTTCGTCATTTTATTAAAGAGGCATCCACAAAGCACCTATAAATTTCGAAATATCTGCGTCTGTAAAGGCGACACTAGACTGGAGTGAGGCTCACCTGTCCGTGTGTTTCAGCATAAACCTGCCACCGCCATGGACTTAAATGTGAGGAGGAGGGCATTTTTATATACCAACTGTGAACTTCTGAAGAAGGTGTAATAAAAACTAAACTCCGTGGCCTTAGTCCGCACGCGAACTATACCGACAGAGCGGCCGCCGCCGGTCGGCGAAGTTAGTGCCAACTTTTGCGGATAGAGGGGTGTCACGTGGTCAGCGCA
>Ga0131853_10020294_pt1 | contig 12073 bp, 4 predicted proteins | sample TergutLab28metaG_FD_92764 | JGI IMG/M metagenome (GOLD analysis project Ga0131853, IMG submission 92764) | Labiotermes labralis P1 segment gut microbial communities from Petit-Saut dam, French Guiana - Lab288 P1 (version 2) (version 2) | ecosystem: Host-associated > Arthropoda: Insects >...
CAATCGTGCCGAGTAGCTTGAGAAACTTCGTTTTCGCGGATTGGGGCACGGTAATACCGATCAGGGCCGAGATCGGATAGCCGGCGGCGGCCGGATTCACACGTGCCGTGTAGCCTTCGACCACGCCGGCTTCTTCGAGACGTTTCACGCGCTCCGTGACAGCAGGCACGGAGAGATGCACCTGGCGTGCAACCTCGGTGTAGGTCATGCGGCCGTTTTCCTGCAGAAGCGCCAGTACTTTCCAGTCCAGATCGTCCATCATGGCGAAATGTTTAAGGTGAAAAGCCGATTTTCCCTTAAATCCAGACTTCTGCGTATACCCTTCGCGGTCTACGATAGTCCCCCATAGAACACGAATTGCGGAGAGTGGGGACATGTTGTTCGTCAAAGCCGTGGCGATGGGTTTTTGCATCGCCGCACCAGTCGGGGCCATCGGCATGCTGTGCATCCAGCGCAGCCTGAGCCGCGGTTTTTACTCCGGCTTCGCAACGGGCATTGGCGCTGCGTGCGCCGATGCGTGTTATGGCTTGCTCGGCGCGCTCGGCGTGGCCGGTATCGTGACGGCGCTGCCGATGCTGACGGTGGTGTTGAAGGCGGCGGGCGGCGCGTTTCTGGTGTGGATGGCGTGGACCATCGCGCGCGAGTCGCCCACCGCGCCGGCCGCTGTACAGGAGACGGAGCGCAGCCCCGTCACACGGGATTTCCTCACGACGTTTGCGCTGACGCTCTCGAACCCCCTGACCATTTTTTCGTTCATCGCCGCGTTCGCCGCGCTCGGGCCCTTGCCGGCCATGCCAGGCGGGCATGGCGCGCCGGGAGGGTTTTCGGTGGCGCTGATGGTGACTATGGTGACGGGCGTGTTCGCGGGTTCGGCCGTGTGGTGGTTGTTCCTGAGCGGCGTGACGTCCGCGTTGCGTACGAAGCTGCCGCTCGCGTTCACGCGGGGCATCTCCCTTTTTTCCGCCGTTGCGATTGCCGCGTTTGGCGTCGTTCAGATGGTGACCGGTCTCGCGCGGCTCGCTTAAGACGCCGTTTCGAAACGTTCGAGGGCTTGCGCCACTTCCTCGACGTAGGCGTCCGTCATCGCGCAATCCGCGAGCGCCCGCCTGAGCTGGAACACATATTCCGCGTTGCTGCCGAGCGGCCCATGTGCCTGGGCGATCGCGCGCGCGACGGTCGCGGGGCTCGAATCGGCTTCGTATTGTCGCGGGCAGGTGTTCGCCACGAAGGCGAGGGCGTGCCGCGTCTCGCCCGTCGTGAGCGTCACCGCGGTCCAGGCGGGCGTGTAGGCGCCCGTCAGCATTTCGCGGGTCCAGAGAATGTGCAGTTCTTCGTCGAGCGTGGCGGCATCGAGGCGCAGCACCACGCCTTGCGTGTGGCCGCCGCGCTCCAGCGCGAGCATGCGGCCGGGGCACTGCGGCGTGCCGCGTCCGCCGAACAGGCGTATGCAAAAGCTCCGGCGCCAGCCGTGCAGCGTGGCGCTCGCGCGCCGGTCGAAGTGCGAGAGCGGATTCCACATGAGCGAACCGTAGCCGAACACCCAGACCTCTTCGCCGGCGGGGCGCTTCGCCATCGTATCGGCGAGCGACTGGGCGATCTGGGCTTGCGTCCAGAGAATTTCCGGCGGGAGATGGCTGAAACTCTCGAGAAACGCGCCTGAGCGAATGGCGTCTCTGTTTAGCATGGCGTTGACGGGTCGGTGGAGGCTATGTGACGAAGTATGCGGTCGGCGCGGGTGTGCATAAAGTGGCTGGAGCGCGATGCTGCGTTCAGCTGGGGGCGACAATCGCCCGGTTTAACGCTTCGTGCCGGGAGCGCCGGAAACGCTCGCGGGGGTGCGCCACGGAGCGCGGATATCGGGCCGGAACGCAACAACGCTGGCTAAGGCGAGTGATTCGACCGCGGCACGAACGCACCTGCGCAGCATGTGTGCGCCAGCACACATTGGTTTCGTTTGCGTACGAGGAAACTGCTCATACGTATGCTCGCACACTGCCTGTGCCTGCCGTCGAGCCGGCCGCTTGCACACAGGGGAATTTCTCCTATCGTTACGATTATTCGTGCTGTTGTGGCAACGCGGAGATCATCGTGGTCACGCAGATCCTGAACGCGACATCGGTACCCGCCACATCGCCCGGCACCCTGGAGCGAAAGAATCAGACGCTCCGCGTATTGGAAAGCCTCCGGTATGCGATCAACGAATGGGTCCGCGTCAGCGAGCGTAACGACACGAACAGGCAGTATGTCACGCAGATTTCGACCCTGGCGACACAACTGGGATTTCTGCTCGACAAAGTCGATGCCCAGATTCGCGCTGTTCCGGCGTCCCAAAGCGAGCGTTCGACTTACTCCGCCATGCGTCTGATCGAGCGCAGACTACTCTGGATCCAGCGTATCTGGCGTTATTTTCAGACGAAATTCGACCAGCGCGGCGACCCTGCTCTCGCACCGACACTTAAGGCGGCCGATGAGATCGTCTGGAGTTGTTACGCGCAGCCATTCAGGGCGGCTGGCGTCGCCGTGCCCGCGGTGCCGCTTCCGTTCGTTGCGCTTGCCTTTTCGCCGTATGCGATTCCACGCGACGAACCGCCACAAGAGCTGCGCTCCGACGTGGACGGCGGATTTTTGAATGCGATGCTCACACAACTACCGTTGCCGGTCACGGGCTTTCCGCCGGTTGCGGTGGACGAGCCATGGTGGTTGGCCTACCTCGCGCACGAGATTGGCCACCATGTCCAGTTCGACCTCAATGCCGGGGCGATGCTGGGCGCTTTTGCCGATACGCTCGAAGCCGCCGGCGGCGCGCGCTGGCGCGGATGGGGCAAGGAACTGTTCGCGGACTGCTATTCACTGCTGATGATCGGTCCGTGGGCGCTCTGGGCGCTGGCAGAACTGGTCTGGGGCGAGCCGGCCGACATGCTCGACGATAGCAATCCTCGCTACCCCTGTGCGCTCGTGCGGCTTGTGTTCATGAGCGAGGTGGCGAACCGGCTGGGTTTCGACGGCACTTCGGCGCTGCGCGGGCTCAATGTCGAAAATCTGCTGGCGGCGCCCGCGATGTCGAAGAATCGCGATTTGCGCGTGGCAGCCACGGCGGACCTCGGAAACGTCGCGCATGTCGCTCAAGCCGTGACGAGCGCCCGCTATACGCAGTCCGGAACGCTGCAGGACATGGCCCAATTCGAGCGCGAAGACTTTCTGCCCGGTGGCAACGTCGCGCTTTGGTCCAAGGCGCTGCGTGGCGAAGGGGCGATGGTCCCGAACGGCTATCTTAAGTCGGCGCGCCTCGTGCTCGGGGCAGGCGTCGGCGCCTGGTCCGCGATCCGTAACACGGCCGACGAAGCGCAGCGCGCGAAGCGCCGGCTTCTGCTCCAGGAGAAGTTGATCGAGTCGATCGTGGCGAGCCGTGAAGAGATCGTACGGCTCGCCCATACCCCGGCTGCCGATGAAGTCGATACGCGTAACGATCGTCTTGCCGGCTTGCTTCTCGCAGACTTACCCGAACCCGGAATGTAGACCATGCGAGTCACCGTTTGCGTCGAGCGCGCGGCCGGCGCGTGGATCGTCAATGCGCAAGGTCCCGGCATTGCCTGGGAGCGCCGCATGTTGCAGCAGGACGACGGGGACGGCGGGCTGCTGCCCTTTCCCGATGCCGAGTCGCACGCGGCGGGCGAACCGGCGTGCGAGGGGCTGTCGAGCCAAACGCCGGGCGATGTGCGGGAAGTCTATCGGGAGATCGTGGAACGCAGTCCCAAGCATATCGTCGACTATGGACGCTATTTGTTCGACAACCTCGTTGGCGCCGTCCATTGGTCGCAGATGCTCGATGTCGCGCAGGCGAGCCAGGCGTCGCTCGTCGAGCTTGCCCTGAAATGGGACGCGAACGAGAGCAACCTTTCGCGGCTGCACTGGGAGATGATGCACAACGGGTCGAACTTCCTCGTGGCGAGCACCCAACGCGACAGCGGGCGCATCGACGTCGCGCTGACGCGTGTCGTGAAGGACAGTGATTCGGATGCCAAACCATTGAGCGCGCTGCCGCGTGTGCTGTTTGCCGTCGGCACGTCGTATTCCGATCCTTCCATCCGGCCCGGTGCGGAGATCATGGGGATTCTGCGCGACGCAGGAACCGACTGCCCCTTCTACCCCTATGTGCTCGAGAACGCCAGCCCGGAGGTACTGCAAAAACACATTGCCGCATTTGGGCCGGAAGTCGTTCATTTCATCTGCCACGGCGATCTGGATCTCGGAACGAACGCGGGTTTCATCGAGCTCAAGCCGGACGCGCACAATCCCATGTCGCATTTCTTCGCGTCCCAGATCTGGCAATGGCTGAATGTCAACGGCAAGCCGCCGCAGATCGTGGTGCTGAGTTCGTGCAAGACGGGCGCGTCGGTCGGCAGCGCGCTGGGTCCCGAAGCGGTCGCGCCGCTTGCGGCACAACTGGTCCGTGAGGGCGTGCCGGTCGTCGTGGCGATGTCCGGGAGCATCTCCGACCTGGCATGCCGGCTTTTCACGCGCGGTTTTGGGCACGCCCTCGTGAGAAGCGGCGAGACGCTCGTCGCGGCGACGACGAAAGGCCGCCGCGCGGCGATCGCCCAAGGCGATGCGCCATTGCGTTCGGTGGACTGGGGCTTTCCCACTGTTTATCTTTCGGCGGCCGTGCAGCCGGATTATCGGCCCGCCGTCGCGGCAGCCACCGGCAAGCTCCCGACGATTGCGAAACGGTTGCCGCCGTATTTGCTACGCCGCGAGCGCATCCCGGTTTTCTGTGGCCGCACGGAGTTCTTTCGGCTGTTCGACGAGCTTTTCAGCGAACCAGAACGTGGCGTCGTGCTCGCAGCGTATGCGCGCGACTCGAACAACGCCGAAGGCAGCGACAAGGGCTGTGGCCGTACCCGTTTGCTCGAGGAGCTGGTGATCCAGACGCTGCGGCATCAGCATGTGCCGTGCGCCATGCTGGCTGGCGCACCGACATACAAAGCGCCGGGCAGCACAATGGAGATTGCCTGGCGGATCAACGAGGCGATGGAAACAGCGCGTCAGTCGATTGGTCTCGAGACGGGAAACGAGGGGCCACTGGTGCAACTGAAGTACTACCACCATCAGCAAATGGCGCTGAACGAGCTCGATGCACGTCTTGCGAAAGCGCTGCGGATCGGCTGGACCGGCACCGCCGGCGACCCGCAGATCAGTCCCGCCGCGATTGCTGAAGCGATCCGAATGGAATTCGCTGCCTTGATGCACGAGGCCCGCAGGGAGGGTTTGGCCAGCGATGCAAGCCGTTGCGTGCTGCTGCTCGACGACGTGCAGGACTACTTCAGGGAATTCGACGCGATCGCGCGCACGGTGAAGCTAGGGGCGTACGGATTTGGCACGAAGGAGGAGCCGGTGCCGGTGGTGATCTCGTTCAGGCTCGGCACGCCCGCCGACGATCTGCTCAAGCCGGTCGTGGAAGGGCAGCGGGCGTATTGGCGCGTATCGCGCGTCGGCGCGTTCGTGCGCGGCGAAAAGGGCTGGTCGGAGGACATGTATGCGTACGCGCGCGTGCTTCTCAACCCATTCGATGGCAATCTCGCTGCCGGCATTTCGGATCAGGCCTGGGTGATGGATTACGATACCGACGCGCCGACCGTCGAGAAGTGGGAGGGGCTCTACCGGAAGTGGTTGAACGGCCTGCCACGCGAGTTCCTCACCGATAAGTTCTTCATGCTGGCCGATATGGCAAGCAAGGAAAATTTTCTGAAGCGAGCCACGGATTCGGACGAAATGAAAAAGCTGCAATTGCAGACGGGAAGCACGCCGTGAGCACGCTCGCTGGATTCGAACTGGACGTCGAGAAAACGCTGCGCGAGAGAATCGAGGCGCGGCGCACCGCGCGTCTAGGCGAATTCGACGACGTTTCGCTCGCGTGGCTCGTCATCGTCCCGCTCTGGACTGAGCGCCTCGCCGCGTCGGCCTGCTTCCCGGTGGCCCAGGGCAATGCCCAAGTCGTTTCCCAAGTCGATTCGACCGCGCTGGCCGACTTTCTCGAACGCGCGGAGGCAGCCGGCGTGTGCGCTCGCGAGACGCGCGCCGCCGAGTCCGTTGCGGCGCGTCGTAACGCCGAGGCCATGATGGCGCTCTGGCCTCGTCTTTCGGAAGCCGATAAGCGCAAGCGGGTTGACGACTTACGCGAGTGCGCGCAGGCGATGGCGCCGGGCGCCTTGCAAAAGCGCGTGTTGCGCGAGGCGCAAAGCTATTTGTCCGGCGCGCCGCAGTCCTCTTCGGCGATCGCTTCTGTCGCCACCGCGATCCGCACGATTTTCACGGCGGACAGCGCAGCGCCGGACCCCGAGGCCACGCGGCGCGCGGCGCAGCTTCTGGAGCAGCAACTGTCGGAGACAGCGAAAACGGGAAGCTCGGTCATCGAATCTGCCACAGTGCGGCTGGCGGCGGTGAGCGACCCGCAGGGGGCACAAATCGTCCCCGCCGCGCTCGATGCAATCTCGACTATTCAGGATCCCAAAGCAAGGGTGCGCGCCGCGACCGTGCTCCAAACCGGCTACGCCGACGACGCGACCCTCGAGCGTTACATCATCAAGTCAGCGTCGTCTATCGACGTACCGGAGGACCGCGCGCAAGCACTGCTGCAAGCCGCTACGCCGGCTTCCGGCGGCCCGCGTCTCGACATCTGGAACGCGGCGCTGGGTGCGCTCAGGGATATCGCCGAGCCCGAGTCCCGCGCGGCCGCTTTGCTCAACGTCGCACCGGGACTGGTTCCGGCTCTGCGTGCGCAGGTCAATGGGCTATTCGATGACGCGGTCAGCAAGGTCGCGAACCCTGAACTGCGTGCCCGCATGCTGGCGTCCGCGCTTGCGTGGCTCACGCGGGAGAAGGCGGCGAAGGCCGTCTCCAACGTCATTGCGCTCGCGGGCGCGATCACGGAAGCGGGCGAAAGAGCGAGCGTGCTGGCCGCTGCCGCGCGCGCACTCGCGAAAATCGGAAAGGTCGATGAAGCGTTAGCGTTGGCGAATGACCACGACGATCCCGTCGCGCGCGCCCAGATTCTGCTCGAAACGTATGCGTCGAAACCCGTGGTTGGTCTCGCAGAGGCCATGGAACCGCTTAATGCGCGGGAGCGCGAGCGCGTGTTGTGCACACTTTCGCCTGCCGCCGCGCAAGCTGCGGCGAAAAGCGATCCGGCGCTCGTTTCCGAGGTGGCGCGGGAGGCGGCGCAACGCGGACGGCTCGTGGCCGCCGCGCGCATCGCTGCGCTGCTGACTGCTCGGCGCGCGTCGCCCATTTTCGCATACCTCGTCGAAGAGCTGAGGCGGCTGCCAAATCACAGCGATCGGCTGGCGGCGATCTGCGAGGTCGGCGCGTATTTGCCCAGCAACGCTGCGCTTGCCATCTGGCCGCTTGCACGCGGTGTCGACGCCGCTCGCGGCTTTTGGCTTAGCGAGCCGCTGCGCGAGGACGTCACGGCCTATTTGCAAAGCCGTCGCGGCCCGACATTCTTTGACGAGGCCGCCCGGACGAGCGCCCGCGCGATTCTGGCGTGCGCGGCGCGCGGCGACGACGTGCCAACGGCGACGGCACGCTGGGCCGCCGTTGCCGGAGCGGGCGGGGTTGTCGACGCGGCGGCGGAGCTGACACGCCAGATTCGCGCCGCCGTGGAGTCGGGAAACGCCAGCGCCGCCATGGAGATTCTGAACGTCGCTACGCCGCTTGCGAAGGTCCTCGGCGCGGGCCTCGAGCCGGCACTCGTCATGGGGCGGCACGCCATCCAGCTCACGCTTAGACGCGCGGCTGACGAGCGACATCTGGCGCACTACTATCCGCGCGCCGAGCAGATCGACGCGTTCCGGCAGTTGCTCGCCGCATCCGACGAGCAACCGTGGGCGCTGCACTACCTTGGCGCGGGCGGGGTCGGCAAGACCATGCTGCTGCGCTACATCGCCTCGCAGCTCGCGATTGTCGACGGGCGCAGGCTTCCCACGACGCGCGTCGATTTCGATCACATCAGCCCGGACTATCCGGTGCGCAGGCCTGGCGAGCTATTGGCGAGTCTCGCCGAGGAATTGCGGTTCTACGGCGGCCCGGATCAGGAGGCACGCTACGGTGAATTCGTGGGGCGGCTGAACGGCGTCCATGCGAGCCTGGCCAGTGAGCCGCCGCCCGAAGACCCGCTCAAGAACGTCATGAGCGTAGCATTCGGCGACGTGCTAGAAACCTTCCTCACGCTGCTCGTGAATTTGCCGAAACCGGTTGTTTTCATGCTGGACACCTGCGAGGAACTGGCGCGGCTCGAACCGGCGGGCGCCATGCTGCCGAGCGTCGAAGCCACGTTCCGGATTCTCGAACGCGTGCACGACAGGTTTCCGGGCTTGCGCGTGGTCTTCGCCGGGCGCCGGCTACTCGCGCGCGCAGGCGATACGCACGCGGACGGTCAGCCCGGCTGGGAAGCGCTGCCCGATGCGCTGTCCGAGCGCAACAAGATGTTACCGCGTGAAAAGCGCTACCTGCAGCTGCTTCCGGTGCGTGGCTTCACGCGCAGCGAGGCGTCCGACTTCTTTACGCGCGTGGCGAAAGTGGTCCCAGGCGAGGAGCGGCTTACCGCTATCCTGGACAAGAGCCCTGACGTGGATACGCCGATCGATATCCGTTGGCATCTTCCGCGCACGCCGGCGCCGGATGACATCGAGCGCTACAACCCGTTCGATATCTCGCTCTACGCAGACTGGATCAAGGACGTGCCCGAGCTTTCGTCGGACACGATCAGTTCGGGCAAGACCGATCCCTATGTGGAGATGCGCATACTCGGGCGCATCAAGGACGAGTCCCTGCTCAAGATGTTGCCGGCGGCCGTGCTGTTGCGCCGGTTCGATATCGGCATGCTGGAGGACCTGGTTGGCAACGCGCAAGAGCGGCGCAGAATTTTCCGCGAGCTGGGGGGGCTTGAATGGATCGACTATCAACATGATGTTTTGCAGGTCGATCACAACCTTCTGCCGCGGCTTGTGCACTACTACGAGGACACGAGCCGCAGCGCTCAGCTCGAATTCGCGCGCAGGACCGTAGGCCCGAAACTCGCGTGTGTCATGTCGCGCAGACTGGATGCGCCCGATCCGTTCGCAGACCTGACTGTTGCGAATATCGACGCGGCATTGCGGCTGAGCGACGAGATTTCGGCCCTGGATCTGTGGGCGAAAATCGATCGCGCGGTCACGGACCTGGCGAACTGGGCCTGGGCCGATTCGGTTTGCCAATATCTCATGTGCGAGGGCAATGCAGCGGGCAAGGGGCGTTCGCCATTGGGCGCGGCGGTTCGGGCCACGTATGCGGCGGCGGCACTGCACGGACCGCACGCTCAGCTTAGGCGGAGCCTGTGGGAGGAAATTCAGGCCGAAGCCGCACGTCATCCCGATCTGGTGGGACAGCGGTGGCTCTATCTGCGCGCGACGATCGCGTTGGACCAGATCGACGCCGATCTGCTTGCGCGGGTCAAACAGTTTCGCGACGACGAGTGGCGTTACCGGCAACTCGTGGCCGGGCTTGCCGCCAGACTCGATGCTCGCGTGGAGCGCGACGTGCCGCTCTTCGAGATCGCCACGTTCGTGCGCGATCCGTCGCTTGACCCGGGGCTTCGGGCGTTTATGGCGAGTCTCGCGGCGCGAAGCCCGAGCATTCTGCAGGATACGGAGGACGAAGCAAGGCAGCTCATCGAGAAATTGTCGGACCGTCACACGTCGCGCGGTTATGCCGACTGGCGCGTGCCGGCCTCGATCAAACATCGGGCGTGGCTGCTGCTGCTGCGCTTTGGCACCCGCCCAGGCGACACGGACGAATTCGAGGCGTGCGCGCGTTCGGCGCTTCACGCGCTGGTCAGCGTGGATGCCGAGCGGCTGCTCGCGCGCGTGCTGCTGCTGCAGTTGCGTGCGGGGGTGCCGCGCGTACCGGACCTCGATATCGACAGGATCTACGACCCGGGCCGCCGGCCTGTGTGCAAGGCGCATCGCGAAGCGCCGCTGTTGTTCGTGAGCATTGCCCGGGTGCTGCTTGCGAGCGGCGATGCCGAGGCTGCCGGCCGGCTGCTTCGCACGGTGCTCGCGAAGGCGACAGCGGCGGCTGACCAGGACGCGCTTGACGCAGTCAGGCGCATGACGCTGCGGCTAAAGCGCGTGATGCGCGAGCCTGATGCATTGTCGGCCACGGCAGACCTGATCGCGATCGAGCAAGCCGCTTCGCCGTCCTGGCATGGCTGGTGGGCAACGCAATCGGCGCACGATCCTGAGGAGTCGGGGCAACTTGCCCGTGAGGCGGAGCGATCTCTCCCGGACGCGCTGCGCCGCTCCGACGGCACATTCGATCCCCATTCGATACTCGATGCGCTGGAACTCGATCTGATGCGTCGGGCGCAAGGCCGCGAAAGCGATTACGCAGGACCGCTATTGGAGTATTGCACCGAGACGGCGTGCAAGGAAGATCCGCAATTAATGCTTCGGCTGCGGGCGCTGCGAGGCGAAATCAACTGGATGCCATCGGCGCAGAACACGCGCTACTTCGCCGAAATGGCGTTCGAGCAAGCGGAACTGCTGGCGCTGCGTTTGCCTGATCGGGCCGTCAGCCTGTTCAAATATGCCGACTATCTCTACGAGACGGTCAACGACACATTTGGGCACTTTCGCGCGTCGGTTTGCTCCGCGTTGAACGCGATTCGATTGGGCGAGCGCGATGAAGCGAGAAAATTCATGCGGCGGGCCCGTAGGGCGTATGAGTCGTGCCGTTTGATCGACGAGGCATTGCCCGAATGGGACCGCCTCGAAGCGAGCACCGAATTCGACTCGCCCTGGTTCGACTGGTTGCTGCGCGTTGCGAGGCTGAAGGCGGAATTCAGCACAAAAGGCCGGGCGGAACAAACGGAGCGGGTGGAGTCCAGCGCCTTCCAGCGCTACGGCACGATTGCGCAATTCGACCTGCTTTCCACAACGCGAGCGCGAACCGTGGCAAGCGATGCGCACGATCATTTCCGACCCTTGCTGTTCGCAAGCAGTCTGACCTTCGCCGCACTGCTGATTTCCGCTGGAGTCTTGGCGACGACGAAATTCGAGGCAACCGGATTTGTGCTGGTGCAACTGGCCGGCATGGCCCTCAACATCGCGATTTTGCTCTTTCTCGTGCACGTGGTGTTGCCGCGCAGGGTGCTCGCAAGCCTGCGTCCGCAACTGCTGGTTCAGGAGCGGCCGCAACCCGGCGGCGTGTTCTTCGATTATCGGCTGGCGAGGCGGACCACGCTCGGAAAGCCGGGCGATTTCACCTACGCCGGGCACGTGGGCTTCGCGCCCTACGCGAATGTCGCTGCGGCCATGCGGGCGGATCTGCGTGGCCTTCTCGTGCCGGGACCAACCATGCTGGTCGTGGATCGCAAGTTGGCGTCGTATCCCTGGGAAGCCGCACTGAGTATCAAAACGCGCCGCGACATTCGGGACATTCTGCTTGGCACGCCTACGTTCGTTCGCCCTGGCGAGGTGCTTCCCCAACCCGTGGCCGGATTGACGCAATGGTCCACCTTGGGCGTCGCGCTCGTCTGCCGTCCTGAACTGGAAGCACCCCTTGCTTCCGCGTGGCGCATCGGCAAGGTTTTCAGTGCGACGAACCCGCAATTGGATGCCAGTCGGGTCTTTCATCTCGTTGGTGTAGCGAATATGGGCAGCCTGCGTCCGGCGTACACGACGTGGAAGGAAATGGTCACAAGCATCGCGCCCGAATCAACCGTGCAGGGATTGCGCTGGGATGCGGGGATCGTGGTGATCCAGGAAGAGCCGGTGGAGCGCATACGCCGCCTCGAAGTCGATCGCAAACGCACGGGCGACGCGCGCTTGTTGGCTGTCGACATGTTCAATTCAGGTATCCATACTATTGTGTTCCTGCCAGCATTGCCGCTCGCGCTAGCAGAGGACATCACGAGCGCCATGTCGTATCGTCTGGATGCCACGAGGTCACCGAATCTGTTCCAGTTGTTCAGTCTCGTCGCGCTGATACAGCGCATGATCCGGCGCTTCAGGCAGCCGCAGCCGCGCGAGGGTTCGGC
>Ga0131853_10020296_pt1 | contig 12072 bp, 6 predicted proteins | sample TergutLab28metaG_FD_92764 | JGI IMG/M metagenome (GOLD analysis project Ga0131853, IMG submission 92764) | Labiotermes labralis P1 segment gut microbial communities from Petit-Saut dam, French Guiana - Lab288 P1 (version 2) (version 2) | ecosystem: Host-associated > Arthropoda: Insects >...
ATGTTAATACATCCATCCTCAGGAGCTTGCGACTTATTTGTTGAGTTATTTCATGAGTTGTATTGCTCCGGTTCGATGCGTGTTGGTGTTACGTTGTGGTTTGGCTGGGTGGTGTGGTATCCGTATGCAGGCTGAAGCACTAGTGCTACGTTGTGGTTTAGCTGGTGTGGTGTGGTATCCGTGTGCAGGCTGAATCACTAGTGCTACGTTGTGGTTTGGCTGGGGTGGTGTGGTATCCATATGCAGGCTGAGGCACTAGTGTTACGTTGTGGTTTGGCTGATGTGGTGTGGTATCCGTGTGCAGGCTAAAGCACTGTATACCGATACCACACCTTATTCTCTTTTTATTCAACATATTTGTTTTATTTTGCGTTGGACTTTTTTTTGGATAAATACTTTGAGTCACATCGTAAAACAGTTTCGACATGTTGTGTGAGAAAATGAATATAAGAAGATACGTATCCTGTCCTGTGGTACCGGTTCATGTCTCGTCTTATCCATCGAAGAAGTGAAAGCAGCTGTACTTTAATTCAGGACCATCATTTATGGAATATGGAAGGTAGCGTTGTTTCGACTTCTATGGAGAATACATTTGAAGCAGCGTCGTCACAGCAGCACACCTAACAATATGGTAGCTGCAGGAAGTGTTGTTGCTCCCTGCTGTTATTTCAGGGCCCCAGTTATTCATTAACTGTCAACCACAAGGTTATCGAACATGATGCATTTTTCTCCACTACGATGCTTTTCGCTTATACTGTTCATGATTTATGTGACAGCAGAACTTACGTGAATGAGAGAGGGAGAAAGAGAGAGAGAGTGGGGAGAGTGGGAGGGAGAGAGGGGGGTTACACTTGTGGTTCTGCCGTGTGGAGTTGTCGAGTGGCGGAGTGGTGGAGCAGCAATATTGTACGTGAATGTTCCGGCGTCAGGTTCAGAGGCCTACTGCCATAATATGACACAGACTGCTGACATTCTGTTGTTTACGCCAGTAAAGGTTCATGAAGAATGTCAGCATTAACAAGATCATAGGTCAGAAATGCGTGGATTTTCGGCCATACACAGCTTCCCATGTTTTCCGCAAGCACCCCTTTTAGCCTTTACATGCGTCCTATTTATGTTAGATTTGAACTGCGCTTCAGAACACAGTCTCCTTAGAGTTTGACACTGTGTAACGTTCTGTTTTGTTTCGGAGCAACATTCTATCTCTTTCTTCAGGAAAAAAAGTAATTTGGTCTGAGTTTGCAATAGAGAAGTCATTCAGTTAAATAGGAGTCCTGAATTGCCATCTGGTGGGAAATATAATAACTACTAAACTCGAAGTGGTTGATGAAGGCACGGATGATTCAATAAACCTGGAACGAGGAAAATTAAAATTGTTGTAATGAAATGTGGATTGAGAACTGTGAGACATATTGAGAGCGGTCGATAAATGAACAAGCTGGTGAATATAGTAACAAACTGAGTGAATCATTCATGGAGGGAAGACTTTTTTGCTAAGTTTGTTAATTCCTCGTATACAGAAGAAATTCCCCGAATTTTATGGAACACGATGGCTCGTTACTGTGCGTGCAAGAGCTTACTGTTTATTCCTGTCCTCAGTCGGATTAATGAAGCTCATGTCCTTTCATCCTAAATCTTCAATATAAATTTTAATATTATACATTCCATTTATTTATGTCTACTTATTTTACCTTATATATTTTAGTTCTATTTTTGTTCTGCACACTTACACACAAAATACCCATAAATTTCATATAACTTTTGACCTTTAAAACACTTTATTACCCAAAAGATGCACAAATATATAATTCGTAGATACAATTAGAATTATTATAAAATATTTAAAATATTTTATGATAATTTTAATTTTATCTACCAATTATATATTTGTGCATCTGTTGGATAATAAAGTGTTTTAATCGTCATTGATGCACGACACAAACATGAAGATTGAAGGATTTTTAACCTATTACCTACATTATTTTACATTTGCATTTACATGTATTTACTTTTAATTCACAGTATATATTAATAACTTGTAAACTACACCTCGTACTCTATAAATCATTGCTAATTGTATATAACACTTTTTAGGGCTCAGCCAGTAGATGGCCCTATAAGAAGAGCCGAAACATGTTGCTGTTAAAATGTTTAAATATTTTTAATTGTAATTACTTAATAAAAATTTTGTTACACTATGCAGTTATGTAAATTATATTGAAATAATTCACATTTACCCGAACTACACATGGTTTACCCTTCTTTTATTGTCAGGAAATTATGTGTAATCATTTTTTAAAATAATTTTGATGTGGTTATAATTGTGCCATCACATTGTAAAGCTTTGAGATATCACACATGCTTGCAGGTTAGAATTTCCTTTTTTAAATGTTCTAGATATAGGCCTGATGATGGCTTGTTCAAGCGGCAACATGTAGCCTATTTTATATTTCTTGTACTGTGAGTTGTTTGTGATTACTTGGAAAAAGAAACATTTTAATATTATTTTCCAATCAACTCCTTACGTTTTACATGTAGTTTGCTTTCTTCTGGTCACCCCCCCCCCTCCAGAAACTCTGTACGCGATTATTTCCTAACGGTAAGTCTTATATTCCAAACCAAAATGACATACGTGTGTTTTTCAACCGGTACCTCACAGTTCCGGTTTTGGAAACATTGTATTTTGTCTTCCGATTCCATACAAGTTCGAGCAGTTCTGAATCACTTGAACGATTATGAAATTTTCAGTACTGGCATTACACCACGGTGTTAGTTACACTTAATCTGAGAACAAATTGCCAGTACTGTATGCACGGAAGATACAGGTTTCACGAGTAAGGCCAAATGAATCATCAGCATTCAGTGCTCTCCTTCTGCGTGCTCCTGGTAACAGGCAACCCGTTTAAGTGCAATGTTTCCGTGTGTCAGAGTGAGCAGAACTGACAGCCTGGCGATAATACAACCATTACAAGCAACACGACCTAGACAACTGGCTTCCATCCAACTGAATATGAACGCACGTCACGGCCCTCCAAATGACGTCACGATGCTTTAAACATAATTACACGGCAGGTTGTTGTGATATTTCCACAAAATTACACTTAAGATCCCGTTGTTTATGCGGAAAAAAGCAGGGCCTACAGTCCGGGGCGTGGTCAAGGTGGCAATGACGACGGTAATTAGAGTGCTGTTGGTGTTATTGTGATTATTACGTGTTGCCAGAATACAGCAGCCATTGCAGTGTCCAGGACATGAGCTGGAAAGCACAATAAATGCGTTTCTAATTCCTTCCAGCGAGAGGCGGTTTTCTCCAAATTATGCAAAACACCCCCATAGGCCCACCCTGTCTCCTGTTCTGTGAGTATCGAACACGGTTTTCCCGAAAGTAAAGCGTCCGGGCATGAAGATGGCCACTCTCAAATAGTGCGCTTTTAGGGATAAATGGAAAGGCAACTGTACCCCCACAAGCCTTGTGGCGTATACAGGAATAATGTTAACCCTTGTTGTAGTAGCAATGGTGATGGTGGTAGTAGTAGTATGGTTGTGTTAGTAGTAGCAGTAGTGGTGGTAGTAGTAGTAGTAGTAGTAGTAACAGTAGTATAGTTGTGTTAGTAGCAGTAGTGTTGGTAGTAGTAGTAGTAGTAGTAGTAGTATAGTTGTGTTATTGGCAGTAGTGGTGGTGGTGGTAGTAGTACTAGTAGTAGTAGTATAGTTGTGTTAGTAGCAGTAGTAGTAGTATGGTTGTGTTAGTAGCAGCAGCAGCGGTGGTGGTGGTGGTGGTAGTAGTAGTAGTAGTAGTAGTAGTATAGTTGTGTTATTGGCAGTAGTGTTGGTGGTAGTAGTAGTACTAGTAGTAGTAGTAGTATAGTTGTGTTAGTAGCAGTAGTAGTAGTATGGTTGTGTTAGTAGCAGCAGCAGTGGTGGTGGTGGTGGTGGTGGTAGTAGTAGTAGTAGTAGTAGTAGTAGTAGTATAGTTGTGTTATTGGCAGTAGTGGTGGTGGTAGTAGTAGTACTAGTAGTAGTAGTAGTAGTAGTAGTATAGTTGTGTTAGTAGCAGTAGTGGTAGTAGTAGTATAGTTGTGTTAGTAGCAGCAGCAGTGGTGGTGGTGGTGGTGGTGGTGGTGGTAGTAGTATAGTTGTGTTAGTAGCAGTAGTGGCAGTAGTAGTATTGGTATGTTAGTAGCAGTAGTGGTGGTGGTGGTAGTAGTAGTAGTAGTAGTGGTAGTAATAGTATAGATGTGTTAGTAGCAGTAGTGGTGGTGGTGGTGGTGGTGGTGGTAGTAGTAGTAGTAGTGGTAGTAGCAGCAGCAGCAATAAGGTTTTATGAAAAATGTATTTTTGACCTGACCAATGAAATACGATATCGATAACAGCAATAATATATAAATTATTTAAGGACTAAAAATAATCAATTTTAGTCAAAAACAGAACTCGTACCGCGCAGTAAACACTCTCCGTCTCGGTTATACAAATCAGCCAGTTAATGCTGTATAGGGAAATAATCGCTTTTTGTTCTCAGATCCACACAAAACACAGCAATACACTGTATGGGCAGAACATAGAGTGAGATTAAACTGAATTATATATAAAGATCCAGTCCGTACCGCGCAGTAAACACACTCCGTCTCGGTTATAAAAACCAGTCAGTTAATTTTGTATAGGGAAATAATCGCTGTTTGTTCTCAGATCCACACAAAACACAGCAATACATTCTGTGAAAAGAGTAGAATTGTATATTCTTAAACATTGCGGCGTATAAAGTAAACTTTGGACTCCAAACTGTTAAAATTACATGAAAATTGTTTCCCGAAAACATCTAAATAATTGCACGCGGCACTGCTTAACTAATCGGCTAGTCATTCCTGGCATTTTTATGCGCGATTCTTGATTGTTGACGCCGATTATATTTTCCTGACATTACGTAAAGAATGCATTAGTCCAAAGCCAGATTTCAAATATTTTTGAATAACAACGGTAAATGAAGACTGCCCGAAAGAATTTCTTAAACGTTGGGAGTGACTGTCACTAATTTTGTTCGGAATAATTTGTCTTGTCGTCTCTCTGCGAATCTGAAAATTATAATCACGCATAATTAACGTATATTCTTAATCTAATCCGCACTTTTTTACAGTTTCAGAGGGTTAAAAATCAGATGCGGATTAGAATCGCATGCGGATTAAATTCGCGGTCGTGAGCTGGATTTTGGAAAAATGATAGAGCTGCTGTACGTGCCGTAAAAACAATACAATACAATAATTTATTACTTTATTATATATAATATTTATAAATTATTATTCATCACACTCGCCGTCATCACTCATAACTGAATCAGTCTGCCTTGTAGGCAAGGGACGGTTGTAGGAAAAGTGCGGATTAGAACCGCGAACTAACTTATTTTTCGTTTAAGAAATCGGCAAAATCTAGTGCGGATTAGATTCGAGAATATACGGTATATATTTTTGTACTGAATGTGTGAGAAAATGATCGCTAGGAGAATATTTGGAGCCAAGTCGGAGTAAAGAGCTCTGCTGGCTGTGGAGGGTTGCACAATGCAATGTTTCATGAATTCAAATTTTGAAATGAAGAGCTTGAATTATGAGAAGACTTTGGGAATTTCATACAAAAGCTAAATATGCTCCATGGACATTTAGAATTTATCGCGATTAAACTGCCGCTTGGAAATTGCAAAACAATTGAGTGGTAAATGATTACAGACATTCCGGAAGATCCGCTCGCTACAATTTTTAATTTCTATCAATGCCGCCTTGTTGAACTCTGACCTTGGAACAACATGCTGCCCTGAAACTTGGTCCACTACTTACCATCCACACAGTCTGACATTGTAAAAGATTTGAGCCTTCATTCACATCATCATCATCATCATCACAAACATCAAGGATTGGACCCTTTGATCCGTTTCATCTCCAAAGTTACAACTGTTCTCTCCAAAGTTTTTCGGTCTTCCAGTTGTTCTCCTTCTTTGTGGTCTGTAGTAGTACGATTTCAAAGGGATTCTGTTTTGTGGCATTCTTTGGAAGTGTTGAAACCAGTTCCGTCTCTATTCAAATATCTTATCTAGTATGCCTCTAATCTGTAACGGGCATGTTTGGAGGCCCTGAGGTTAGCTACGACCAAACTTACTCAGCGAGGGACTGGTTATCCATCGTGAGGACAACATGCCCAACTAAGAATCTCCAAAGGAAGCACAGGACTGATTTACACTTAATTCGCATTGTTATTGGAAATTGAAACCCCTAAATCCCTCGTAAGAAACCTTCGAAAATAGCAAAATTTCACTGTTTTTGTGCGTGGACATAATCTGACGAATACGATGTGATGGAGATTTGAAATGAAATAAAATAAAAACTAAATTACTGAACCTCATACAGTGCATTTTATATCATGTAAAAGTGGTAAAAATGTTACAGGCTAATCATGTGCTACAAAACCTGAAAACAGCACATCGGAAACTGTTTCAGATTTCCCCATATTGTTATTTCTTCCTTGCACAGCAAGATATAAAATTTCCCCCTTCGGAATCGTCAACCAGAGAAACACGATGACCGGGGGTTGCTATGACAACGAAGTAAGGGCAGCGATTTTTGAGTATGTATGAGATCGATATATATCGAGAGTGTTTCCCTGTCTTTACTTACTTTGTTGGGCAATATTCAGACTGGACAAAGGAGGAATTTGTCTGTATGTAAAAATTTATTGGCCAACTGGGGACTGGAGTGGAGCAAACGCTTTAAAAAGTGGTCTTCTTCCGCTGCCCTGTTCTTTTTTTTGTCAGTTCGCTTTCTTTCTCTTATATTGGATAAGATGTAGCAACCCCAACAGAATTCCAAAGAAGGAACTGTCTATTTGCTCCACAACGTTTCTAACGAACACGCATTTCTACTGCTACGCCTCTTCCCAGCACACAAAAACAGCCCGTCACGAATTGTATTATTGCCTACGTGGTATGGAGTAAAGATAAAGTTGTCCCTCATCACTCCATGACGGTATATGGGTGGAGCAGATGTGTAGCTCCACCCATTCAAAATCCCGAAAATTGATGGAAATAACCGGCCAGTTACACACCCCTACTGATTTACTCCTCTGAAATAACTCCGGTACCAATTATATAGAGGGCCTTGTGGGACACCAGAATCCGTGTGGACTATTTTGGGTAGACTCCAGTTGAAATGTGATGGCACAATGTGACGTACGGGAGTTGAACTGAAGGGTAAACTGGCGAATGTAGTGGGTAGCCAGTACCCTTCACACTACCTCGGAACATGGTATATCCAGCATTACTACTGCTGATGCGCACACCTCGGCTGCCATTAGTCGACTGAACTGACGTCCCCGCCGATTTAAATGGACTCGTCCATTTCGCGTTTCTTCGCGTGTGCCGTCACATTTTAACTGGGCTGTACTAGAAAACGTCTTGTTAGGGCAGGGATTCGAATCCCGGACAGAACAGCCCGTAGCGAGTCGCTATGCCGACTGAGATATCCCGGCTCCGTAGGGTATGAACAGCGTAACAAACAAAACATGACCTTTCGAGACAAAGCAGGCGAAACGTAACAAGAAATTTCTTCTCGGACAGTTAAACCAGAAGATGACAAAGCAATGCCCCTAGGCATGGCGTCACGTACCAGAAGCAAGCCATAGGCCATTAAACGTACTTACATGAAATGTTATGCCCCTAATACACTTTTATCGGCGGACGGTTTGCGAGTTGGAGGGATTTTACACAACAAAATATAAGGTTTCGTTTTTAGGGCCTTAGCCTATTAACTACATCGTAAAATATATCATGTCTGTTCGTCCGTCTGTATGCCCGCAAGCATCAACTCTGCAAAAACCGCACGATATTATCAAAATATTCATATTATTGGTAATATCGAAGTCTATGAAGCAGATACAAGGTTTTACTAAAATCGGAAACAAAAATATCACCTAATTTATATAAAATTATAGGTTAAAATGCATCTTACACTGTCGAAAGGAACGTTTTAACTCAGTTATACAATGGATACTCATTACCGGTGGTGCTGATAAGTCCTTAGTCCGACCAGGAAGGTAACAAGCTCGGAATCATGTCAGGGACGCGCGCGATTTCAACAACATCGAGACCCGAACTCTCATCAAGTTTCTTTTCCTGCAAGGCAAGGCAGAGCGCCGAAGGAAATTCAAGCCATTCTGAAAGAAACATTAGCTTGTTTCTTTCCTAGTCGGTCTAAGGACTTACCAGCACCCCTGTATATCATTTCCGTGTCACAAATAGTAAGGCGAAGCGCCGGAAATTATAATACAATATAAACGTAAGGAAAAGGAAGATTTATAAAGACTACCGAAACAATGGAAAGCATGTCCTTATCCTGGCTGGTAAAGCAGCCAGAAAATGGAGCTCACCACTCAGTTTTATTTAGTGCCGATATTAATTACGTTTGCAGTTTTACGGTCAAGCTCCTTATCTAAGACTGATATTAGTGTGAATTGTACTTAAACTTAGTGTTTATTGTTATCATATCAACATATGCACAAATAAGTAGTAAAAAATTAATATTAAAGTTATTGCGACATGTTTCGGTGTCAATACACTATCTTCAGGGAGTTTGCAAGTTTTGTTAGTTAAAGTTATGAATTACTAAAATGATACAATAAAATATAGTAATGTGCCGTTATGATAAAATGTTGGTAAATTTGGCCGCTTATGTAATTCCTGGTTGGGTATATTAATAATTGTCCCACGAGATGCAACACAGAGCAGTCTATTTATTATTCTGCAAGTTCAATCTACACGTTTCGGGTGTCAACTACACCCATCATCAGGAGTACACAAAACTGTAACTACAGCCTCCGGTACTGTGCAGCTACCTCCTTCCAACGTGGCCAAACTTAGCCACGTTGGAAGGAGGTAGCTGCACAAAAAATATGACCAGCACCGGAGGCTGTAGTTACACTTCTGTGTAATCCTGATGATGGGGGTGGTTTACACCCGAAACATTTAGAATGAACTTGCAGAATAATAAATAGACTGCTTTGTGTTGCATCTCTTTGGACAATTATTAATATAGATCAGCGATTCACGGAACCATAAACACAAAATTCCTGGTTAGGTGTTTGTGGTGCGCTGGTCAGGGGGAAACAATACTTATTTGTACATACGTCGGTATAATAACAAACTTTAATTATTCAATATGCACGGTATGAACACAAAAATAAATATACTTAAAATTATTCGGATCGTACCTCACGGAGAACAATGTGTGCACCCATTAGACACAAGCCGCTTAGTGGTATTTACGAAATTATCGATGTCTGTTGTGAGAAACACACGAAAGCAATAGCCTACCGTCTGTGACAAAGGGCAGGATTTTATAATTTTAGAGCCGCTGATAAACTGCAGTTAACCAATATATTTACCTCTGCCTTATTAACCGGTCTTAATGCTTCTCGGCCCACAGTCCATTGTTAGCATCCCCATATGACACAAAAATAAAAAGCATTTATCCCTCATAGTAAAAAAAATCCATCCCATTACAGACCCGAGTTGTCCAGAAGGTTCCAGGAAGTTAAGTTTCCCAGATTACGCGACAATGGCATAGGATGGTGGTAAGGTTGTCAGCTTTACACACCGGCTGCCTTTACACCCAACAAATACTCCTGGTACTCATTTCTGTTAGAGGCTGAATCGACCCCAGGGCCACAGTGTGATCGGAAGGATTATGTCATTGAAAAATTCCAGTGACACCATTTGGAATCGAACCAGCGACCTACTGATTTGTATCACAGCACCTTAACCACTGTGCTACCGCGATCCTCATGCCTCATAGTAGAAACGATAATATTTTTCTTGTCCACACCAAGAGGGTCTGTAGGGAGAGTGGAGTTGCTTTTTAACACATTCGTAACTTATCCGCTCATACTGTAATAAGCATGTGGTCAATCATGACCCAGTTTTCGGTTAATTCTTCATATCATAACGTTTGCCATACCTACAACCTTCATTAATAATAATGTTCACTTCTATTATCAACCAACAACTGCACTTATATAACTTTCACATAAAACATTTTAAAAACACTTAAAATCACTCCGACGTGTTTCGATCTTGTCAGATCATCATCAGGGAGCTTTGTTGTTCCTTGCTAAAGTTATATTAAAACATTCATAATTTAATTCGTTTTTGTAAACATGGTGTTGTGGCAGCATGTCATGTTGTGTGGGAATGTGTTGAAGAGAGAGCAGTTGGCTAGGTGTTTGACTGATGATGATCTGACAAGATCGAAACATGTCGGAGTTATTTTAAGTGTTTTTAAAGTGTTTTATGTGAAAGTTATGTAAGTGCAGTTGTTGGTTGATAATAGATGTGATTCTACAAAAATGCACGTTGCAACAATACAATTAACAGTAATGTTCCTATATTTTACACACATTGAATTTATGTCAGGAGAAAAAGTAAACATTTGCGTAACAATGCAGACAATGTAATTGTAACGTAATACAGAGGCGCGTTCGTAAACCATTGTTGTAGTGGAAAAAACAGCAAGTGTTACAAAATTCTGAATCTGTGTGTGTAGCCGTAGTTATTCAGCATGCAAAGCGCATGCGCCGTATTGTATTTTCATCTGTAGCCCGTATGCGCCTACCAAGTTTCTCCACATTATGTCACAAACGGCACGATTATCAGGTGGGAAAAAAAAATTATTGAATACTAAATGTGTTTTGGTTTCCTCTAAAAAATTTGCCTGAAACTTTTCTTATTCTAAGAAGAATTCAGCGAGAATTTTAAGTGTGCAATGGCCGTCATATGAAGTACCGGTTATTCTTGTATGTCTGACTTTAATGAAATGTTGAGGTTTCTCGACAGACTATAGCAAACTCCTCAAGTAGAAAATCTCACGAACATTCTTACAAATTGTCCAGAGTTGCTCCATGCATAAAAACGGACAGACGGACGGACAGACACACAGGCGGATACACATGAAAAAAAAAGCTAATAATCTTTTTCATCATTTTGTAAATTCGCCCCAAAAAAATATTATGGGTCGTGTGTTTAATGGATGTGACCTATTGTTTTTTTGTAATGCAGAAAGTTTGTATTTATGTGTCATTTAACTCTTTAAGCGCCAAATTAAATCCCATCTGCCATCTGCTGACATTATTATGAGCTCACCATATTCTCCACATAGGCAGGATAATGTTTAAAGGACGTTGTCGCATCCAGATTTAAATAACTTCTGTTGAAAATTCGATATTAACCAGTTGCATTGCAGTTTATGTGCTTCTGCCATTTAAATTTCAAAATCAACAACACAGACCCCCACGTGTACAGTCAGGTGGTGTCGTGCGGAGTCACAAAACATATCCTGTATTGCAGTGGCACATATCAGAATATTTCAGCCACGCTACAATTTGCAGTCTTTATGCTCCGTTCGAATGAAAACATTGGAGAGGAAACTGGAAAGTGCGGGCCCACATATTCCATATTAATCACCGTCTCAGGAACTAAACTGTGTCAGAAAGACATGGAATATGGTTTTATATTACCAATACAATAACAATGCAAATAATTTTTAGCAAAATTGAGGCCATATAAATTTTGGATGATGGGGATGACTCTTCTCAATTTGTCCATTGCCAACCTACTATTAATTAATTAATTAAAATATATAAACAAACCATCATTCACAACTAATATATCAGATAATACCTTTATAGTTCTGACCCAATATTGTGCGGGTGATAAAATCGAGAAGAATGAGATGGGCTGGGCATGTGGCGCGTATGGGTGAGGAAAGGGGGGTGTATAGGTTATTGGTGGGGAAATCGGAGGGAAAGAGACCACTGGGGAGACCTAGGCGTAGATGGGTGGATAATATTAGGATGGATCTCCAGGAGGTGGGATGTGGTTATGTGGACTGGATTGGGCTGGCCCAGGATAGGGAAAGGTGACGGACGCTTGTGAGTGCGGTAATGAACCTTCGGGTTACGTGAAATGCGGGGAATTTCTTGACTAGCTGCAAACCAGTTAGCTTCTCAAGAAGGACTCTGCACCATGGAGTAAGTAAGTAAGTA
>Ga0131853_10020298_pt1 | contig 12071 bp, 15 predicted proteins | sample TergutLab28metaG_FD_92764 | JGI IMG/M metagenome (GOLD analysis project Ga0131853, IMG submission 92764) | Labiotermes labralis P1 segment gut microbial communities from Petit-Saut dam, French Guiana - Lab288 P1 (version 2) (version 2) | ecosystem: Host-associated > Arthropoda: Insects >...
CCGGTCGGCGAAGTTAGTGCTGACTTTTGCGGATAGAGGGGTGTCACGTAGTCAGAGCAACGGGTCCCCACAGCCATTAATCTCTGTTTTCTAGACCTGGAGCCACTACTTTATTCATTCAAGTAGCTCCTCAATTGACCTCATGAGGCTCACGAGGCTGAGTGGACCCCGTTCCAGACCCACTACTACTCAGAAAATCTGTTAGCGCTGGGGATCGAACCCGGGACCTCTGTATCTGTAGCCAGAAACTCTGACCACTAGACCACAGAGGCGGTCCAATTAACAGACTAAATTAGATAATTAGAAATTTATAAGTGCTGTATGGGGGTACAGAGTTAAGACAAATAACATTAAATTGAACTTAATGGGCATTACCAAGTTTCGGACAATATAATTTTATTATTCCTTAAATGTTAATATACAGTGAAACTGCTAAGTGAGAGAGTGATCCATGCTATGTTCATTGCATGCAATGAGAACTTGCAGCAATAGCGCCCATTACCTAAAATAAAATCACAACAGATTCTCCAGATTATCAATTCAGCAAAAATCATATTAATGGTTCATCTTCACGAAGTCCATCACACTCAAACCATGGTAGTCCCTGAAAATTAGGTCTCATGCAAACCAAATGAGCGAGAAAGGTGAGCCGGATGGTTATAGGCTGAAGGGCTGCTCAGTTGGGCCGATACGCAAAGCAACTCTCAACCTCTAGGCCCAGAGGTTGATAATACCTTCACTGATAGTTCTGGTTTTGCAAAAATCAAGATTTATTTCATACCTAAATTTTTCTACCAAGATCTCTAGTCTTTCCAAATCCTGTGGACTAACTGTTGTGTTCTCCAACAGCTGCTTCACTTCATCGAGCTGCTTCTCCAACTTCTCAAACTCTCGCGTATAGGCACCAGTTGCTCCAGTCTGTTTAATCTCCGATGCTGCCTGAATCACTCTCTCAGTCTGGTCTGGAATCAGAATGCCAAGTCCATAGCTTCGATTTTAAAATAAACGTTTCTTTCTGTTCATGATCTCACAGCACATTAGCATATGCATTGAAAACAGGTTAGAACCAATCGTTAACTCTTTGGGCACAGTAAAATAGGAAACAGGCCTAACAAATGAAAATCACTTGTAAGACAGCATAGCAATAACACAATTCTTAAAATATGCATCTTTGACAATATTTTTAAACCAGCATTTTATTCCCCACTGTAATCAGGTTAGTTTCTATACACAGCACAAAACTTCCAGACCACTGAGGATTCAGATCTCATGGGATGTGACACTGTGTCGTTGGGCAAGTAGTTTCTGGCTTTTTTAAGAAACGTGGTGTATCCATCTTCTAGGTCAAGCAGTTCCATATAAACGCAGGCACTGTGAGCCTTCGGAATGCTGGGGGCTGCTCACCAAACAACACATCACTTCCCAGAAGAACTGAATGTTCAGCAATGCTGCTGCAAAATGATGGTGAATAAACATGAAAGCCATGTTAACATCATTTTTCATGCTCACATTTCAAGAACAAAAAAGCAAAACACAGCACTAATAACACTGATATCTTGAAAGGTAATTGTAAATTGTTCTTCTCGGTACACGAGTTAATTACTGGAGAAATCAGAATTAGAAGTGACTTAGTTTTGTAATGTGTATACCTGTCTCCTCTTTTTCTCATCTGTGCTTTGCAACTTAATATGGTCCTGTATTTGTGAACCACTCAGACACTATAGTTTAAACAACAGCTGCCTGGGGAGGAGCGAGAGCTGCTACTGAACAGATATGTCATGACTCTGCTTTTCATTTCCATTGCCTCATCATTTACCTCTGTGACAGACATCGAATCGCTCCAATTCACAGTCGATAAATAATTTGTGACTGTCAATGGGACTGGCCTCTAAAATGTCATGTGTTTGGCACATTATTGTAGTCAGCACAGTAGGGACAAGGTGATTTGCTTGCATTATTTGTATCACTTAATATTAAGTCAGGAATTATACGTGACAATTTAAGAGCAAGTCACATACAGAAATGTATCAGTTACACTGCTGAATTCAAAATAATGGTTATAAATTAAAAGAATAAACATAGGAAATCAAACTTTTTTCACAAACTGATAACTTCCTCATTTACACATCTGTGATTTTCCAACCCACACTCTAATGTGGAACATTATATTCTGAAAAGCAGTATTTTTATATTTTATACATAACTTCCAGAAACAAATATCTGTGTGAAAAATGTGTGAATTATGGCAGTAAATGTGGTAACTCGACGGGTCCAACTGTCATAGTCACCATCTCCTGAACAGTATGATATCTAACGAACAGAAACAGGAATACAATGTATTGACTGTGAAGATGAAATTTAACAGGCAAAGCAATATCTCCTGAACATCCCACTGTAGCGAAAAACAGGTGAAAACAAAAATGTGTTTCTTACAGGTTTCATAAGAACCATCTATAGAAAACAATGTAGCAGTTGTTTACGAAAACAAGAGAATTAAACTGTTCAAAAGTTTCACACATCATATTCATTCACAATATTCTAAAAGAAACCTCTGTACAATGCCCACTGATTTCAAAAGTATTTCTTACAATTAATATGGCAGACCTCGAAGCCAAAATTCACACAGTATTACAAAACCTGTAACTTCTGCCTACTTACCTTACGTGAGGCAGGACTTACCATGCAGATCATTCAGTATTCTATCCCAGTTATCAAAGCATTCTCCACATGGTACACAGTGGGGAGCAGTCCCAATGTAGCCTCGAGCACACTGATCACACTTCTCTCCTCCAATCCCCACCATACACACACAACTGCCATTGTTCTGATTACACTGTAATGTGGCAGATCCGTCAGGGTTGCAATCACAAGCTGTTGACCATAGCAAAACACTTTGTAAGAAAAAAAAGATCTTCATTCTACTATTGTCAGTGCCAACCTTTAGAATCCATGAATAAAGAGTGACAGTATAGAATGTCTGCTTGCAACAGCTAAACTGTAAATTATTAAAATTATTATCTGCCTAAACTGAAATATGTTGGTCAGCTTAAGATGTGTGCAGGAAAAGAAATGAAAGGGAAATGGAAAAGACACAAATTTAACTTTGCAAAATAATTTCAGTACATTCAAAAAATCAACAGATAATACCAAAAGTACACATAAACAGCAGCCTTTTAATACACACCTGCATTTCAGGATGTAACCAGGAACTGCACACACATATGGGTTTTTGTATGGCGCATATTTTATTAAACTGCCTCAGTTACATTTGCTATGAATTCTGACAGATTTCATGATATGTCTAACCCCCACAAGATGACCTGTGACTCACCATGGCATTTTTCATTTGGATTTCCCCAGAAGTAATCTTGACACTGATTACACTGACGTCCTCCAAAACCTGGCTTACAAGCACACTGTCCATCAAACTGAAAATATACAGCATACACAGTGCAGGTTACACGTTCATTGTAATTCAAAGTGTTGCATGTGTTCTATTGATTACCACCATTACTACTACTACTACTACTAGTCATGTGACACATAATGACATTTCGGTCCATGACAGACTGCACATATGACGGTGATCCCTTAAGATTATAAGATTATAATGTAATATTACAATACTTACCATTGTGTTACAATAGCCTACAGTATTCAGTACAGTAACATGCTGTACAGGTTTGTAGCCTAGGAGCAGTAGGCTATACCATATAGCCTAGGTGTGTTGTAGGCTATACTGTACTATCTAGGTTTGTGTAAGTACACTCTATGACGTTTGTACAACAATGAAATCGCCTAACAATGTGTTTCTCAGAATGTATCTCCGTCGTTAAGCAACACGACTGTACTACTACTACTACTACTACTACTAGTAACAACAACAATACCAATACTGGTAATATTAACCGCAGCAGCAGCAGTGGTATATAATTTTGTTTCAAGAGCTACAACTTGTTTACAGCTGCTTCAGCAATGAAAGTTACATGCACATTACTGTCTCCTGGGATGTGACACAGCAATTTCGGACGAATTGTTCTCACTATTTCAATGGAATGTAACACATTTGAACCATCCTAAACTACTTGCCTGATGACACAGCATCACATCCCAGAAGACTTGAATCTTCAAATGTGCAGTGCTTTGAACTGGAATAATTTGCTTGGTAAGCTCTTGTTGTGGTAACAATGACCACAGATCATTACAACAATAAATTAGTTCTGGCCAACGCCATATGCATTTGCACAGACGTATCAAAGCACTTACTTGATTACACTGTTCAGCATCTGAACCAACATGATCACAGTTGCATGGCTCACAGCCCACTCCACTTGCAATTTTCCAGTGATTCTCTCTACACTGGTCACAGTTCAAGCCAATCACATTTGGTCTACAAGAGCACTGTCCTGTCGTGCGATCACAAGGCCCCGCTTCTGCATCCGTACCCAATATGTTGCATGTACATTCTAGGCAAAACAATAAAACCATGTCAGTCACTAATACTATCACTGCCACATGTGACTAAAACTGTAAAACTATGGGAACATCTTATTATTGATCTTGTGTGCTCTGATCCCTTTCAGAAAATAATACTACAATCAAAATGCATTACATTTTGGTAATTCAGAACAGCTATGAATGCCACTAGGTATGTTCAATACTATAAGAATTCTTAAGGAATTAAACCCAACATAAGCTACAAGTAACTGCGCATTCTTACAGCATTTTAGACATAAATGGCTTCATTACACCATTTGAAAAGAGCCATGTCTGTTCATACTCACAGATACACAGAGTTCTTTCATTCTGTTCTTAAAGCTGCACTTTGTACTAACTTCACATTATCTAAAGTCTACGTCTTTTTATTTGGTGATATGATATTAACCCTTTGACGCCTCTAAATGTTGCATTTTATATATTTATTCAATAAATATAGGTACTGAATATTTTAAACATGGCATATACTCTCCATTTTTTTCTCTTCAAAATGCAGTTTGTTTCATAATTCTAACCTGTTTGATTCCTGTATTATTCACATTTTATATATAGGATGTGCTAAAATTAAAAAAATAATTCTGGTGCCAAAAGGTTAAGCAGCACTTCTCTTCTCATTTACTATGACTGTTTCAAAGTATGGTTATTTTCATAGCATACAAACCTCCCGCCCAACACATGTAGACGTGAACAGCTTACTGATACTGTACTTCTCTGCATTTCAGTTTCTTTGTCAAAAATCTGCTTCCCATTGTAACTTACCTTTGCATTCTTGGTTTACAGCATCTCCATAATATCCAGCTTTGCAAATTTCACAGTTAAAGCCCTCGGTGTTGAAAAGGCACTGAAGACATTCACCAGTTCGAATATCACAGTTTCTGGGGCGAGACACATCAATATTGTTGCTGCAGTTGCAGGAGCGACACAATCCACCAGGAACCTCAGGATTGCCAAAGTAGTTGTCAGCGCACACATCACACCGTGGTCCTGGAAATACATTACAGTGATTCTGATTTGCACTTTTTGCTCTGGTAAAGGCAAAGTTAAAGGTAAAGCTCACCCTATAAGGTCATAAATGCACAAAGGGGGAGTAGAGGAATAACTCTAATTTTCCTTTAACCTTCGTGCTAGATGGAGGCGAGTGGTTAACCCTTAGCCGCCGAACGACATATATATATATATGTCGTGCAGTGGGCCCTTTAAATAGCCAAACGGCCACTAAAGTGGCCGGGGGGTGGGGATTTAATTCTGGTGTCAAAGATTTAATTCTGGTGTCAAAGGGTTAATCCCATGCCCCAGCTGCTCTACCCCAGAAATTACCTGGTACCCATTGCATAGGAGGGTGGATGGGCCCCAGGGACAGTCTGGATGGGTGTGAAATATCTCATCCCTACCACGATTTGACCATCCAGACTATAGCATGTCATTATATGGACTACATTATCCCAGCCCTTGTTTGCTGTCTGATATCAACATTACGACTTACGCTTTGGTATCAGAAACCAAACGTTCAACACGCTCACAGCAACTTGATGTCACTCAAACCACTTCAATCCACATTACCAGGACCTGCTGTTAGCCTACCATTTCCACCTTTTCTTTAACACCAATGTTCATTGTACACTCCTTATTCTCCTGCCTATACCACACGTGCAGCTAATAATATTAAACTGTGCTCATAATACTAAGGTGGCCATATAAACCACAGATGGTTTCCCACCATGGAGGCCCATGTTCAGTCCAAGGCCAGTTCATGTGGGATTTGTGGTGGACAAAGTGGCAATGGGACAGATTTTCTATGAGTATTTCAGTTTTCCCCTGTAAGTATCATTCCATTAATGCTCCATATTAATTTACCTACAACCAATCCTACATAATCTTCTCAGCAACTGACAATTAAACTAAATACAACATGTCTTTCTTATTCTACATCACCTTTTATTTTATATCCTTCACGAGTCTCTTAGACTATTCCAATACTTACTTACTTACTTACTCCATGGTGCAGAGTCCTTCTTGAGAAGCTAACTGGTTTGCAGCTAGTCAAGAAATTCCCCGCATTTCACGGAACCCGGAAGTTCATTACCACACTCACATGCGTCCGCCACCTAACCCTATCCTGGGCCAGCCCATATACCCGAATCCCACCTCCTGGACATCCATCCTAATATTATCCACCCATCTATGCCTAGGTTTCCCCATTGGTCTCTTTCCCTCCAGTTTCCCCACCAAGACCCTATACACCCACCTCTCCTCACCCATATGCGCCACATGCCCAGCCCATCTCATTCTTCTTGATTTTATCACCCGCACAATATTGGGTGAAGAGTACAAATCATTTAGCTCCTCGTTATGCAGTCTCCTCCATTCCCCCGTTACCTCATCCCTCCTAGGTCGAAATATTCTCCTCAACACCATGTTCTCAAACACCCTCAGCTTCCTTTCCTATAGCAATGTCAATGACCAAGTTTCACACCCAATAACAAAACAACAGGCATAATTATAGTTCTATATATCTTGATCTTTAAATTTTTGGATAGCAACCTGGAAGACAAAAGATTCTGCACCGAATGATAGCAAGCATTTCCTGACCTCAGTCTGGTCTTAATTTCTTCCGCAATAGAATTTTGATTTGTTAAAGTTGTTCCCAAATATTTAAACCCTTCCACCCTCTCGAAGGTACTATTATCAAACCTCACTGTGATTTCATCCTGCACTCTGATCTCGAGACATGACCATGTAGACTTTTCCAATAGCATGTTAAATAGCAAAACAGAAAAAAATGACATAAATCACCATGATTCAGTTTCACATGAACTGTAAATACATCAGACAAATGACACAGAAGCCACAACTAAATCTTAACATGAAAATTAAAAACCTGATAAAATCTTGACTTGAATGTCAAACTGAAGTTTTTAAAATCATTTGCCCTCAAATAGCAGTCAGTTTTTAAAATGTTTTAAGTCCACAAAACAAAGGTTGTAGGAATTTTCTAATAAACAGTTACAATGCACAACGTCACATACTGCCTGGTGGTCTTGCATGGTCTCTGATCTGATCCACGGAAAGGAACGTTATGTGCCATTATCAATTAGCACGGATTACTGCCAATTCTTATGCTAAGAATGTGCATAAGCTGAGACCAACTGACAATTACTACCATCAGTTCCAGCAACACTGTGTTCTAAATTGACTTGAATTATTACTTACAAGCACCAGAAATTAACAATGTGTGTATGAAACACAGCCAGTTTCCAGAGTGAATATATCTTAAGAAATACCAAATGGGAAATTTTCTGAAAAAGTTAGTGACAATATAAATTTCTAAAGTAAAAAATGTCATAAGTAAGAAGCTCTTTATGCAAAAAATTTTAAACGTACATCTTTGAGCATTACAGCTGGCCTTCAATAACCAAACTTCTTGAAGGGATGAAGTTTCTGTATGTGAAACAACACATATGCATTGATTCAGTGTATCAAAAGTACAATGCAACACATCTTAATCAGCCATGATTTTACTATATCATAGCTTAGGAAAGACAGATTTGGGAAAAAGCGTGGCCGATACTATCGAATATAAGGAAAATCTGGAGGTGGGATTGGGATTGGGATAGCTCAAGCAGGACAGTCACTGCACTATGGGCTGGACTTATAATGAATCATGGTTCCACACCCATTGGGTAAAAGACACATAACTTCTCTCCAAGCATTCAGACTGACTCTGGAGACAAAGCAACCTGCTGTTCAATGGGCACTGGGAGCTCAGTGGCTAGGGTGTGATGCTGATTACGCACCTCCATCTAGTGCCGAGGTTAAGAATGAGTGGAACTATACTCCAATCCTCCATATGCTTTCATGATATATACACAGAAAATTTTACCTTTGACAGTCTACTATATGGTGTGATAATGTAGAAAGGTAATCATCAGTATAATTATACGGTGTCATAACCCAGAAGAAAAAATCTATATTTTCACCACCATGAAAATCTTCTATCTCAGATATATATATATATATATATATATATATCTGCTTGATCTCCGTAACACAAATCACACGCTCAAACTGAAGCAGTGACAGCAGACTCACTCACCTGCATATCCAACACTACATTCACACACCACATCTTGTGTGCGAGCATCAAGTGCACAGCGACTGGCATACGAGTGACCAGATTCCACAGTTTCAGGACAAGGACATGGGCGGCAGGGTATGTCCACTCCTATACGAGGATCTCCATAATAGCCTTCGATACACCTGCATGATATGAGTCAACAGCATTAGATAACCCCAAGAGCATAACCAATGCCTTCCACACCATCCATGACTCTACAAACTCATGGACATAATCAATGCAGACTAACTTTGTAATAAATTCTACTACATTAAGTGCAACAGTACAATCATCTTTCTTGCTCTGAACAAAGCTGTCCCATAAGGACCCACAAATGAAAAATCACATCTTCCTGTCTTAGCAGATAATGTGCTGCTATCAAAATGACATGTCACATCCCAGAAGACTTGAATGTTCACCTATACTGCTCTGAGAACCTCAGATCTCCCCAGATCAATATGGAGACAAACTGTCTTTTAACGCTGTATGCTTTCTTCTGGGTAATTCCCTGGCGTCTGAAATCTGTATGCCGACGTTTCAGAACACTCTGTCTGTTCCATCTTCATAGGCAGATAGGTATGAATTCTTCATACCTATCTGCCTACATTCAGAACACAGCAAAAGTTTGAAATCAAGAATGTCTTGTAATTCACTAGTCACTTTACCCCACACACACCAAAATAACACAACAGACATGGCACTGATGTAGGTTCTCTGTGACTGTTCAAGGAAACACTACAAGGAAAAAAATGTCTGCAACAATTACGTAAAGAAAGCAATGGCACAACTTTCAATTACAAATGGTTAAAATACTTTTCTGCTAGGGCATAAAGAAACTGGTACAGTGGTACTTATGGAGACTATGCTTAACCCTTATCCTGCTAACGTGGAGAATATGGTAAGCACCTAATAATGGCAGACGGGATTTAACTTGGCTTTTAAAGGGTTATTAGTAAAAGAAAACACATTACTTAAAAATATGTAAATATTTATGGGGTTCTTGTTGAGTGTGTCTTTATTTACTTTACACTATTCGGATGGAAATTATGCAAATAATCACCTATCACAGTGGTGACCAAGTGTCCAATCTCTACAATTGGTACAGGCACCAGTTCGAGAGTCACATCCATCAGCATGTCCGTTGCACTCACAGCGTTGACAATTGGGGAAGTTCCAGAACCCAGGTTGACACTGGTCACATTCTCGACCATAGGTGTTTGCTCGGCATTTGCACTGCCCTGTCTGCGCATCACAGAAATTGTCCAAAGCACCAATAGAATTGCAATCACATGCTGAAACACAAATTTAATAACAATAACCCACTTGCCAAGATGCTCAGAATTACTTTGAAGCTGCTGCACTCAATCTTGAAATGTTCTGTTTGCAGCCACCTGGAGGGCTGACGGAAGTCCAGTGCACAACAGAACTCACACCAGGTGTTTCTAATGGGAGGGTCTAGGAAATATTAAAAAGCTCTGTCATTAATAGCTGCACAATATATCAGCATGAATGACTACTGCAGGAAATACATATATATAAAGTGCCAGATGTACCTGCTGAACAAGCTCCAGTTTGGGGCCTCACAATCTGACAGGCCATACAGAACTGATGACATATACACTTTTACTTTAACTACAATTCAGACTCAGAGGCAATGCATGTGATTTCCACACCATCATCTTGCAAGACAAATGTTTCTGCACTTTTGTACTTTATAATGGACAAGTTGTTTTCAAGTATGCCAACCAAACAACCAACCAACCAACCAACCAATCAATCAAACCCAACTAACTAACTAAGTAACTAATTCACTAACTCCATCAGTTCTTTTTGAGAGCAAACAGTTCCTCAGCCAGTCAATAAATTCCCCATATTTTATGGAACCTGCAGACTTATTACCACATTCACAACACCCCACCAACTCTCCATATCCTGAGCTGAATCAATCAAACACATGCCCCCCCCCCCCCAGCACACTCCTTGAAGATACACTTTAATAATATCTTCCCATCTACACCTAGGTCTTCCAAGTGGTTTCTTTCCTTCAGTTTTCCCCACCAAACCCTGTACACGCCACTCCTCTTCCTCACATGTGCTACATGTCCCACCCATCTCACTCTTCTTGATTTAATCAAATAACCATGATTTTCATTACCTTTTCCACACAAGATACAATCCTCTGCTCATTCAATGCCACCTTTGTCCCACCTAACCTCCTGTACACCTACTCAATCTAAGCTATACCTCATCAATCAGACATGATTACCATGGGCAATAAAAGCCAACATGCAACCAAGACAGAATGAAACCTCCACATCTGCCCCATGCATACTGTTAATGTGCTCTTCAAATTTCTGGCATATCAAACCCAAGACTTTCAGTTTCCTTACCTCTGCAACCTTCAGGACCAAAACCAAAGGTTCCTGGCGCACAGCGATCACATCGCCTCCCAACAACATTTGGCTTACACTGACACGCTCCTCCCAGCGAAAGGCATAGAGCACTGACAGACCCTGTGGGGTCACACTGGCAATCTGAAATACACATTACATCGACTGTTGTAACTGCCAAATAACAATAAAGGAATGATGAATTTTTCTCATATGACAGATTAAGATATTACATAAAAATTAATTAATATTGATGTGTGGACAACTTAAATTTTGAACCATTCCCTGAGTCCGGGTTACTGCGAGTTTAAAATTTTCAAATTTCATTGTAAATTCTCACCCACCACCAAAATCAATCTATACTGTGAAGCCACAAGACCACATCACATATGCAAGATAATGGTTATGTCATCCTTGTCTATGCCATGAAGGCACACAAGGGGGAGCGAAAGTATAACTCCACTCTTTCGTGACCTTGGCATTAGACAGGACTGAGTGGTCAACATCACATCCTGATTGCTGTACCCCAGGGTAGGAAGTCCAGCACCCACTGAATAGAAGGCTGGATTAGTCCCACAGCTAGTCTCGATGTTTTGCAGAAGAGCAACATCTTTTGCCCCTCCCAGGATTCAAACCCTAGGCTGTCCAGCCCATAGCCTAGTCACTATACAGACTATGCTACCCTGGCTCCTTTAACCTTTATCTTACGGCATTTAATTTAGTCTTCGTGCCCCTGGTACAGTGTTTATATTAGACAGCCCTTTAAATAGTTGCGCGTGGTTGCCTATAAACGTTTATAAATTTGAACCGAAGGTGATGAAACAATTAAATAATCTGCACTGTTGCGAATAAATCACAGATATTTCAGTTCAAGAAAAGTTTCAGTACAGTGGCGTACCGAGGGGGTGTTGGGGTGTCAACCCCCCTCCCCCCACCCCCCGAAATTCGGAAGGCCCTCCAAAATCGTGCCAAACTCAACCCGACTGAGAAAACTGTTAAAAATCGCTGAAATTCGGACGCCAACACCCTAAGATGTTCGGATAAAAGGCAGTAAAATTCTAAAACTACCG
>Ga0131853_10020300_pt1 | contig 12071 bp, 4 predicted proteins | sample TergutLab28metaG_FD_92764 | JGI IMG/M metagenome (GOLD analysis project Ga0131853, IMG submission 92764) | Labiotermes labralis P1 segment gut microbial communities from Petit-Saut dam, French Guiana - Lab288 P1 (version 2) (version 2) | ecosystem: Host-associated > Arthropoda: Insects >...
CGTTCGAAAAAAAAAGTTATTGAACGAAAAACGTGTCTTTCATTTTCTTTACAACCTTTTTTCTGAAACGTTTCGCATTCTAAAAAGAGTCCCGCGATATATATATATATATATATATATATATATATATAATCATAAACGTGCAAACGTATTCATGTAAATTTCCCTTTAAATCTTGTCAGATTCTAATTAAACGTAAATTTTCTCTAAAGATCTTCGAAAAATAACCAAATATCAAATTTGAAGAAAATCCGTCCCGTCGGAGTCGAGTCGCTCCATTCGGACGGGCAGACAGACATGACAAACTAACCGTCGCTTTTCGCAATTTTGCGAACGCACCTAAACGCCTTGTTTCTCGTGGTCCCATTCCTTGGTAAAGCGCCTGTCAGTTTATGACATCAGTTGTCCACACAGGGCCGTAATTATACCATTGTATACCATTATATTGTACAAAACGGTCTGTCAATGTAACAGTGGCACTGACGGCCACCCTGTATAATGAGCCGGCATACTGTTTCTATCTCGTTTACAAAACATCCGATCTATATGGTTATCATGCACGCAGCACTGCTATTTGAGCTTCTCCTCAGCGCGAGTACCATCTCAATTCATTTGTTTAAATAACAACACCGTCAGTGGCTCAAAACGTACGGGGGCGAAAGGAAGGGTTACGAGTGACTGCTGAAAAGGTGTGTTCATGGCCTATTTTAATTTCCTAGGTCGACATTCTCTTTGAGGAGAAAATCACGAGATATTTCAGTCTGGATAACATGTCTCAACAAGAGACTTGAACCAGGGGTCCCCTGAGTACGATACAGGAGTGCCAACTTGTAATCGTCGGATTGTTTCGAAGCTTGGTGATGTACCCTAAGGTCGTGTGCTGCGCGTTTGAAACTTAACTTTCGTGGCTAAACAGACTGCCGTGTATTAAAAGTTGGCGTCAGAGTTGATAAAACTGTTAATAAACCAATGAACTATAACCGGTGGTCACAGTCGATAATTTTTAAGGATAAATATGTCCCGAGAGCGGGCTTGCCAAACGACACGAGCTAGTTCGTTCTTTGCGTAAATAAAACGCAAGTGGAAGGCCGGGAGTTTCCGAGAAGGTAAGGCAGTTGTAAACATGAGCAGCGACGTTCCGTGTCTAACAGGCATCTTGTTGTAGTGTTCTACAGACGTATAAATTATGCAAAAAAATGTGTTAAATACAGATGTCCCTTTTATCGTGTCCCTGAGCACGGGATATTATGGCCCACGCAGGATTCTTTTGCAAAAAGCAGCATGGGTTAGGGACACGATAAAAGGGACACGTCCTGTACTTTTATTAAGGGCATGGTTCAGGTGGTGTAAATCTGACCAGGAATTTTCGTTTTCTCATTAAAATTCTCTCCATAGTTATTCCACTCGTCCCTTCTCCATACATTAGATGCACTGATGCGCGTGCGACATGCAGCCTGCTGGCGTCCATAGAACTTGAGCTAAAGCAAACGTTGTTATAACAGAGCTCAAAACTGTAAGAACTGAAGTTTTGACATTTCCGGCAGTCTATGTACGTCACATAGGAAAATGAAAGCACGTAGAAGAAGGGAGGCTTAGCAGACGACCCACAGTGTCCTAGCAACCACCAGCTGTCAGATCACACAAACTGCTGTCGATATTCCAATATTTCGATACATCGAACTCTCCGTGACGTCATAACGTCTCCTGTTACAGGAGGGAGGTTAGAAACATCCGCTACTTAAGGGCTGTAACAAACCCCAATGCGTAACTGAGATAGATATTGATGGTTACGGAAATGGGTTTGAGTGTCGGGTAAAGGGTATGAGACGTGATCCGTAAGGCAAAGGGGTTTATACTTTCCCTCTGCGACCCGTCAAATGAACCAGGATTTGACCGCACTTGACCTGGGTCCAGACTGTTTCATATTTTCAGTACTTAAGTATAAGGGAAGTACATCTTGCCTACACGTTGGTATGGCCCCTACCAGACTACACGGTGTCATAATCCAGAAGCCCGAAATATGAATCATCACAGTGCTCTTAACACGGTTACAAAACTGACAAAAATCGCGGAAGGCTGTTACGCTTCTTGTGCGTCGTGAGCTGACGGCAAGTTACAGCAGCACTGCACTTGCAGGTTCATAGTAGCAGCTGGAGAAACCTTGGGGTCCGGCTGCGGAAGAACCCTGGGCGCGTTCGTAAAACTGCGAAAAGGGACTCTTAGCTTCGTCATTTCCGTCCGTCTTTCCGTCTGTCTGTGCGCAAGTAACAACTCGGCTCCCACTGGACGGATTTCCATTAAATTTCATATTTGAGTATTCCTCTTTTGATAAAATTCAAGTTTCATTCAATCGGACAAGAATAAAGGGAATTTTACATGAAGACCGATACACATTTTTTGTCATAACTCGCTCAGTTCTTCTTACAATAAAAAATATTTCAGACAAAACACGTATTTTATTTGCTGTTTGTGTGACCGTGCATCATTGACACAATAACATAAACAGCCAAATAGATGCAACAATAACAGTGTTATTAATAATTTCAATCAGCTCAACATATTTCGGGAGATAATTTCGCCCATCCTCAGGAGCATTAGACTGTGTTTACGGCTTGTGGTATAAAGCACCGACGATGCTGTCTGCTGGTGACCAGCAGGCAGCATCGGCGGTGCATTATACCACAAGCTGTAAACACAGTCTAGTGCTCCTGAGGATAGGCGAAATTATCGCTCGAAACATGTTGAGCTGATTGAAATTAATAATAAAATTATTATTGTTGCATCTAGTTGGTCGTTTACATATTTGGGGTTTAATAACTTTTTTTTTTCTAAAATCGTGCCGTTTATGAGATAATGTGCAAAACCTTGTACAGCGAGGCAGGCCACAGATGACAGTACAATATGATGCAAGCGCATTGCATGCTGGATACCTAAGGCTACAAATACACACTTAGGTTGTGTAATACTCATTGCTTTTCCACCGCAGCAATGGTTGAACGAACGCGCCTCTATGTTACGTTAAAGCACTGTATATTGCCTGTCTTGCTAGTTTTCGCAGTGGTGCAGCTTAGGTTTCCATTCCTCTGGGATAATGCAAGGCGTCACACCGGGAACCGATTTCAGAGTGGCGCGGCATCATATCTCGGAAGACTGAAGATTGAATTTTTTTTACGTTTTGCTAACCGTGCATCTCAGTATATTTATCTCAGTAATTAACCAACTTGATGCACAAAATTTTTGTTTTACAGTAAGTTTATTTCATGCCTAACATGTTTCGAGCACATGTGCTCGAAACATGTAGAGGCATGAAATAAACTTACTGTAAAACAAAAATTTTGTGCATCAAGTTGGTTAATTACTGAGATAAATATGAAGATTGATTGTCTCGAACATTTTTATAGCCCCCCCCCCCGCCCCCGCTTAGAAACCTAGAAACGTCTCATGTTTACTGTTTTTAAATCAAATCTTCTACCAGTTTTTGAGCAAGTGACTTAATTTGTCGGTCACTGTAGCATGAATAGTAACACTGCCTAAATTTACGCAAATCATATTTTGATATTCTTTTAACTTCAATAAAATTAAACGGATGTCCAGGTGAGGACGGTAGAAGTATTTCAACAAATGCGAGAGACAAGACTCGCATCTTTCGTTGTCAGCTGCAGACTGTTGCTGTTTTGTCGTTTCAGTGTGTTAAATAATAAAACTTCCTGAATAATAATAATAATAATAATAATAACAAAAAACGTACGCCCGTCACCATCTGCTGACTGAATGATCGTGCCGTGCGTCATAAAACATCACGTTATGTTCCTTAAATGCAGGCCCACCCTTCCCAACATCACGTCATGTTCCCTCAGTGCATGCCCACCCTTCCCAACATCACGTAATGTTCCCTCAGTGCAGGCACACCCTCCCTAACATCACGTAATGTTCCCTCAGTGCAGGCACACCCTCCTTAACATCCTGACAAATATCCAGTTAGTTAAACATTAGGCCTACGAGACAACAATGATTTCGTTGGCGCCCAGACCGGGACATGAAGTGGTGACGTCAGAACACCGACTATACAGTGCATAAGCAGGTGAAGGGCCAGCTGATCGTCTTTCCCGTCTGCATATCGCTATGAGAATAATAATGACAGCTACATACTCTGAACAGGTCAGTTAGAAACATGTTGGTGGACTGGGGTGAAAACAATGTTAGGTCATTCATGCTGGTAAAGTAAAGGTAAAGTTCAACCTAGAACAGGCCACGAAGGCCTAGAGGTGGAGCAGAGGTATGGCTATACTCTTTCTTTAACCTTGGCGCTAGATGGGGGGTGGGTGGTCAACGCCACGCCCCGGTCGCCTTACTCTCGGGGAAGACCCGATACCCTTTGTATGGGAGACTGGGTGGGCCCGAGAGCCGGTCTGAACGGGTGCGGAAAACCTCGCCCCCACCGGGATTCGATCCTCGGACCGTCCAGCCTGCAGCGAGTCGCTATATCGACTACACTCTTTCAATATGACCAAGTATAATTTTGCAGCCGCTTACTTGGACAGCGTGGTACTTTCGTTTTTATTGAGCGGGATGCTAACATGAATAACAGTGGTGGACGAAAAAGGATATGATTTTGAAGCCTACGAGCGGTAGCGGACGAAAACTGAAACCCCCCCCCCCAACTGCGGTTCCAGTCCAAATGGTCGCCAAACCGGGCCATGTAATTTCCTCCCTTTCCAACTCATGGAGACGTCTTTTTTTCTGTGGCATAACCATCCAACTGGGGTCCAGGCCGCCTACATGTTGAGGTTTACAGCTCACATATAATTCGACACACCCGGTAGGACTTCTCTGAACAAGCGATTGGCACATCGCAGACCCCTCTACCTAGGCAACACAAAACAAACCCAGGAAATGAACACCTATGCCCTTGGCGGGATTCGAACCCGCAATCCCAACAAATGACCGGCCGCAGAACTGTGCCTTCTAGATCGCACGGCCACAAGCATCGGCAGGCGTGTAACGCACTCTTAGGACATCCGTATTTCGTACACCAGTACTGAGTATCTTGCGAGCAATTCTTGATCACAGGCGCTCCGTAACCGACGTTTCGCTGTGACGGTGCGGTAACTTCGACAGTGGCGTTGCGTTTATAATCCATTGAGAGTGATATGAGAGCAAGTGGAGTCGGGTAAAGGTGGTGCAAGAATAAAGGGTGTAATGGATAGAATGAGAAGAAGGAAGGAGGAGGAAGAGGGGAAGGAAAAGTAAGAAAAGGGGGAGGAACAGGAGGAAGGAGGAGGAGTTGGAGGAAGGACAAGGAAAAGTGGAATAAAAGGAAAAGGAGGGAGATGCTACCTGAACTGCGCAGTGGCGTTTGATATTTTCAGTGGTGACCCTCTTTATTGGACGGAGCCTGCTGTCACCAGACCGAGTGTGCCGTAGGGTTTTGAACATACAAGCTCTGGGATCGCTGGTTCGAATCGCTGTCGTGATGTGGATGTTTGGCACCATTGCTTTTGCTGTCTATTGACCGTCGCCCAACATATCTGAGTAATCAATCGCTTCTTGTTATTCCAACTAGATTAAAAAATATGTTAAATACATATATTTATCGCAAACTACCTTCTACATATTTCGGTGTTTGTCACACCATCTTCACATGGGACAGGCCAGCAGACGCAAACGAGACACTACCCAGCACACTAAGATAGAGGAAAGACATAACAAGAGCAAGGTCCTCGCAAGATCTCTACACCATTACGGACCCAACACATACGCATGTTGGAATATTTTATTGGACCGTCGTTACACAACAATATGGTGCAACGTTTTTAGTATGCAACTAACAACTGAGCTACATGTTTCGACCCTCCAGGGCCATCATCAGGCTATAAAATAATGGCGTTAACCAAGGCACATGCAGTAACACTACCTACGGGATCCCGTGGTTAACATTTTCGTTGTACATTAAAATACAGTCTGTGATAAAATGGTATAAAAATGCCGTTGTAATGTATTACACATCTATGGTTTGGCGTATGGGTAGTGTACCTAGGGTTCGTTGAGCACCTTATGGATTAGTTATTGTCTCGTATGTGGTTGTTCACTATGTGGGCTGTGGAATTTGTCAGTCAGGGTACGGTGTAGTTAGACTCTCGCGACGTTATATAATGTTCCGTGGATAGTGTAGTGGGGTGGTTTGGTCCACGTAATAAGGTCGTTGACTCACTGTTAGCCGGTTTGTCCGTAGCTTGGCGTCTATGTTGCTGGGCGACGTTCAGTTGTGCGTGGGATGTTCTGGTCGATCTCGTGTTGCTCTTGCTGCCTCGGGATTGTGGCGTGGGTATGGTTGTACCTGTTGCCGTGTAGTTTCAATCGTTGGGTAGCGTCGTGTCTCTATTATAGGTGCGCTGTAGCCTGCGGCATACAGTGTATTGTCGAATCCGTGCTGTACGGTGTGCCGTCTGTCGTGGCTGTTGCTCCTGGATTTTATTGTTGGCAGGTGTGTTACCGCGTCCAAGTTATTGGTGGGGTGCATTGGGGATGGTACCGGATTCTTCGTCGCGTCTGTCCCGTCCTGTGCGGGAGCCTGTTTCACACTGTGTGGTAGTAGGGAACTTGGGACGGATTGGTGCTGGGCCTGCCGCGCATGCGTAGTCTGTCGGTTTCACCTCGTAATACGGCTTCGAAAATCCTGTTAGGTTTTACCGTGTTTTTGTCGTTGATTTGGCTGTCGTTCATGGTTTCAGACTATATACAATATTTCTCTATGGTATCCATGGTGCGTCCCTTTTTGGTTACATGTAGTACGTCCATTATATCTTCGATCTTACCCATTGAGTGGCGGTTTTCTAGTAGGTGGGCGGCGAATTTTGTCTTTGTACTATTGTGCTTGAAGTCCCAGTAATACTGTTGGAATCGTGTTCGGAAGGGACGGCCCGTTTGTCCGACATATTTCATGCTACAATCGGGGCATGTGAGTCTGTAAACCCCACTGTTGTCAAACATGTTGCTGGCATTATACGAGTATACTGGTTTTTGACTGAGAATTCTCCGGATGGTGTTGTTGGTGGTAAAGCGATCTTGATCAGGAGGTTCTTAAACAGTTTAGTAATGTACTTGGTTTCTCTTCCTACGTATGTAAACTTAGCCCATCTGTGTGAGTTTGTATAATCCTGTTTTTCTCGTTCTTCTGTGTGCTTGTTTACAATGATGTCTATGCCTGGGGGATTGTACTTATTATTCCGCAAGATCTGTTTTACTGTATTGTACTCGTGTTCTTCAGCTGTTCTTTCTAAATGGTAGTTATTCATTCTAGTAAGTAAGTACCCGATGGCGGCCTGTTTGTGTTCTTGTGGATGACATGAGTCCTTCGGAATTATCATGTCTGTGGTGGTTGGTTTTCTGTACGCGCTGAAGGATATGTTACCATGGTTCTTGTGGATTGTGATGTCCAAGAAGTTAATACTGTTATTCATTTCTTTCTCTATGGAAAATTTCATAGTGGTAATCGTGTTGTTGAATTGCTCTAGTACCAAGTGAATGTCTGTTTCTTTCTCGTTGTACACGATCAGAATGTCGTCTACGTAGCTAAAATAACCGAGGATATTGTTTTCTGTTAATATGGTCTGTAGCCTTGTGTTTTCCATAAACTGGAGATAGACTTCTGATAGGGCTGAGGAGGTGGGTGCCCCCATTGCGAGACCTTTATTTTGAGCATAGTAGTTGTTTTGGAATGTGAAGTAGTTCTGCTTCATGACAGTACTTGTCATTGAGATGAGTTCTTTTGTTATTGGAGTATTTATGTTCAGCTGTGTGCCTATCAGTTTCAGGATGTTTATTACTTCTTTGGTTGGTATGTTGGAGTACATGTTGTTTATGTCAAGTGAAGCGAATTTTGTGCTGTTATCTATGGGGGTGTTTTCCAGGTCTTCTATCAGGTGTATCGAGTTCTTGACATTAAAGTCACATGGTAGTAGGACGTATATTTCTATGAGCTTGGAGAGTAGTTTTACTAATTTGTAGGCTGGTGCATTTCGCCATTTAACGATGAGTCTAATGGGAGTACCATCTTTATGGATTTTAGGGAGGTCTTTCATGTTTGGTGCTGTTGGGTTGAGGTTGACGTATTTCCATTTGTCTTCTTTGCGGATCGTATGGTTACAACCGTTGATTACTTTTCGTATTTCTTTTTGGAAAGCGTGGATCGGGTCGTTGTGTATGTTAGAGAAATGGTTGTTGTGAATGAATTCCTGTGTCTTTGTGATTTTTTCTTCGGTGTACCAGATTACTATGGTATTTCCTTTATCTGCCCTGAGTATTGTCACTTTGTTTTCTTGTAGTTTTGTCTTGATGCCGTTAATGGTTTGCATTTCTGCGTGGGTTTTTTGCGTATGGTGATTCTTGTTATTGTTATATTGTTTGTACGTCTGTTCTATATTGTGTGCTATCAAGCATCTTATGTAGTTTTGGTCTTTCGTCTGTAGTTGTGACACAGCGGTTTCGGCTTCTTTTATTCAATTTTTCTTTTTGTGGCTAAGGTTGTATTTTACACCTTTGTTGAGCAGTTTGAGTTCTTCGGGGGGAGAATTGAATGTCTGTGTGATTCACTACTCTGGGGGGAAGTTTTGGCTGCTTTGTTGGGGGGGGGGCTAGTTTGTTTTTTCCTCTAGTCTAATGAGTTTATCATGTAGGTTTTTGTACTTCCTGTCCATTGTATTATTGATTGATTTCTGGATTGTTTCTTGGATTTGCGGCCATAGATTTTTCCATTCTTGAGCTGCTTTGAGGTTCGCTTGATATAAGTCCTTGTTTATTTTGTCTTTTTTTCCTGTGTAGAAATCTTATCTCCTCTTTAACTCGGATAGTTTGGGCTTTGTTTTGGGTTCTGATTGCGGCTGGTGAAGTGGTGGGGATCTTAAGTTTGGCGTAGTTGGGGGTGATCTTTTTAGCTAAGCATTATTTGTTAAATAAGGTGTCCGGGTTGCATTTTAGTACCTTGATCTTCCATTTTTTTATATTGGTTGATGGAATGCGCTTGACTGTCGTGGACTCTAAATTGTGGGTTTCCCATCCCGTTGTGTGTACGTATAACGGAATATTTTATTGCATGTATTGCCAACGTACATAACAAACAGCAGGAGCCAACTGATGGTAATGTGCTACAGCTGAGGATTTTAACCAATAATTTTAAGATTTTTACGATACTGAAGGACGAAATACATATCGTTTTAAACACTGTAACAGCATTGTAAATTTTAAAAATCAGGGTATATTGTACATAGTATAGCAACATTGCAAAAAGCATGTAGTTTTGGAGAGAGTAATACAATGGTCCCCCTGAAGAAGGTGTAACAAACTCCGAAACATGTAGGAGGTAAATGGTGATAAATATATGTATTTAACACATTATGTGCATTTATGTGGAATAAAAAGAAGTTATTGTCTGCAAGAATGCACGGTGTGGAAAGCTTCAAAAAAATATCTGAGTAATATTTACAAACAAAGAAACTGTTGGGCTGCAGAGCCGAGTTCTGGTACGGCAGGCTACGTTTCAGCAAGAAACGGCGCGTCTGCAGTCGCCACTGGGTTTGAGAGTAACACAAAAGAACGAAAATTTCACTTTGATTAACAAAGCTTACAGAGTAGCTACTAGACGAAGAGCATGTGTAAGATTTATGTAATATCTGAGGTTCTTACATCGTTTTCTGAGGATCATGCAAGTCTCCTGTAATGTGACGCCGTATCTACTGGTAAATAGTTACCAATTGGTATTGCATCATCCTAGAAGACCTTCAACTTAGGTAAAATTCAACTTGCACTCAGAATCCCTTCATTTAGACTAATTTCCTATCTGAAACAGTTGACCATTTTCAACAAAATTTGATATTGACGGCTTTCAGTTAAATACACCAAACGTTATAATTCCCACAATCGAAGGTACGAACTTCTGAACTGGAAGCATTATCCAGAGAAATGTTCAAATTTACCTTTGAGCACACATCTATGTCATGCTGTATCGAAAAAACAAGACATATCACGAACCTGGATAGGTTTTCGCAGTAACAGACGCCGGCATGTGGATGACAGAGGTTAATAACAAATAACGTCTCAGATTTTAAACTAAATTGTGTTATTTCTCAGCTCATACTGTCTAAATACAACTTCGAAAGACGGATTTATTGTCTTTACATTCCTTCTACGTGACTCATTCATCAAAGAATTTAGTGAACAAATTGAGCTTTAGACACGTTATTACTTTGTAATATTATATTTATACTGCTGAATATTACTGTAAAATCTTCCACTAATAAGTATTCTGCAGTTGAATCTTATGTTTATTGGACCGTGCATCATCTTGATAGTTGAATAAAGATAGACCAACTTGATGTCACTTGCTTTATTATTTCATTATTTAATGCTCAACATGTTTCGAATGTTAATACATCCATCCTCAGGAGCTTGCGACTTATTAGTTGAGTTATTTCATGGGTTGTATTGTTCTGGTACGATGTGTGTTGGTGTTACGTTGTGGTTTGGCAGGGGTGGTGTGGTATCCGGATGCAGGCTGAAGCCTGCATAAGGATACCACACCACCCCAGCCGAACCACACCGTAACACCAACACACATCGAACCAGAACAACACAACCCATGAAATAACTCATCAAATAAGTCGCAAGCTTCTGAGGATGGATGTACTAACATTCGAAACATGTTGAGCATTAAATAATGAAATAATAAAGCAAGTGACATCAAGTTGGTCTATCGTTATTCAACTATTCTGCAGTTGAGTTTCTTCTGTATATGTTCCACCCCATGGAATTTTGAAATTGATGTCAATATAAAGGAAAATTATGACAAAAAACGCAGGAAAATATAGCTTACTTGTGAAAGAAGGAGAACGGAAGAAAGTCGTTATTTATGTAACGCCATTCAGTTCTGTTGCTGCTCTCCCCAAGGGCTTCGATTCACCCGTCACCATAATTCCACCGACGACCGACAATCACGTTTGATTCGTCGTGCATCGACGTTACATAATCTTAGCAATAGACAACGTCGGTAAGTGAAACACCCGCCTCTGTCTTGCTGTTCGCTTGACGAACTCAGCCAGTCTACCCACACCGCAGAGAGGCAATTCAATCCAGTAGTGTGCATCTTGCCGTGCCACCGTTCTTAAAAAATATTTGCAGTTCTTATGTATAATTAAATGTAAGAAAACAGCATAAAATCCAAAGTGGAGAATTAGATAAAGAAGGTAACATATAAACCGGCCGCTGGTTTGTGTAGAGTGCAGATAGAACCCTCTTTCTATATACACTGTCCTCCTATACTTCAATAAGACAGGCAACGTAAGTATAACGTAATATTGAGGCGCGTTTTTAATCCATTGTTGCAGCGGAAAAGCAGTAATATTACATATATGGAGTGTGTGTTTGTAGCCTTAGGTATCTAGCATGCGATGAACTTGCGCCATATTTTCGTTTCTGGCCTGCCCAGCTCCACAATATTTCTTTCACATTGTCTCATAAACGGCATGATTTTGGAAAGAAAAAAAACTCTTGAATACAAGATGTGTGTTTGGATTCTCTCTACAACTTTTGCCTGAAACGTTTCTTATTCTAAGCTTCACTGAGCGAGATATGATCAAAAATTTCAGGTGATCTTCATGTAAAGTACCTGTTATTCTTGTCATATTTTAGGGAAACTTGTATTTTCTCAATATATGTTCGAAAAATACCAAAATACCAAATTTCATGAAAATCCGTCCAGTGGTAGACGATTTAATCCACGTGGACGGACAGACAGACATGACGAAGGTAATGGTCGCTTTTCGAAATTTTGCGAAAGAGACCAAAAAAAGCGACAAACATTCAGATTTTAGAAGAACATAGAGAACATAGTAAGAAATCCAAGAACTCCTAAATAACATGACGTGTTAACTACGCCAGTCGGATAATACTAACCATTACTTACTTACTTACTCACTCCATGGTGCAGAGTCCTTCTTGAGCAGCTAACTGGTTTGCAGCTAGTCAAGAAATTCCCCGCATTTCACGGAACCCGAAAGTTCATTACCGCACTCACAAGC
>Ga0131853_10020301_pt1 | contig 12070 bp, 8 predicted proteins | sample TergutLab28metaG_FD_92764 | JGI IMG/M metagenome (GOLD analysis project Ga0131853, IMG submission 92764) | Labiotermes labralis P1 segment gut microbial communities from Petit-Saut dam, French Guiana - Lab288 P1 (version 2) (version 2) | ecosystem: Host-associated > Arthropoda: Insects >...
GTTGCGCTGACCACGTGACACCCCTCTATCCGCAAAAGTTGGCACTAACTTCGCCGACCGGCGGCGGCCGCTCTGTCGGTATAGTTCGCGTGCGGACTAAGGCCACGGAGTTTAGTTTAATTAATCTACATCAGTTCTGGTCTTCACTTCACTCAGTATGTTTTAATAAGCATATAATACACCACTACAGTCGTGCCCAGCAAAACCCACCAGGCTTCCTCTACTGGCAAGTACATGCTGCACATCATAGTGTTGAAGCCGGCTGTGATGTCTGCACCCACCTGCACCTCAGACGTTTCGCCTCTTCTCATCAAAGTCCAGGGCCGCATGTTAAACGTAAGCTTATCTTCTGTCTCAAACAAACAGCATGGCCCTTTTTATCGTGTCCCAGCGCAGTGCACGGGATACCCCGGGGAATGCAGGCTTTCTATGCGATAGAGCTGCCGTGATAGGGGACAGCGTGAAGGGGACAATGTCTTTGTGATATTTCAGCCCACCAAATTTTTAAATGGCGCAAGGTTTCGTTAAGAAACATCCGAACAAAACTTCGGTAATGTCATGAGTAGATCAGCCCATATTCATAACAGACTCCGGTATATTTAACACTTTAACCAGAGAAACAACGTACATACAAATGTAAAGCTGAGGGCGTTTGCGTAACCTCTGTTGCCGTGAATAAGTACTACATATTCTGAGTGTGTGTGTGTGCGTGCAAAGCGCATGCTCCATATTATATTGATATGTGGCCTGTCTAGGTCTACCATATGTCTCCACATTATCTCATAAGCCGTAATATTTTCGGGAAAATATGTTATTGAACTTAAAAAGTGTTTTGATTTTTCTATAACTTTTGTCTGAAACATGCCATTCTAAGAATAATTCAGCGAGATGTGATAAATGTACATACGTCTTTGGTAAAGTACCCGTTAAGCCTGTCAGATTTTAATCAAATTTGAATTTTCTCGACAAATTTTCGAATTATACTCAAATATCAAATTTTATGAAAATCCGTCCAGTGGGAGTTGTACTATGCGGGCGAACGGACATGATGAAGCTGATAGTCGCTTTCCCCAATTTTGGAACGCGCCTAAAAACGACCATAAACGTGAACCATATAAAAAATCAGTCCGTACCGCGCAGTAAACACACCCCGTCTCGGTTATAAAAACCAGTCAGTTAATTCTGTATATGGAAATAATCGCTGTTTGTTCTCAGAACCACACAACACAAATAAATAGTGTGGGTAGAACGTAAAATTGCTGAATGTTAAACCTGGTGGTAAATATAGTAACCACTGCGTTGCAAAGGGCTCTGTACCACAGTCGAGAAAGGAGCGCCTAAATCGACCAGCACTGTTTAGAGCACAGGGTGTCCAATCCGGCAGACAGGCGGAGGGTCTCTGTCCCATTTCGCAGCGTCTGTTCGCAAAGTTTCCTCGCTTCCTACCCTCTAATTTTATCCCCTACGTCTCTTGTTGTACCCTTCCCATGCTCTCCCCCAATACATACCCAAACCCTGCACGATGCTGTTTTTCCATTTGTGTCGAGTGAACGGGGGCTGAGAAGGACGAAGGGTCGAATGTGCCTGCGTTAGGGTACGTAGGACTGGATGGCTGGGTATTGAGGGGTGACTATGCTACTCCTGCTGCTAGGGTACAAATGTGGGCAAAAGAAAAAACCTTCCCAACAGAAAGCGGTATAGTGGGTTGTGTATCTCCCAACTGTCCTTGTACTGTTGCTGGCCTGCGGAACCACCGTGCCCGAGGCAATTCTAGCTGCTACGGCCTCTTTCGAACCTGTTTCCAACCGAGCGGTGTTGCCACCACTATCCGCTCCCTCCTTTTAGGATCTACTTTCCTCTCCGGTCTAAAGAGTCGACATTCAATTTACAAGAACTGTCCCGTTCACTCCATTGCAGGTAATGCAATTCTGGACACAGCATTTTCCCACAGCTCGTTTGGAACAATAATAAACATGGCGACAATTTTGCTGAGGTCGGACACTAACAGGGAAGTTGGCAACAATGCACGTTCCGTGCTGATACCCACGCTCACCCGACGTAGTTGGTAGCCAGCAGCAGCGAGTCACCGCAGTCAGCCTTGCTTATGGACTGTGAGCTCAGGCGTGCTTGGTGGATACGTTTCACAACACAGCCTACCTTAGCAATGACGTCACAATCAACACACCATCCGCGTTGTGTATTGTTACAAAAATACAGCTGGCTTGCTGTCGACAATTTCTGTACCGAAACCAGCTATACAAAGGAACATTCCTGTCCTGTTTCAAATTACGATACTGTAAGGTCTGACGCACTGTGTCGGCTAGCAGCACTCGCAGAAACCAACCCGCCATGGTTCGAGGCGGTTAGTTGCGGGCCTTTCACTGCAGAGGCCCGTCTTCGATCCCAGGCCAATTCATACGCGACAAGGTTTTCTCCGAGTACCTATGTTTTCCCCTGAATCATTCCACCAATCCTCCATATCCATCTTCATCTACACGCTGTTCTCACCAGGACAAACGGGCGATTCCTGGGAACCATGGAGAAAGCAACGCTCTTTTGGAAATCGGGGAGTACTGGATAGGAAGTCCTTTCACTTGGCCTCTACGTCTCACGATGACAAGTTAAGAGCGACACTGATCCAAAAATTATATGGGGACCCGCACTATGTACGGTATAGTACGAATTCCCTGGACAGATGTCAGAATAAATTTTAGAAATCGTTATGGTGGTTTCAAATTTCGAAGTTCACTTCTCCAGCAGACACTTCGGCCTATCCAGTAGCAAGTCCACTTTTCCAGAAGACACTTCAGCCTATCGAGTAGCAAGTCCACTTCTCCGGCCTATCCCGAAAAAAAAGGACAATCTCCATGGCTTGTGACGTCACGTAATGTATATCGTGTCCTATAAACCAGTGGGAGGTTGACTTACCGAAAAGCCTTTTGATCCTCACGTTCGGCATCTGCATCACGGTCCCCGTGCGCGGTTTGTTTCGGAACTCTGAAAGCGATGCAACTCAGTGTCTATCGCCCTTCAGTGCATATATGGAACAAAAGAGTACCTTCGTATCTGTCCGGCATGTTTCGGGTCTCTTGAATGGTGCGTCCATGTGAGGGGGGGGGGGAAGAAACGAGTTATTAGGGGAGTACCTCATCAAATACTGCACAAGTTAATCATGTCCATTACGAACCATCCTTAGCAGCAAGATACTTCACTGACGGACTACCCAATGCTGTCATGTCAGTGACTGTCAAGATGAAACGTCGCGTACCCCCACCCACCCGCACCAAACCGACGGTACGTTACGATTCTGCCACACCGCATGTCAGTAATGTTCCGCTGTCGCCGGATCGTAAGATACGGTCGCGCGATCCAGAACTCGGGGCCGGACTTCTGGTAGGCGCAGTTTTCTTGGCGCACAGCGACTAGCCCGACTGTGAGACAGCAGAGGGCACTATGCGCACTGCGGCTGACATGATGTCCGTCAGTTATTTCGTAAAACAAAAAAAAGGGTAGTTCCACCACAGCATTATAGCCAGGTGTATGTTGACAGTTCATTGTAGACTTGTACAGGTTCATTATTTTATCTGACCAACAACGTTTGTCACTTGCTGTCGGATCGCGTAATGTACACACTCGCGTTGGAATGGCGTGAGTGTCTGTCAGCTAAAATTTCAATCATTAAATTATTTTCAAGACCAGACAACTGGAAAAGGAACTACTTTTCCCAGTTTCAAACCCTGCATACACGCGGAGTCTGAAGAACATAAAAACTGTGACAGGTGGCCAGCTCTGAACTAAGTCACGATGCCAGCACTCTTGACATGGCGACAGACTGTGACGCTGTCATTACGTGGCACGGCCAGACGACGCGCGGGGTGAGCAAATGTGCAGGTCCTCGAATTGGCACCCTTGCCACTAGGTACAAGTAAGTGGTCGGCTTCAAGCTCCGGCCGCTCTATCACCGGTACCCAGTGGCATACGTGCATGGTTCCTGAGTGAACAGTCCCATCCCAAACCGAGTGAGTTCAGTCCAATGACAAGAAATTACCTGCATGGTCCTCAGGAGGGACTGGACACTAGTTCGAATGCTACGTGAATTACCACTTGCAAAAAGCGATCCTGGCCACTCACAATAAACTCGGCAACGAAGTGGGACGAGGTAACAGGGGAGTGGACAAAACCACATAACGACGAGCTTAATGATCTGTACTCATCATCAAGTATTGTTCGGGTGATCAAATTGAGAAGAATGAGCTGGGTGGGGCACGAAGCACTTATGGGGGACAGGAAATGTGTATACAGGGTTTTGGTGGGGAAACTTGAGGGAAAGAGACCACTTGGAAGACCCAGGCATAGGTGGGAGGAAAATATTAAGATGGATCTTCAGGAAGTTGGATGTGGGGACATGGACTGGATCGAGCTGGCTCGGGATAAGAAGAGGTAGCGGGGCTGTTTTGAATGCGGTAACGAACCTTCGGGTTCCATAAAATGTAGTGAATTTCGTGACTAGCTGAGAATCGATCAGCTTCTCGAAGAAAGAAGCTACTCCATGAAGTATATCTCGGGGAACAAATGTTCATAAGGCTGATTAAGGCATCCACTTCCTCCACAGACATTTAAATCTCTCACAGTGTTATTTCAGAGGAGTCGGTTCTTCTGGTACATTCCAGAAGTCGGGAACCACTAACGCAGCGACAGAGCGTCACATCCGCCACTTTTTACGACACTAAACACTTCTAAACTCCTCAAACTTTCTTTTGTCCACGTGCGCGCCATGAAGCAATATAGGAGGAGAAGTAGCTCCCGTCATTCATAACCTAAGCACTAGACGGATGGTAGCGGTCGACGTCACGGCCTGACCACTCACCCCCCAGGGCCAGTGTGGAATTTTGGACTTGCGTCCCTAGCACTTGTCGTCACCGCGTGGGTTTCTGATTGGACACCTCGGGGACCTCTGCAGATCTGAGTACCATTCAGCAGATGCTCATTCGATTCTGTATTGAAACACATAGATCTTATATTTCCCACCACTGGGACGTGAGGCTGACGGCGCTGTTCGTCCGTCATGGCCCTTTGTTCGCTGTTTTATCGACTGTTCTTTAACACGAAACTCCATGTAAGTTGGCTGTCTAATTTTGAAAATGCGCAGCCACTCACTGTTCGGTTACTCAACTGCGCCCTTTCGTATACACAAGTTTTCTCCAACTAAGGGCACAACTTGTTTTATTGCTGCCACGTGGTTTGGCTGAAGACCACAGCCATCTTCAGGGAGCTACAGATGTTGGAGACATGTACAGCGTACAGTGTAGGTTGTCGGTTACAAATTGTGAAATGTTTGTGAATGTTAGTGTCGTTCATAAATATACACGGCTTTTAAAATCGTATTTAAAATTATAACATAAATGAAATAGAGATTACATAAAATGTAGTACTGCAACATCTGGTAATGGAATTCTCTCCAGTTTTGTTGTAGAGTGGAGATTCCAGTAAGACAGGCGGGTGCACGTCATGAGTGAATACCCTGTACACAGCGTACAATACCCTGTACACAGCGTACAATATCCTGTACACAGCGCACAATATTCTGCACCTAGCGTACTGCAGGTGTGTAGGGTGACGGTTAGGTTACGGGTTGTTATTCGTCGTCGTCGCCTCGGTTTTTCTGTTACCAACCACTTCATAGTAACTAGGTCTGTCACGGATGGTAGATTTTCCACATCGTCGCCGTAACGGATAATCCAGTTCCCTCTCACATGCATTACTACATGCTCAGTTTTCTACCCACACCGCAATAATTCATCGTCGTGCAATTTTTCCGTCCCTCTAATGGGTGTGTCATCGTGCCTTCGGTACGCTAAATACAAAAGACTCAAATAAATGTAAATATACGACGTGTTCTACACTAAACGCCCGGCCGGCGCACGTCGGCTACCAGTTTTAGCGCCCGCCCGCTCGCAGGGTTCACCTCCCCCCCCCCCTGCGCCGTGAACTTATTCTCTTCCGGCGGCGTCGAAGTGCACAACCAGCCAAAAGGCGTTAAAGCGAAAACGAATGCAAATTAAAAGACTTGGCGTAACTGGCAAAGGGCGTTAAACAAAAAGACAAAAAACTGGGGGTACGCGTACTTGTGCGTAGTGACGTAGTGAACCGATCGGAAATGTGCAGAAGGACAAATGACACACGGTGTGCCGCTCCAGTAACAGTTAACAGTTGTTCTGCTCTTGTTCCAAAAGCAGCCTCACCTTCACAGCGCCTTTAACAAACAACACTGCCTAAGCCCAGACTCACTGCGCAGAAATGACGCCGTGCCGACGGCCAGATGTTCTGCCGATTTGGCAGCCTCTTCCTGTCCGCTAACTTGGTGGGGACGAAGCTCCCGCTAGGGGACTTGCTCTGCAGGCAGTACTGCCCAGCACTGAAGACACAGTGCAGGGCTGACCAGTGCAACAGTCTGTTCTTGTGGTCGTTATAGTGACCGGGTGTCCGGAGAATTACGGTTCGATTCCCGCGAGCGGCGAGATATTTTCTCCACTGTCCCGACCGGTTCTGGGCCCCACAGAGTCCCCTATGTGACGTACAACAGGAGTTAATCTTCCTGCCGGTAAATGTGAACAGGAAGTAAAGCTGACCACTCACTCGCACCTAGAAAAGAGTTTAACAGAGACTAGATCTAGTAGGTCAATGTTACATCACATCACCACCATGGCTGTTGGTCACAGCATCGAAGGTACGCACAGTCGCCATATCTGTAACTCTCTTACAGACAGTAAAGGTAAAGCAATTTCTGGAAAGGTCCTGAGGGTTCCAGGAGGTTGAGGTTCCCAAATTTCATGACAATCAGCACATGAAGGTGGTAAGGTCGTCAGCCCTACGCACCGGTCACTTTTATCCCCCAAGAAATATTCCTGGTACTCATTTCTGTTCAAAGCTTGAGTCAATCCCAAAGCCAAAGTGCGGCAGGAAGGATTACATCAATGAAAAATCCAATGACACCATCGGCAATCGAACCCGCGACCTTCCGGCTTGTCGCGCAGTGCCTCAACCAACTATGCCACAGCGTGCCCCCTTACAGGCAGTACTTCACACAGTTCTACATATCAAGCTGTGACTGTTCATCACTGTGCCTATCGCCAACACGGCGAAAGTTGCACCGTTTTTACTTTCCACAAACTTACCGTAATGGTGCCCCCCCCCCTTCCCCCGACGTACTGTTAACAGCGTATCATTCCAAAACGCCAGTGTCGCTTGCATCCCTGCAGGAAACGAGGCACTACTGTACTGTGGTAGCCTCCAGTGACATTCAGCAGTCATGTTTCATGAAAATCGGTCAACGTGTTCAAAAACTAAAACGGGTGACACACATTTCAGACAAGGTGGTGAGTTCAGCGGACAATCTCACCGTAACGTAGAATTGGCGAGTGTTAAACCTGGTGGTAACGTGTTAAACGACTTGGGGCTGAAAGACTTCATGCACCATACACCAAGACATGGACGACCTTCCGGGGAGCCTGTGCAAGGACATTCATCATTCCAACGATCACTAGAATTGCGTCTTAACCCTTTAAAGCTCACCAACAGTTTAACATTCACAATTCTACGTTCTACTCACACAGTGTATTTATGTGTTTTGTGTGGATCGGAGAACAAACAGCGATTATCTCCCTATACAGCATTAAATGACTTGTTTTTATCACCGAGACGGACTAAGTTTACTTCGCGGTACGGACTGAGTCTTCAAATACAACTGACAGTCATTAAAGGGTCAGACTGTTCAATACGAACACCTGTAGGTAACCTGTCGTTACGTAACCAAATAAAGTTAAGGAATGCAGACATGGTGCACAGATTCCTCTGGACGAGGGGTCGACGCATCGCAGAGACAAACAAAATATTGGATGTGTTAAACGTTGGGTGTTTTAAAAAGTTGAGAAAAATTCATTTTCAAAAAAGTTGAGAAAAATTCATTTCCAAACTGGATTCAACGTCGCTTGACAGCGATCGCTGCGCCGTTCACAAAACTTTCTGACACGGTCCATCAGTAACAATTCGGGATTCGAACCCAGACCGTGCCATATTCTTTGTGTCACTGCTCGATACTGAACTACCGGACCGTCGTTGCTATGGCACCGCGTAGCTTTTTGCCTCGCTCTACTCCCACTCCAACAACCCTGTCGCCCTCCTTCCTCCCCTATTACGCTAAGCAAGTTCGCACGACGCACACAGAGTGGCGACACCAGTACAATAACCTGCAGTGCTCAAAAAACCGAATGAAATAACACACACAGATGTCAAAGGCAATTCATAACACACGTGGTGTCTAGTACCGTCGGTGACAGCAGTAGGCGCTCACACCTGGCCGCGACACCGAGCAATCATGCATGTAACGTGGCACTTTGTTGCACAAAAGGCGAGGAAATTGGAGCATCCTTTCAAATATACATGAAACAGGGTCTACTGTCGCTTCCGTTTTATTGCACATTACTGCAGTTCATTACGGCCTGTTAAGGTGCTTCCTATGACACATGCCGTAGGCCATTTACATACAATACGGCACCGCGCTTCGGTGCCGTAAACCGGTCACTCCTTCAATGAAGTCAATGTGACTGCACAGGCAGTACCAGTGACAGGTACTTCTGTTACATCAAGTGACTAGTACAGTCTAACCACATAAAACAACACGCCAAGAAGGTAATATAGGTGAAGAGTTATGGCTCCATTCTCAACCTCGGCACTAGATGAGAAGCCACGTGGCTAGTCTCAGTACGAACTGCGTTAAATGGGGGCAGGGGTAACTCAACTGGTACAGTGCGCACGCTACAGGCTGGGCCACTGCTGAATTGTGGTTTGAATCCCGACAGGGGCAAGAGCGTTCTTTTAATATCCACAACGCCCAAACCGGTTTTGGGATCCATACAGCCTTCTGTGCTGTAGGTATCGGGGAGGGTCTGTTCCCGGGTAAGGCGGCCTGGGGGGGCCTACGTTAAAAGAGCTTCACTTGCTCCCAGAAACCCGTTCTATCATCCCCATGTACTGGCACTTCACTGCATGACACTTGGGGGAGATTATCAGGCCTACTACAGCTGCTGATGCTGTGGTTATTTGACGCAAACATAGAGGCCCCTGGTGTGAATCTACTGGGAACCAATGTCCAGCACCAACACCCCGATTACGTCACAGGCGTGCAATCGTGTTGCTAACACAAGCGCTGCTGACCAATGTACTGATCGCACAACGGTGGGACAATAATATTAAAATGGAAGTTAAAGAACGAAGATGTGGGCGTGGACTGGAGTAATCTGGCTCACGACAGGGACAAGTGGCAGGCTTTTGTGAACATGGTATTGAATATTTGGGCTCCATAAAATGCGGGGAATTGCTTGCATAGCTGAAGAACTGGTAGTTTCTCAAGAAGGTGTGCTCCAATGCAGTTAGCTGCAGTAGTCTAACACTGCCACTACTTACGCCTCCAAATGAAGCTCCACAGATCGTCCACTTCCAGATGTGCCTGGAGCTCTTAACTTTCTTCTCCAGTTCACTTTCCTGTATCCCCCTCCGGTCGTTTTGTCACTCAGTTTAGAGGAATGTCAGTAGTAATAAGCAACCAGCGCTTTGGGCTGGATGATATGCACCCCCCCAGGGGAAGGCTTTATGAGAAACGCCAGCAACCGTGAACACCGGTGCCTCAGTATAGTGAACACCGGTGCCTCAGTATAGCGGCGGTAAAATCACGTATTCTCGTCATTATTTCTTAACCAGTTGCGCCTCTGCAGTATACGATTCCACTCGTACATTTGACTACTGCGGTTATGGTGGACATGAGACTCACAATAACCGGACCTGCGTAAGACATTTTATTTAATGTGAAAAATGTCGGTTGTCACTTGTAACCTCGTTCATCGTTTTACCGTCACCCACTTAAACGACCAACCACGCGCGCGGCGGGAAGTGACAGAAGAATAGTTGTCTGATAAAATAAAGACCCTGTATAAAAAAATACCATTCTTCAGTCGCTGATCTATCGGTCGCGGGAACGACTTTGAGTTCGTGACCACCTAGCCTAATAATGTCACGGGCAATCCAGTAAACACCGCAAACCTGTTATATTACGGACATGAAGCTGCGGATTGAAGTCAAATTTACCCACGCTTCGGAGAAAACTTTTGCCTCCATCTTCAGGGACATTAGGGTACTGATGATACCGACAATCGCCAGTTACCTGAAGGATAATTGTGGCAAGACAGCTCCCCAGCTGTCATACTGCCGATACAGGACAGTCCACAGAATATCGGCGCATTTTTGCCAGACTACACGACGTCACATACCGAAAGCAGTTCATCGTCACCGCCGTAAGATCCTCAATAAGTGTACCGATGTAGCCATGATGATGATGTTCATCAGTACCGCGACTGATGCAGCTGGCAAAAGCCGTAATTAGCAGGCAATGAGTTCGAATTACGAAGGAGACTATCCTGCGCGGTGTGCATGGTATTACGCACTGCGTCCAGACATGCTGGGGCAGTACCTTGAACGCGACCACGACCAATTCCTCTATCATCCAAACCTTCGATGCTGTAAAGTCTGCGTTCAACTGTGAAATTACTACTGGATGTGTGCAAACGTTTAATCCTTTATGTACCGCCAGGTTTAACATTTACCAATTCTACGTTCTGCTCACACAGTGTTAACTATGTGTTTAGTGTGGATCTGAGAACAAAGAGCGTTTATTTCCCTATACAGCATTAACTGACTGGTTTTTATAAGAGAGATTTAACGCTTTAGAGCCCAGTGGTTACTATATGTACCACCAGTTTAACATTCAGCAATTCTACGTTCTGCCCACACAGTGTATTTATGTGTTGTGTGTGGATCTGAGAACAAACAGCGATTATTTCCCTATACAGCATTAACTGACTGGTTTTTATAACAAGGATTTAACGCTTTAGAGCCCAGTGGTTACTATATGTACCACCAGTTTAACATTCAGCAATTCTACGTTCTGACCACAGTGTATTTGTTTTGTGTGGGTCTGAGAACAAACAGCGATTATTTCCCTATACAGCATTAACTGACTGGTTTTTATAAGAGAGATTTAACCCTTTAAAGTCCAGTGGTTACTATATGTACCACCAGTTTAACATTCAGCAATTCTACGTTGTGACCACAGTGTATTTATGTGTTTTGTGTGGGTCTGAGAACAAACAGCGATTATTTCCCTATACAGCATTAACTGACTGGTTTTTATAACAGAGATTTAATCCTTTAAAGCCCAGTGGTCACTATATGTACCGCCAGGTTTAACATTCAGCAATTCTACTTTCTGCCCACTGTGTATTTGTGTGTTTTGTGTGGATCTGAGAACAAACAGCGATTATTTCCCTACACAGCATTGACTGGTTTTTATAACCGAGACGGACTGTGTTTACTACGCGGTACGAGCTGGGCCTTTTAAGTGTAATTCAGGTTAATGCTTGTCTTTAGTGTTCGCCAGTCTCTCACTGCGAAGACCCGAGTTCGATACTAGCCCAGTGGCACTATGTCAGCTTTTTTCCCCGAGTACTTCGGTTTCTCCCAGTCATTATCATTACACCAATGCTCCATACTCATTCATTCATCTACCACACACACTGTATAATGTTTTTCTCCCAGCACTTCAGTTTCCCCTGTCAGCATCATTCCACCAATGCTCCATACTCAATCATTCATCTACTTACAACGCTGTATAATGTTTTTCTCCCAGAACTCCAGTTTCCCCTGTCAGTATCATTCCACCAATGCCCCATATTCCATCGACTTACATGGTGCTCATGGGTGAAGCCTGTTAACCGTCGAAATACAATGCGTGCCCTTTCGGGATTCGGGCAGCTGTGGAAAGACAAGCACTTGCTCTTAGTGTTTAACCTTTTGGCGCCGGAATTATTTTTTTAATTTTAGCACACCCTGTATATAGAATGTGAATAATACAGGAACCAAATACGTTAGAATTATGAAACAAACTGCATTTTGAGGAGAAAAAAACGGAGAGTATACACCATGTTTAAAATATTCAGTACCTGTATTTGTTGAATAAATA
>Ga0131853_10020302_pt1 | contig 12070 bp, 6 predicted proteins | sample TergutLab28metaG_FD_92764 | JGI IMG/M metagenome (GOLD analysis project Ga0131853, IMG submission 92764) | Labiotermes labralis P1 segment gut microbial communities from Petit-Saut dam, French Guiana - Lab288 P1 (version 2) (version 2) | ecosystem: Host-associated > Arthropoda: Insects >...
ACCTGTCTCTATCCTGGGCCAGCCCAATCCAGTCCACATACCCACATCCCACCTCCTGGAGATCCATCCTAATATTATCCACCCATCTACGCCTAGGTCTCCCCAGTGGTTCCTTCCCTCCGGCTTCCCCACCAAGACCCTATACACCCCGCTCTCCTCCCCCATACACGCCACATGCCCAGCCCATCTCATTCTTCTCGATTTTATCACCCGCACAATATTGGGTGAGGAGTACAGATCATTTAGCTCCTTGTTAGATTACTTTTCTTGGTAAGGTAAAATATACAATTAGCAATGCTATTGTTGTTGTTACCTACGAGATCTAGTATAACATATAAAAACTTTAACATCGATTTCACTGTAGAACAGTATTAAAATTAAGTTAGTGGGAGTTAATTATATAGATCATTAAAATTGTAGGGGTAGCTCAGTTGGTATAGTGTCTGAGCTACGAGCTGGACGGTCCGGGATCGAATCCCGGTGGGGACGAGATTTTCCGCCGGTCCAGACAGGCCCTGGGGCCACTGGCCTCCTGTAAAATGGGTACCGGGTCTTTCGCGGGGGTAAAGTGCGGCCAGGGCGTGCTGCTGACTACTCACCCCCTTCTAGTGCCGCGGTCATGGAAGAGTAGAGCTATACCTGTACCCATCCTCTGGGCCACACCGGGCCTGTGACGGGATAACTTTACCTTTACCTTTACAGCGTATTTTAATCTCGGAATGTGGTGTCGGTACTAAAAATTATTCTAATTTAACTGTGTGTATGGGTTCTTCATTGATGCAGTGGGTTTTTTTTGACGATGTGACATAGGTCTATGGAAGTTATCCATTATCTGATACTGCTTTCTAGGAAGTCTCTCTGGCTCCTTCTTGGGTTGCAAGGAATTTGAGGTGCTGTCACCGATGGTTGTCTGGAAGGGCCATAAGAAACCTCAGTCAAAGCCACCCGTCCTGGGTCCCGGGCACCTTAACCTTTAGACGCCTAACGTCAACTATAGTTGACGTACCGCACCACTAACCTCCAAAGTTGCATTTTATATATTTATTCAACAAATATAGGTACCGAATATTTTAAACATGTTATATATTCTCGGTTTTTTTCTTTTCAAAATGCAGTTTGTTTAATAATTCTAACGTATTTGGTTCCTGTATTATTCACATTTTATATACAGGGTGTGCTAAAATTTAAAAAAAAATTATTCCGGCGCCAAAAAGTTAACCTACCATGTTGCTATCTTCTGCACAGCTGGTCCAGTTTTTCAAATTGCGCTACATGTGAACGGATCTTAAACAAAAGGTTTCCGTTTTTAGTCCGAACTACATTTTCGGCTGTGCTGTGTTATCACACGTTATATCTGGCCCACAAGTCGTGTTTTGCTTGCCCCTGAGGAGGCAGCCGATCGAGCATCCAGTTATTCGATCATCAATGCCGTCACGGCCTCTCAGTCAGCCGTCGCATAGACGATGAGACAGCCTGACCTAGCCTCAGGTACTGTACCTGTAATTATGAGCGTCATGGTGTCCCGTGCCATCAAGTACAATTTAATTTGTATACGCCCATGGCGATTTGTAGAACCGAAACCACAACCGAGTTAGTTTCTGGTTTGGCTCTTGTCCATGCAGACAGGGGGACCACGGTGGCACAGTGGTTAAGGTGCTGTGCTACAAATCGGAAGGTCGCTGGTTCGATCCAAGCTGGTGTCATTGGAATTTTTCATTGACATAAAATGCTTCCGATCGCACTATCGTCCTGGGGTCGACTCAGCCTCTAACAGAAATGAGTACCAGGAGCATTTCCTGGGGGCAAAGGCGGCCGGTGCTTAAGGCTGACAACCTTACCACCATCCTATGCCGTTGTCATATAATCTGGAAATCTTAACTTCCTGGAACCCTCTGGGCCACTCCAGGCCTGTAACGGTGCGCCGTTATTTACGGCGCAGTGTGTACATGTTTGTTTGCTTTATCTGTTGCCCCATGACTTTAACGTCACTCTTAACCGGCCCCCTATCTCTCCCATGTCGTTTTCGAGAGGTACCGGGTTCAAATCTCGGCTATCCTGATGTTTCATGTGGTAGTCAGTTCTGTTGGCCAGTGCGTGGGTAATCTTTCAAATTCGGCCGTGGCTGTTTCCTTCCATATCCCTTCACTTTCACCATTAACAAATTTAATTTTTCATCGCTATATAATTTAAGTTACTGAAAGTGCCTTCAGAAAAGCAGTTAAAAAGAAGACGCCTGTTTTTGTGACTAGGCTGTGTCTGGAATACAAAATTCCAGCGCTCTGGGTAGGTTGTGCGACGGTAAGACACGGTAGGCGTAATTGTGCAGAAAATTGAATTGATGTTGTTTCTAGGAGAACAGAACGGTAGATATTCCCTTGTTTCTTTCTTCGTTCTTTCTTTCTTCTTTCTTTTTTCTTTCTATCTTCCTTATTTTTTCTTTCTTCTTTCTTTTTCTTTCTTTCCTTTATCTTTTTCTTGTTTCTTTTTTCTTACTTTTTTCTTTCTTTTTATGTCTTTCTTTTTCTTTACTTTTTCTTTTTTCTTTGTTTTTCTTTCTTCCCTCTTTTTCTTTCTTTCTTCCTTCTTTTTCTTTCTTTTAATTTTTCTTTCTTCTTACTTTTTCTTACTTTTTTCTTTACTTTTTCTGTTTTCTTTCTTTGGTTTTTCTTTCTTGTTTCTTCTTTCTCTCTTTATTCTTTCGTTGTTCTTTCTATTTCTGTCTTTCTTTCTTTTCCTTTCTTCCTTTTTTCTTTTTTCTTTCTTTCTTTTTTTCGTTCTTTTTATCTTTTTCTTTTTTCTTTCCTCTTACTTTTTCTTTCCTTCTTTTTCTGTCTTTCTTTTTCTTCTTTTTTCTTTCTTTAGTTTTTCTTTCTTCCTTTTTCTTTCTTTCTTTGTTCTTTCTATTTCTGTCTTTCTTTGTTCTTTCTATTTCTGTCTTTCTTTTTTCTTTTCTTTCGGATTAGTACCCTCACCATTACATTTATAGCGTAATGAATTTGAGGTGGATGAGAGGGGCAAGGCATGTGACACTTTGGGGGGAAAAGAGAAATGCCTGCGGTATTTTATGAGGAAACAAGTAAAGAGACTAACTGAAAGTTCTAGGGGTAGATGTAAGGATGATATGAAGTTGATCATAAACAAATAGGATGGCAGATCGCGGACTGGATTCTTTTGACTGCCGGTAAGGAAAAGGTTTGGGCTCCCGTAAATTCGTTAAGTGACTTTCGTACTAAGGAGGAATTTTTAGACAAGGTCTCTTCCTCATGCAGCTTCTTTTACTTTTCCTTCTTCTGCAGTTCATTGTTCCTTATCTACTTCTGTCCCTTCAGTCTGGGGTTTTCTCCTTTCTTCTTGTGGTATTTTCACTGTTTGAGCAGTTTAGGTTGCATGACATCGCCTCAGAACTGGGAAACTAGGCGAAACGGGCATGTTTTCTGTTTTGAAGCACTCCTACTGTGTTTGGCTACAGTAACTGAAGTAAAATTTCGAAATATGCCGGCGGACCTCTAATGATTTTGACCAGACCTCTCACTCTTACTGTACACCAGTGCTGACCGTTACGTCACACTTAGTCGTGTTGTGTACCATTGTACCTAATTAAAAGTGTCATTCTTAGTGAAGGCCAATGCGATCGGAGATATAGAATAGCATCAATGCAATTAAGCGTTGTGTAAAAGTCATTAGGTGTGGGTCAACTTTGCGGCCACCTAAGTGCGCCCACAATGCCGTAAATTGCGACGGCTAATACAACAGATTCACTAGCCTTCCCTGATTGAAATCAGAGAACAGGCCAGTACCTGAGAACCAGCGAAATGGCCCGATTGCAATTAACACGCGGGCTTCGTTTAGAAAAATAATAATGGTATTTTGTTAGTGAATATCCATGTTCGCGTGGTTGTTAATTTTTAACTGGTGCATGGTCTGTAAAAAATGGGACGGCGAAATTTGTTCTTTTATATACCTTTCGTATCTTTATCTATTTCCCTGCTCACTCTGTTGGTTTCCCACGACGCGTACGTCCTATTTAATTCCTATCCGCTTCCTTGTTTGCTCCCACCTTCCGTTCAAACAATTTCGTCAAACTCATTTGTCTTTTCCTTTTGTCCCTTTCGTATCTTTAGCTCCTTCCCTCTTTCTTTCCTTGTTCTTTTCCTGCTCCTATCTTACCTTTCCATCTTCCCGTCATTCCTTTCCACTTATCCTAGCAACACTGCCATCACGTATGTTTTATGTCTTAGAGCTATGCTAAATTGCAACTTACCCGATAATAAGGTAAAAATAATAATTTAAAAACTAGCTGTTATTTTTACCAAACAATGCAACATACTTCACTGGGACCAATGTTTGCATAGATAGTAGTATGTTTCATCGACAGTGTTTGCGTGAAATACGGCAGGCACGCGTGGATATTCTTATAATAAAAAACCAACGAGATGCACTGTTTCTCAAATTCATTTTGGTAAAGAGCGCTACATATTGCGGACAGATTTACTGTCCCTCATCAGGAGTCTCAGCACTGTATACACAGAAATAGGTATTTGTCATGCTGGTTATGTTGACTGTCTTCTAGCGAGGTCAGACAGTCAACATAACTAGTATGACAAATACCAGTTGCGGTGAATACAGTATTAAGACTCCTGATGATGTACAGTAAAACTGTTCGAAACATGTAGAGTTCTTTGCCAAAATAAATTTGAAAAATAGTGCATCTTGTTGGCTTTCATTATAAGAATATATCACGATGCACGGTCCTCTGAATGTCAGAAACAGGTGTGGACAGTCGAAACGCGCGTTTATGACACCGACTCAGTGTTCAACTGGAGACTGTGAGGAAAACCATGTAAATCCTCAGTCCGAACAGTCTCTTCTAGAGTGGGATTTGAAACTGTTAAGCCCCGCAAGGAAGTCAGTTGCTTTACCGCTAATGTTGCTTGTGAAATTATGTGGCAGTGTTTGATTCATAACACTGCAATGCTGTTGGATATTATTCATCTGTCTGAGGACTGATATCGCATGACGCTTTGTGTTCGGGAGTAGCAACCATCTTCAGGTGGCTATTTGCAGCGTCGCCGCCACAGTTCTACGTTAAACTATTACACGGATCTAAGTAACTGGGTACAGGGTTTCATCCTGTCTGATAAGCTAATTGTCGCTTAGATGCTCATGAATTTCCTTCGTTTTAAGGTGCATTCGCAAAACTACGAAAAGAGATGATCAGCTTCGTCATGCCTGTCTGTGTGTTTTGTAGACTCCAGTTGAAATATGATGGCACACGGTGACGCACGGGTGGGGAAGTGAAGGGGAAACTGGCGAATGGAGTGGGTAGCCAGTACCCTTCACACTACCTCGGAACATGGTGTATCCAGCATTGCTACCGCTAATGCGCACACCTCGGCTGCCAGTAGTAGACTGATCTGACGCCCGCGCCGATTTAAATGGACTCGTCCGTTTCGCCGAAAGACGAAATATGGTTTCTGCGCGTGTGCCATCACATTTCAACTGGCCTCTACAACTCGGCTTCCACTGGAAGGATTTTCATTCAATTTCATATCTGTTTATTGTTGCGAAATCTGTTAGAGATTTCAAGTTTTGTTAATATCTGGCGAGAAGAACGGGAACATTAAGTGAAGACCTACGTACATTTATGATAGTATCTCGCTGAATTATTCTTAGAATGAGAAATGTTTAAGATAAAATGGTATAGAAAACCAAACACACATTTTATATTCAACTACGCTACCCCTCCCGAAAATCGTACAGTTTATGAAATAAAACCCAAAAATATGGTCGAGCCAGATAGAGGCCACAGATGGCGATATAATACGGCGCGTGCGCTTTGCATGCTGGATAACTAAGGGTACAGACTCAGAATATATAATACTTAGTGGTTTTCCACGGCAACGATGGTTACGCGAACGCGTCTTAACATGAGGTTATTCGTATATTGCCTGTCTGTTACACCTTAAGCCTAGCCGCCATTTCGCTCTCATGACGCAACTTTACGTCACTTTTATTGAACTCAGAGTTTAACATCGCTACGTCTTGAGTCTTCAAGTGATCTATTCCTTTTACAGCTTCTCAAACTGAAATTCCCTACATCTTCCTCACCTGGTACATGTGTACCAATGTATTTTCTCTTTCATCTTCCTTGAGTTTAATTACCCTAACATCATTTGATGGAGAGTACAAGTTATGGCGCTCTTCGTCGTTCAATTTTTTTTTTCAGCCACGTGCTACTGGCGTCGACGCGTTTCCCTTTCATTGCCCCTCCGTTAGTCTGATCATTAATGTGTTAGTCTGAGGCCCACCCAAGTCTTTGAAAGTTCTTACGTTGATAGTTGAATAAAGAGAGACAAACTTGATGTCACTTGCTTTATTATTTCATTATTTAATGCCCAACATGTTTCGGATGTTAATAGATCCATCCTCAAGAGCTTGCGACTTATTTGTTGAGTTATTTCATGGGTTGTATTGCTCTGGTTCGATGTGTGTTGGTGTTACGTGGTGGTTTGCTGGGGTGGTGTGATATCCGGATGCAGGCTTACAGGCTGAAGCCTGCATCCGGATACCACACCACCCCAACCAAACCACAACATAACACCAACACACATCGAACCAGAGCAATACAACCCATGAAATAACTCAATAAATAAGTCGCAAGCTCTTGAGGATGGATGTATTAACATCCGAAACATGTTGAGCATTAAATAATGAAATAAAAAAGCAAGTGACATCAAGTTGGTCTCTCTTTATAAAACCATCAAGATGATGCACGGTCCAATAAACATAAGATTCTAACGCTGAATTGAACGGTATCCTGCACGACTGACTTATGCAATAATAATGCATTATTGTTTCTTCTTATTAATTCGGCACCCGCCATTCGTGCAGTTTGTTAGTTCGGCAGATTACAGTTCTTATATTATAAACGGCTTCCGAAACATGAAAAGACTGACGGTATTAATTTGCGGCACCTCTTTGTTAGCAGGTCAGTTCTAATGGAAATGTAAAATGCGCTTATTTTATCTGACAACTGTTGTTTGTCACTTCTTTCTGCTGTCTTCGTCGCGCGTTTGGCCGGTCGGCTGACTGAGGTACGATAGCACGATAAGCGAGCCGACAGGAAGTGAGTAGTCATGTTTGTCAGATAAAATAATTACAGCTTATATATATATATATATATATATATATATATATATATATATATATGTAGTAGACCAAACAGTGCACATCGGTAAAAATGTGTTTATCAAATTTATTACTAAATATTATATGTGATACATAATAAATGATATATTATAAACATATTTTACCGTTGTGCATTTGTTTGTCTGCAACATAAATTTAGATATTCCCTGAATTCACTGATATGGAAGTTGTTCGATTAATTACAGCTTTTTTGTAATAGCTTGCAGCTGTCACGTGTAGAGAGTTTCGAATTAAGATTGCTTTTGTATATTATTGTTAAGAGAGCTCAAACGGACGGTCTTCCTACACAAGAGGGAAGAGGTAACAAGAGGATGGAGAAGAATTCTATAATGAGGAGGCTCATAATTTGTTCGCTTGGCAAAATATTACTGTGGCGATAAATCAAGAAGAATTAAATGGGGGTGAAATATGGTAGGTCTTCCAGATAAGAGAAATGCTTACAGAGTTTTGGTGGGAAAACCTGAAGGAAAGAGACCACTTAGAACAGTGTTTCTCAAACGCCGGGCCCTGGCATCAATTATAACGGGCCGCGAGAGGTTCTACTTGAATTGATAACTAATTTAAATGTAAATATAAATTTGTCAACATGCCACACCGTACACATAAGTATACTAATACTCTTTATGATTATGCCATAATTAATTATTAATACTTATGTTAGTTTAATGTATGATCTTAAAAAATTTGGAAAGGTATTTACGAGTAAATATGTTGGGACCGGGCCCTCGTCTTATGAAAAAAGAATTTACCGGGCAGCGGTCTCACAAAGTTGAGAAACACTGACTTAGAAGACGTATGTATGAATGGGAGTATAATATTAAAATGCACCTTAAAGAAATAAGTTGAGAACATGGGCATTGGAGTTCCCTGATTCAAGATAGGGGCAAGTGGTAGTTTTGTTTGAACAGTGTAATAAACCATTAGGTTTCATAAAATGAGAATAATTTTCTATCTAGCTGTGCAACTGTTAGCTTCTCGAGAAGGCTTCTGCTTCGTGAGTAATTTGTTTCACTTCTTTCATAGTTACGTCGTGACGAAGGAGCTCATAAAGTTTTTGGTTAGAAATATCTGACACATACTGTAGTGCGTTCCTTTGAGGTTGTTTAAATGCCATGAAGAGTGTGTTCAGAAATGTTATCGAGTGATTAAATGGAAGGCACCAGTTGTTTGAATCCTGCTTGAAGCCTGTTCCTTGCTGGTGTTCAACAAACGAACGTAATAACTTATGGAAATTAGGGGGCACCTAATGGCAGTGACGCTGTGATGAATGAGCTGTGATTCCTTAATGGAATTCCTTATCTTGGCAGAATCGATATTACCGAGTGATTGGCAGATGGCTGGAACTGAATGAAGAAGATTCGTGAATAGAAATACCTTGCGATGTTTCCTTTACAGTTAATGCTGGGGGTCTAGTTGTGGAATGCCTGCGGCTAAAGTTGGGGGGGGGGGGGAGGTTTTTTAAAAAAAAAACGGGGGGGGGCGGGGCTTGTTTTTTGTAGCGTTGAGAGGGGGGGGTTTAGTGGGGGAGGCCGTGGGGAATGGTGGGGGGGGGGGGGGAAGTTTTTTAAATAAACAACTGGAGGGCGCTGTGCTTGATTTTTGTAAAAAATGGTACACCGACCAAATTCCAAAATAAAGTAAGAAAAATGCATTGCACTTCGTATTTGCAAGTATTCTGTTATGTGGGGGGTGAAATTTGGCTACTGATTTTAAAATTGAGTAGAAATAAAAAAAAAAGTGGCTGAATTTAGATCATGCATGGAGGCGTCGTCAGGTGATAGACTCCAGTTGAAATATGATGGCACACGGTGACGCACGGGTGGGGAAGTGAAGGGGAAACTGGCGAATGGAGTGTGTAGCCAGTACTTTTCACACTACCTCGGAACATGGTGTATCCAGCAATACTACCGCTGATGCGCACACCTCGAATGCCAGTAGTCGACTGAACTGACGTCCCCTAGTTGTGCGATAAGACGCTTAAAGCCTTGCGGTTGACCTTAAGGCCTAGGTTTCTACATACACCTTTACCAACCGGACATGACTTGCATCCACAGCTCCTGTATCTCATGTCCGTTGGGAAACTTCTATTTTATAATCCTTGTGGTTGGCAGCATCTTGTGAGCTTACATTTGTTCTGTGTTTGCTTTCAGTCTCTTAAAGCACGGTGGGTATTGTACGTAGAGTCCAGTTGAAATGTGATGGCACACGGTGACGTACGGGAGGGGAAGTGAAGGAGAAACTGGCGAATGGAATGGGTAGCCAGAAATCTTCACACTACGTCGGAACATGGTGTATCCAGCAATACTACTGCTGATGCGCACACCTCGGCTGCCAGTAGTCGGCTGAACTGACGCCCCCGCCGATTTAAATGGACTCGTCCGTTTCGCCGAAAGACGAAATCTGGTTTCTGTGCGTGTGCCATCACATTTCGACTGGCCTCTAATAGAAAATACAGCGGGGTAACGGAACATTGTGGGAGGAAATGGAAGCGAGATTTTGAGTCCTCACAGCGATGATGCTGGGATGTTACGTCGTATCAATTGGTAAATCACAATCGACGTTTCGCAAGATTTTAGTGCCTTTATCTGGACCAAGCAGTCCAAGAAGGTATCTTGACTCTGTAGATGAATTACAGTACGATTCTTCGAAACGTTGTTAAGCACTTTCCTTTTGGGACGTAACACCCCGGAAGATTTTCGTATTATTCTTTCCGTGCACTGTGAATAATTACAGTCTCTTAATACAAAAAAAAATGCACATATTATGCTAATATATATTTTACGTTATCAGGCTGCTGCATGTTTCGGCTAGTCTCTATCGTGAGGAAGCTCACAACCAAATAGCTTCTAAACCCTAGCGGTTTCTTTATGTATCACCAGGTTTATCTTTCAAAAATTCTACATGGTGCTCGCTTTGCGTTCAGTGTTTTGTACGGATCTCAGAACAGACAGCGACTTTTGCTTTATACGTCATTAACTGACTGGTTTTTATAACCATGGTGGAAAGTGTTTACTGCGCGGTACTGTCTGATTCCTTATATAAAGCAGATTACGTTTAGTCTTTAAAATGTTAAAACTCACGACAATAAATTAGTCCGTACTATGTACGTTCATCGTAAGGGCTAATTAATCACATCGTACGGACTAATTGACTGCTGTAAGCTCTAAGCTGTTTGGTTGTGAGCTTCCTAAGAATGGCGACCAGTCGAAACGTGTAGCAGCCAGATAAAGTAAAATATATATATATTAGTATAATATGCGCTTTTTGTACTCATGGGTCCATGCATCGTGAATCAAATTTAATAATTGTCCAACAAGATGCGACTGTATTCAGTTTATTACATTTCTGTAGGCAGCTCTACATGTTTCGGGTGTTGACACCCATCATCAGGAGCTCGTACAGCTGTAATTACAGCTTCTGGCACTGGTCAACCGGGTCTACTAACATCCGCCCTGTTGAGTTGGGACATGAATCAGTTCCAACTCAACAACGAGAGCGGATGGTGGTACACCCGGTTGGCCTGTGCCAGAAGCTGTAATTACAGCTGTCCGAGCTCCTGATGATGGGTGTCAACACCCGAAACATGTAGAGCTGCATACAGAAATGTAATAAACTGAATACAGTCGCATCTTGTTGGACAATTATTAAATTTAAAATAAAAAAATACAGGGTTATTCGAAATGATTATCAGGGGTTTAACACCTTGCCACCTCGTTCTCCAGATGCAACCCCATGTGATTTCTTTCTATGGGGTTACGTCAAGGGTCAGGTTTATGTTCCTCCTCTTCCCGCAAGTATCCCGGAGCTGATGGTACGAATCAGAACCGCCATTGATACCATCATCTCTGACATGCTACAAACAGTCTGGAACGAATTCGATTATCGTGTTGAAGTTTGTAGAATCACAAAGGGTGTACATATAGAGCACCTGTAAGGTATGTAACAAAGACTTGGAGTGTTGTTCTATTAAATAAAAAAATATATATATACTTCTATCTCAAGTGTATTGTGTATGACAAGTTTTTAAAACCCCGACAATCATTTTGAATAACCCTGTATAATATGCGCATTTGTTGGTACCAAGAGATTGTAATCACGCCAGAAGACCTTGGGTTTTATTAACAGGTGAGAGTCACTACACCAGTGATTAAGAAAGAAAGTAGAGAATATTGAACGGGCGGAGAAAGACTGCAGAGCAAAGTGTCCCATTGCTGACCGCCAGAGAATGACCGCACGCAGGGTCCACGTATGGGAGAGGAAATCGCACTGAAGGCGTTGTTAACGAATTGACGTAGAAAAGTGTAACTGCAAAGTTACGAAGTATGAAGAAGAGGAAGAATAAGGAAAGTACAAGAACCGATACAACAATAACATGAGCGCGAAGAAAAGCAAGTGCTTTTCAAAGATCCCAAGAAAGGGCTAGCGCAGCTGTTTTCATAAAGGTTTTGGAGTCGTAACGAACTTAATACTCGTATCTGTGTACATTTCTATTTTCCTGGGAAAAGGAAAAATACACCGTGTTTGAGTTTGGCTGTGTGATGCAAGGACCAGAAAATTCGACCGTTTCTTGTACGTGTCATCATCATCATCATTATCATCATCGACACCACCACCACCCCACACCACCACCACCACCACCACCACCACACACCAACACCACCACCACCCCACACCAACACCCCACCCCAACCCACCACCACCACCACCACCACCACCCCACACCACCACCACCACCACACAACCATCCCACACCACCACCACCACCACCCCACACCCCCACCCCCACCCCACACCACCACCACCCCCCCCCCCCCCCCCCACCCCACCCCCCAACCCCCCCCAACCCAACCCCCCCCCACAC
>Ga0131853_10020304_pt1 | contig 12070 bp, 8 predicted proteins | sample TergutLab28metaG_FD_92764 | JGI IMG/M metagenome (GOLD analysis project Ga0131853, IMG submission 92764) | Labiotermes labralis P1 segment gut microbial communities from Petit-Saut dam, French Guiana - Lab288 P1 (version 2) (version 2) | ecosystem: Host-associated > Arthropoda: Insects >...
TCACGTGACGTATCAGCTGCGCAGGTTGCAGTATTTGGAACCGCAAGAAGCCCCCATTCTTCTCTGGCCATTATCTCCGTAACCGTTCAACTTTGGATATAGGTGTTTTGGGTTATATCGGTATAGTTTAACATAAGGAACACCCTCCCGAAGTCTGGCACATTCCTCCTGGGACACCCAGTATTAAAGGAGTTGAAATGTATGGTGCTTCTTTTTCAAAATTCTTGACGATATCTCGTCATAACCCGCCGAGTCTTTACATTTTATTGAATTAATTATGTAATTGATTTCTTGCATACTAGTATTCTTGAACTTCATTTGTGATGAAATGTGACCAAAATTTTGACGTAGATAATTCATTGGGTCAGTGTTATCGGTGGTACTATTTATAGTGGAGTTTTTTATGAAAATATTTTCAGCTACTGGTAAAAAATATGAATTCAAGGCATTCGAAATGGTTAACGGATTGCTAGAGAGTTTATTATCCACATTCATAGTTAATATATTGTTGTAAGAAATCTTTTTTTTGGTGATGGTTTTAATTATATCCCAAGTGGTTTTTGATTTATTCAAAGATCTTTTAATACAATTGTTATATATTGTTGTATAATTGAAATTGTCTAAAACCGACTTTTATTCACCAAGCATGGACTGTGTCTAAATGAATCAGGTAAAGATTTATTATCAAACCAATTAGTACTACACTAATTTTCAATATTGAGAGAAGTCAGTGTTAATCCCATACCTCTTGGATGGTAGGACAATAATCCACAAGTCAATGCTTCTACAATAATAAGGCCTTCCCCTACACTTACTTCTATCAATTGCCAGTTGCCAACCGAGCAAGCACCTAAACGTACTAAGAAATTGCCTGTAACTAGGAAATATGATTTTTATGGGGAATTTAACTGAGGAATCAGAATTTGGCAGAGTAATTAATTGCAATTTGTTTAAACATAATAAGAACCAAATTCATGTAAGAAATATATTTATTCCTAAATTCTCCATGAAAGATTTTGTTATTTTTCACCAAAACAATTGAGGCCTCAACAGTAATAAACTTGATGAGTTATCCATTTCTTTATCTGCAAATCCTCCACACTGTACACACTTCACAGAACCTCATTTCGGTATTAATGAAATAGATATAATTGTACTGGCAAATTACAGACTTGGGGGTAAATTTATTAGGAATACATTTAAAAATGGAGCAGTATATATTTTTACGCACACATCTATTCAGTCTAGTAATATAAAATTAAATGAATTCTGTAAAGAAAAAGACCTGGATATATGTGTTGTTAAATTGCACCTTGTGTCCTATGAAACATATATTATAAATATTTATAGATCCCTATCTGGAAACTTTCAATACTTCATAGATAATCTTGAAAAATTTCTAAGCATGATTTATAGTAAAACTATTCAAATAATAATATGTGGAGACATTAACTTTAACTATGTCATTGATTCCACATACATACAATCACTGGATTCATTATTGGCCTCCTATGGTATATGCAGCACAGTTCAATTTCCCACTAGAATCCAGAATAACTCTCACTGTGCAATTGACTATATTTTTATTAATATATTTACATTTAATAAAATTTCATTGTACCTCATTGTACCCCATTATAAACGGGCTGTCTGATCACGCTGCACAAAGTATAATACTTGAACAGAACTTGTACTTCTACTTTAATAAAAAATTTGATACATTTTTAATTGTTGATTTTAATACCGAATTAAGCTATGAATCATGGGAAGATATATTTAATGAAAATAAAGAAACACTATCTTTAACAATTTTCTGAATACGTATTTAAGAATATATTACTCCAGCTTTCATCACAAAAAGTCCATCATAAATCCTGTAACAAGGCATTGCTAACACCAGGAATTAAGATTTTTTGCATAAACAAAATTTGGCTTTTTCTAATTCAAAGGAACAATAATGACCCTAATTTGACAAATTATTACTTGTGATACTGTAGGATTCTAACAAGTGTCATTAAACTTGCTAAAAAATACTATAACGGCATTATAACCTGCGCTAATAATAAAACTATTACTACTTGGAATATTATTAAGAATACCTCAAATATAAAAACCAATACACAAAATATAACCTCAATTAATGTAAATTGCAACTTATCCTTTAATGGGCAAATTATTGGAGAGTAATTTAATAAATATTTTGTGTCAGTTGCACAAAATATACATGTGATTAATCACAATGATAATGCTCCATCTAATCATGAAAATCCTGTATCTTTCCTACCCGGGGCATTTAATCAACCGCTCCCTACTATCAGTCTTAAATGTGTAACATCTAAAGAAACAGAAGACATAACAAAGTCACTCAAAATAAGGAATTCACATGGATATGAATTGAGATCAACAAAATTTTAAAATTGAGTATTCCTTACATTTCTTCTCCTCTAACTTACATTTGTAACAGAATGTTATCTTCTGTCATTTCCCCAATAAGATTAAAATTTTCTGAAGTCGAACCTATATTTAAATGGGGAGATAAAAATGATACATCTAAGTATAGACCTGTTTCTCTGCTTACATCATTTCCAAAGATTTTTGAAAAGGTTTTCTGTAATGGATTATATCATCATATTAATAATAAATTTCATTCTTGTTAAAGAACAATTCGGTGTCAGGCATGCATCATCAAAAGACATTGCATCCTATACGGTGAACATGAATATACTGACAGCATTAAACAATGAATTGATAGTTGGTGGTATTTTTTGCAACCTTCATAAGGCATTTGACTGTGTCAACCATGACATCCTGCTGTCTAAAATGGAGTTTTATGACATTTCTGGAAAAGCTAATAACTTAATCAAATCCTACTTACAAGGTAGATTTAAGAGAGAATTGTTAGAACTTGATTAAAAAAAATATTACTCCAAATGGGAATCTGTTACAGATAGAGTTCCCCAGGTATCCTTACTTGGTACACTATTTTTCCTTTTATATATTAATGACATACCAAATGTAACATCTGATATATCTGATGTGTCTAGCCCAGTGCTGTAAGCAAATGACGCTAGCTTGATAATTACTAATTCTGATAACCAAATGTTTGAAAAAGACATAAATACTGCTGTATTACAATTAAACATATGGTTTTGAGAGCAATTTGTTATTATTAAGTCTGGAAAAAACTTGTGTCCTTCTATTCATAACCAAAAATATTAATGCAAAAGACCTACACATATCATATGAAAATAGACAAATCTCCAGTATACATAGCACAAAATTTTGGGGATTGGTGATAAATAATCAAAACTCAACAAAGCACCTTATGTAATCAGATGTTTGAAATCGGTGTTGACTTTTGAGTCATTAAAAATGGTTTATTTCTCAACAGTCCATTCAATCATAACGTACAGTATCATATTCTGGGGTATATAAACTAATAGTAAAATCATGTTTAAAATCCAAAAAAGAATATTAAGGGTAATTACGAACTAAGGTAACAAGTATACTTGTTGAGAATTATTTAAAAAATTACACATTATCCCTCTTCAGTGTCAATACGTATTTTCTCTACTGATGTTTTTTGTGAAGAGTAAAGATTTCTTCAAATCCAACTCGGATGTTCATAGTTTTAATACAAGAACTCATAATGATTTATATATTCCTGCAGCAAATTTGGTAGTATTTCAGAAAGGAGTGTGGTATTCTGGTGTCAAATTCTATAACCATCTTCCACCAACACTTAAACAAGTACATATGATATCTCTAAATTTAAAGCAGCCTTAAAGAGATTTCTCTTTACAAACTCTTTTTACACACTGGAGGAGTACTATAGCTGGAAATAAGGATCTTGGTTCTTATTATTATATTTTAACAATAGTATAAATTATTGTATTGCTGTTTAATTATTATTTAATCAAATCACTTATGATTATACATATGTGTTGTCATATATGTTGTATGTGATGTAAACTGGTTATACTTTCAGCATTGGTCCCCTAGGCCAAGTAAGGATCAATGAATTGTGGTGGTTTGACTGATAATAAGTAACCTGAACAACATGCTTTGCTATTAAGACTGTTACATCTCTATTGTCAAGAGAAGATATTTCTCTTGTGTACATTCAGTCATGAGTCATGGTGTAATATACTATGTACATATGAGGGTATTGGGACTGTGCTTTTCCTTCTTGTGTTTTGTAGAATTTACTATAAGAGGTACATTATAGGACCAACTTCATCTTGAGGATCAAGGAACAGGAAACACACTTAAACCTTCAGGAACATCATGATGATGATATCTACATTATATTAGCATTATGACAAATTCAATATCCTATATTGGTTGATCTCGTATGGATGGACAGAATGCATAATAAATGAACGAATGAATGAATGAATGAAAAACATGTTGCAAACAATTACAAACACACATTTTATGTTCCATGATTTTTTCCATAAATTGTGCCCTTTATGAGATAATGTGGAAAATTTTGGTACAGCCAGACAGGCCATAGATGACAATTTAATAGGAAGCAGAAATGATGTGATTTGCTTGCTGAATACCTGAAGCAAACGCTCATAATATTAGTTCTCACTGCTTTCCCACGACAAGAATGGTTCCGTGAACGTGCCTCTGTGTTAGATTATACATAGCCTGCCCGTGTGTTTAAATACTGTTAAATGGCTTTCATGTTTCAACAGTTTAATTTAAATACATACATGTATATAATTATTGTTTTAATAACTGAAAATTTATCATTCCTCCAATGAATTTCAAACTTACCGATGTATTGTGGTGATTGTCGTGGTAGTCGTGGTAATAGTGATAGAGATTGTGGTCTTGTTCCTGGAGACTGTTGAATGTTAATTTGGCATTCTAAACTGGTCGAATTGCATGTGTCATTAAAAACTGTATGTTGAACTGTAACTGTAGAAAGATATCCAGCATCTGCAAGAGAAGGAAATAATATAATGTTAATCTTTCATGATATAAAACATTATGTAAGAGCAATACAAAATCCAAAATTATAGTAATGTAAAACGAAACATAACTTTCGAGACCTTAAAGCAGGATTTAATGAAACCAAACAATTCAAACTGTACATCTTAGAACTGCCATCACATGATGGTAAAATGTTACTGCACACTTAATTTCATTTTACAGTACAGGACAATATCTATCGTCTAAATCCATAACGCCACATTGTCTCCATCGTCAAGTGGAATGTGATAATCCCCCCTGGGTTCTTTAGCAAGAGCTAAAACCTATCACAGGTCCGATTAAATTTTTCAGTTTTTTTACTCTTTTATTCCAGGCCGTTTGTGTGCTAGCACAGCCTTGCCATTTATGTAACGCTTCCACCTGACTGGCCGCTCTGTGATTGGCGGGTGCAAGCAGTACGTCACAACCTTGGGGCGAGTGACAACCTGTGTACTGATGGTCGGTTCGCGGAAAAAAAGGCCCATACGGTATATCGAATTGCGCCCTAAAGCATCCTCCACTAAGTGGCGTATCTTTCCTTGTCAAGTTAGTGAACGCGGTTTTCCGAATGCAGTACCTCCCACAAGCATGGAAACACGCCGAGAGTGACTTCCACCCTGAAACCCGAGAAGGATTCAGGGCTGACCTCATTTCGATCCGTAAGTCTGCTTAACATGAATGGAAGCTGTTTGACCAGATCCTACTCAGCAGGATCTTAAGCGAAATAAGCGGGCGCGTGTTCCTCCGTAACGAGCAGTTTGGGTTCGGAACCAAACACAGCACAGCACTATAACTAGTCCTCTTCGTTGAAAGAGTTCCAAGGAACTTGGATGAAAATAGGTTTACAGGCGTGGTTACCCGGATGTGGTTAAGGTATTCGATACTGTATAGTTATAGTGTCCTTCTCAAGTTAACAGTTCTTAATTTCCTTTTGTACCTTATGTGAACCATCTTTTCCTATCTGCATGGTCGGATGTTCGCAGTGTCCTCCATACATCCACGTCTACTTTTCGTTGTATGCGGACTGGCGTGGATAAGGGAAGGATAATGTGTCTCGTCCTATTCAGTCTGTATGTCAACGACATGCCTACGCCTTTCCGCCACGTCGAGTTGGTTCTCTACACGGACAACCCGCCAATCATAGCCACGTCTAGTCAGCCAGCGCTGCTCATCAGCTACCTGGTTGCTTATCTCAGCGACATAGGGCGGTAGCTAGGAGAATGGAGGATCACCTGGGTCTCGTCGAGCACCGTGATGCTCTTCGCTGAGACCCGTAGGCGCATCTCGAAACCACGGGTCTGCTGCTCTTCGGGCAGGAAATCCAACGGGTCGATAGTGCCCGTTATCTAGGGATGACCCTTGACACAAGTTTCCCGTGGTCGATTCATATCGATCAGATGAGAAAAAATGATCTGTTAATCAGAAATTCAGTTCTGCTGTATAAGCAGCTTATCCGAACTATTGTTGACTCCGCGTCTCGAATCTGGACGATCGCCGCTCGCAGCCATGTCGGGGAACTGCAGGTATTTCAGCCCAAGTGTCTTCGCATTGCTACCAGTGCATCCTGGCACACTGTAAAAGGCAAATTAACGAGGATTTGGAGGTTCCATTCTTAGCCGACCACTTCAGTTTTCTAACCGAGAGATTCATCTCTAAGTCAGCCGATGTGGGACACCACTTAGTTATGCAGCTCAGCAGATAAGTACGCTGGCGTAGTGTTGACTCTGGTCTCGTAAAGCGTCCCCGGGGGACAGGAATCGACAGTCTTGTCGTGGCTACCTGTCAAAAGGTGGCTATGTCAACACATTGAATCGTGCACAGATTGAACTTTAGACTAAACTGACTGGGTTTTATTATGTGCTTTTTGACTTAGTTGTAAACTTTCCAGCCAAAGTTATATCCCCTCATAAAGGCATATTGCCTCTTGAATAACAGTCTTCAGTTTGTCCACGAACAGGCGTTCAACAGCGACGGGAAACTCGTTACCTTAAGCACAATCCCAGTTACAGTTTAAGGTGTCTGTTGCTGAACCCAGCGATGCGGTGAAAGGCAGGAATGGCTAGCCAGACCAATGGACCCGAACCTGAGGACAAGCGCAAGTCTACGCCCTCGGTTAGCTCTTTAGTTGGTTAGTTAGTTGGCTGGTTCGCGGCATAGTCATGTAAAAGGGCTGTGTCTGATTTGCGGTGTTTATCTGTTTGCCAGGACTGTTGTGAATTGCTCCTTCTGTTTCTGACTACAGTGGGAGTTTCCCAAAACCTCCTTGAAGACTGAGGTGTAGGTGATAGTATAATATGAAGATGGATAAGCAGAATGTGAGGTTGTAGATTGAAGAGTTTTTACGCCAGGATCTGGACCATTTAAAAGCTAGTGTGAAAACAGTAATGAAGGTTCGATTTACGTAAGACCAATTGACTTTGTGATAAGTTGGGTGAGATAAATAAATGTGTGCTTCCTGGAGTTCTTCTCAACTCATTTAGTGAGCAGTTTTGATTGCAGAACCTGACTGTGAGGCAAACTTGAGAGCAGATGATCTGGGTTTGTGTGGTCTGCTTAATACGAGTTCAGCATCTTGGGTATGGACTGGTGCTTACTTGATGGCCTGGTGACTCTACAGATGACGTTTTGGTTCACAGTGATGCTCTTGATTGTTGGTAGCTGTGATGATACTGGAAAATCAAGGCGGTACAAGACAGGGTCCCTGGAACCTGCATACAGCTTCTTCCACATGTCTCTATCTTCCGGCTCCAATTTAGTGGGACTATTCTGTAATAGAAACACCAAGGCAATTAACATTTGAAGTGCAGACGTATGTGGATGTGAGTGCATATTCGTGTTGAGAATGTCTTGTGGAATTTTGCCACGCTTTCAATTAAACTTGTTATTCACAAATTTGCATTCTGGTTTTTCGAAATCCAGGCCCATACTCAATATTACAACAGTTTATGTGGCATCTGTAATGAGAACAGCAAGCACAGGCAAATGTGTTTCTTAATCAGTCATTATTACAATTTTGGGAGACATATAACTTCACTTCTGAGCAATGCTATTGGCACGACATCAGAACTAACTTTATACTTGGCTGAATCCTGAGAGATATAGTGGGACAACGTACCAATGTTCATGGAATAATTTATTTTATGGTATGACCAACAATACGCATAAGAAATTTAGGTATGCATAACACAGTTCGTTATACGAGTCCCCCATATCACCCCCCCCCCCCGCCCACAACCAAAAAAAACCTGTACAAAATAGTTTTAGTAATTCTACGGAGCCACCTGTTAATAAATGTTAAACCTAACCCCCTAATGGTACACAAATAATACTGCATACTAAAGCAGCTACGCGTCCCAAGTGACGTACAGAGTCACCTTTTGAGAAACGTCAGAACTAACTGTGAGATGTTGCCGTGCTGATGCGCACAGCACCAATAGTAATCAGCTGTTATCACGAAGAGACAGGTATGGAACATTTTGACCATGCGGACACTTCATTGAATTGTAAGTCGAAGTTCTTAGAAGTGGGTGGTCTACCGCAAGGACACGCTGCTTTAACCCCGGTGTGCAATCAACAGGCGACTGGTTGGGTCCAGAGCTAGCCTAAGATTATGGAGAACAGAAACAGGATTCCTCGGGTGTTCAACAAGTATCGTAGTCACCATGGTCACCATAGTCACCATCTCGTGTGTTCGATCGTACAGAGTGAATATCGACATAATCGGTCAGGTAAGGATAACATGCTGGCTCAGTACGAAGCTCGCCACAATCAGCAGCAGGCGTCCGTCCAGCTGATGGCCAGCACACGTCACACACACACGACACCACAGCACGCAGTGCTGTTTGCACACAGCTATGCTGTACTCACAGAAACTATTTCCTTCCTCGAGGCTTATCGGCGTATCATACGTACATCCCAGCGTCTTTCGTTCGGAATTCCTGTGGGCTAAAGCGAACTAAAGGTGAAAAGTTGACCCTGTATTTAGGAAATGTGCGGTTTTACACTGTAGGCCAGTGGCACACAAAATGTGCCCCGTGAATCGCAATGGATCCACGACCGGTTTCCAAGGGATCCGTGGATACATTTCTGTAATGGTTACTTTGGAGTTTAATGTTTGGTTAAAAACAATTGCGGAACAGCTTTAACTGGCGATATTTTCATTTCGTACGTTCGTCAGAATACCCAGTTCCTTACATCCTGTACCCAAAGGGTGAGACATCGGTTCAGTTAAGGTCATTTCATGCAGTGCACTGTTATGTATGCTGTATTACTAGCTATCTGAAATAAGTTCTAAGATATGAGTTTTTAATTTTGCATACCTCTCATCCGGATATTTTCTATTTACGTGAGCAGGTTTGTGTGGATCCGTGGTTATTTTTCGAAGTCAAATGGGGTCCGCGAACAAAAACGTTTGGGAAACATTGCTGTAGGGTCCATTGTTGAGAGAAAATCTGCATCATGTACCATAAATACTATTGCTGATTATAGCAGTTATAGGATTTGTACATTTCCCTCTACCGTGCCATATGAACAAGACAGGCGATGTACGTATAAGGTACTACTGTGACGCGTTCGCATAGTGTTTATACCTCCTCGGTTAATGTAACAGCCTGATACTATTTCAGTCAAAGAGAGCGATTGTATAGCGATTTATTGTTTCCGTCAACAATAAACACGCACGGAGATCTTCATCTGAAGTGCCCGATTTTCACCAGATTTGAATTGTTTTGTTCAGCAGAAGTCCACAAATGAAAACTTCACGTAATTTCGTCCTGTGACACGCTGATTAATGCAGACGGACGGACAGGCCGAGAAAGGACGACGGACGCACGTAACGAATCTAAATGTTACTTTTCGCGACTATGCAACGCGCCTAGAAGTGTTTAAAATTGACTTGTATGCAGAATTTGTTAATGTATGTGATTACTGCGACATTTTAATCTTCGTAATTAACCAATTTATGCACAAACCCTTGTTTTATAATAAGTTTATTATACACCTCTACATGTTTCGAACACTATGTACTCATCATCAGGAGGTCAACATTTTATTATATGGCATCTGGTATTATCACACCTCTGGGTGGGCGTCTGACTGAGTCCTCTCTCAACCTGCACACCAGACGGCCACCTACATGTGTGATGATACCACATGTCGTATAATACAATTTTGACCTCCTGATGATGAGCACATAGTGCTCGAAACATGTAAAGGCATATAATATACTTACTATAAAACAAGAATTTGTGCATTAAGTTGGTTAATTACGAAGATTATACTGAGATGCACGGTCAGCTAAACATCAAAATTTGCCACATTTTAATTTATCACAGCGGTATTGATGAAAATTCGTTTGAGAGGTGACGCCTTGTCGATTGTTAAATACACACCGCAGTTTTGGAACAGACACCTGATTCCATCGGTAAGGTAAGATCAGTCTAAGAACTGATATTCTTGTGAGGTTCAAGGCCTTCGCAACGGTGTAGCTGAAGTTTCCATTCTTAAGGGATATGGCTCCACGTCACTAACGCAGTGGACTCACCTCTCAATAGATGGAAGTCCCTGAAGAACTCTTCGTGAATATTTAGGAATTTTGAGAATATGTCGAAACATCGGTTACCAATTGCCCACTAATGCCAGGCCTCATCCCAGAAGAAGGAAGACCTTATGAATGATTCCCGTTACGCACATATTTTTGGTAAGTTTTTCAATAAATCTGGCAATGTCCCAAGTAGCCTGAATTGCACGAAGAAATTTCCCGACAAATTTTACTCTGGACCAGGGTTTTAGAGAACTTTCCAAACATTCAGGAGACACATCCAAGTTCTAAGCGCCGGCAGAGTGACACGAAGCAAGTTCCGTATTTGGAACCACAAATATTATGATATGTTATATTTGTTAACTGCACTTGGGTAGCCACCCGGTGGCAGTAGTACAGTGCACATTTACACACAAACAATAAACAGAACGACACAAAACAGATTATACACAAAAAAACAAAAATTTTGGAAGAGGGCTGGCCGTGCCCCATCTTTCCGGGTTTTACCCTGGCATTTGCCATACAACTGAGGAAAAAGCACGGGAAAAAACTCAGACAGGGTAGCTGAAGAGTACCGCCTTACAAAACTTAGATTACCGGTGCGACCCGGCGCCCGAGATTTGTACGCCCACGCTCTAGACGTCCGTATATCTCATATGTACATGTATAAGTTTGGGGAAACTTCCGCGAAAACAGACAGATAACTTCAGTGACGGCATCTCCAATTCCAGACTGTTTGTAGACTTCTAACTTATTTTGTTGCGTCGCTGCAGGTTACATCACTTCAGTTACACCTAGGCAGTAAACGTAAAGGTTTACCTGTCGATGCCACAAAGGCACACCGCGGGCGTAGAGGAATAGCTGAACATATGGGAGTGAGTGATGAGTGGCTAAATTCATTTCCTGGGAAAGAACAACTGTATCCGCTGAACAGGAGGCTGTGGAAGCCCCACGGCTTGTCTGGACATTTTGGAGAAGAGGAAAATCTTTTGACCCTGCCGGCATTCGAACCACATACCGTCCAGCCCATAGCGTATTGCTTACATCGACTACTACACCGGTTACCGCCTACGGAATATTAAGTGTTTGCGGCCGTAAGACCTTGTGGTAAATATAAGCACCACCTTCTGTACCATTAATTATCTCTTCATTTTGCTACGCAGCACACGTGGTCGGACAATTAAGTTCGCGAACTTTATTGTCCGACCACGTGTGTCTTTCGGATTCTCGCGATTTATAAATACCAATTACTACCGTAACCAGCATTAATCGATTGGTCTTCAACTTGGACATGGGCTGTGTTCTCTGTGAGGTTGGGATTGAATTATTATGTGCAATTGGAAGAACGTCAGTACTCTTCAAATCCTTAAAACACGCTATATTTGACCATGTGAATATTAAGGTGTTATAGCAGGAGCTATTTCATAAAGTCTCCAGGTGCAGACGCAGGTAACTTTAGGTAGCGTAGTTGTGTGCTCGTGCAGAGTGGACCAAAAGTAGGTATACAGAGGATGCTATTGTATATACTGTATATCTACTTTTGGCGCA
>Ga0131853_10020306_pt1 | contig 12068 bp, 6 predicted proteins | sample TergutLab28metaG_FD_92764 | JGI IMG/M metagenome (GOLD analysis project Ga0131853, IMG submission 92764) | Labiotermes labralis P1 segment gut microbial communities from Petit-Saut dam, French Guiana - Lab288 P1 (version 2) (version 2) | ecosystem: Host-associated > Arthropoda: Insects >...
AAAAGATTTTTTTTCCAGGGGGATAAAGTCGTTGCAACAAAAGTGGGCGAAGTGTATTGAGTTATTAGGGGAATACATTGAAAAATAAAAAATATTTTTTTGTGATAAGTTGTTTCTTTCTTACTCAGGTAGATAAATTATTGAACACTCCTCGTAACATTGTTGTGTGTACAATGAAAAACTCCTGATGATGGACAGAGAAACTGCCCGAAACATGTAGAATTTTATTCCAAAAATAGGTTTGAGAAATTAGTGCATCTAGTTGGTTTTATTATAAGAATTTATTACGATGCACGGTCACCTGAACGTCAAATCTTCAACACAGCACTGTAAAATCTTATAATGTCTTACTTCTGGGATATGTATTGGCATGGATATGAATATTTAATGCTGGTTGTGTGGAGCATATGATTGGACAGGCGCTTAGCAGTAATAAAGAATGATCAGATACTTTGAGTATGTTGAGGAGTATTGAACCAAATATCCTGAGGAACATGTAAATTGTTAACCTGCAGGCCTTGTGAGCGTTGAGTTTTTATATAAACAGTAACGGTAAAGGTAAAGATCACCCTAGAACAGGCCAAGAAGGCCAAGAGGGAAGTAGAGGTATAGCTCTACTCTTTCTTTGACCTCGTCGCTAGATGGGGGTGCGTGGTCAATGCCACGCCCCAGCTGCTTTGCCTCCGGGAAAGACACGGTGCCCATTGTATAGGAGGCTGGGTGGTCCCTGGGGCCGATCTGGACGGGTACAGAAAATCTTGCCCCCACCGGGATTTGATCCTTGGACCGTCCAGACCGTAGCAAGTCGCTATACCGACTGAGCTATCGCAGCCCACTTTTATATAAACAGTAGTGTGTATAACTTTAGCAAACTATAAATAAGTTGCATGTTTGCATTCTTCTTATAACATTAGGTCTGCCATTTCAGATCCATAAGATACTTGCTTTGTTTTCTCCAATCCACAAGCAAATAACCAGCTAACCAAGTCCAAGGACATGAGTCCCACTTGAGGAACTGTTCACCTTTTACAGATCCCAGAAATTACCATGTTTGCAACAAACAGCCACATATTCTCAGTTCTTCTAAGGGATCTCCTTTACTTTAGAATTTGCAACCAAGATTTTATGCATTTATCATTTCTCCCATGTATGCTACATCCCAGCCGATCTTTGTAGATATGATTTCCCTAATAATGTTAGTGAAGAATACAAACTATGAAGTTTATCATTATACAAATTCTCCGAGCTTCCAGCAACTTGCTCTGCCATAGGATAGAATATTTTTCTTAGCTGCTGCTGCTGCAGCTGTTCCAGTTCTTAATAATTGATATTGCCACATTACTAGACAGCTGGGTTCTTCTTCTTCATCTTCTTCTTCTTCTTCTTCTTAGGGCCTGTCAGCTTACTGCACCGAAAGCACTGCAGGCTTAGGCTTATTGCGCAGCCCTAATATTTCATTCAGCACAGCCTCAATAGCCCTGCGCATCATATAAAGAGGCAAAGGCCCCTTATTGAGGCTGAGCTTATGTCTTTTGGTTCAACAGTCAGCCTCCCAAAGACATAATAGCGCTGACAAGCCAACGCCTCGCAACAGCAAATAATATGCTACACTGTTTCGGTCTCCATTCCGCAAAATCTGCAGATTGGATCCCCGTCAAACAGGCCCATGGTATACAGTTGCCCCCTTACAGGAGCAAGCTCTGTGTAGATCGCAGTTACCATTTTTAGTTGATGCCTAACTAACTTGAGTAGTTCGTCAGTTCTTTTCTTACACGGTCTATCTATAAATAGTTTGCCATGTCTGAGGCCTGGCAGGTCTATCCAGGCTCTAAGATTTAGCGTCTCAGTCCAGTTCTTAACAGCTTCTCTCACCAAACACTTAGGTATACCAAGAGCCGGCTCTGGACCAAGTAAGACAGCTGGGTTACAAACACACCATCCCTCAAAATGTTGTGTCCATAAAACATTGCTTGTCCTTCTATTATCATAGAAATTTAACCTGCTTAAGGTTTGGTTCAGTAATGATCTGTCTAGTATTTTCTGCCTGCTGTAAAATTGTGTACCGGCAGACTGCAAGAAGTTGCTGTTTCGTGAACTATATGTATCATTTGTGTCGTAGCCAAGAAAGTACCTGATGGTCAGTGCAGCTTTCACATATGATTCAGTTCAATGCATCAACATTAAGTGGTAATATTTTATAATTCTTATTTTAGTGTTGATTTTCGCAGGCATCGGACATCTGGTCCATGGGTGTGACGCTTTACGCATTCGTGTATGGGCAGATCCCATTTCATAATGATAATGTGATGGCCCTATACAGCAAGATCCAGAATGATCCAGTGGTGTTCCCTGAGCAGCCTCCAATAAATGAAGACCTCAAAGACCTCATATCTCGGATGCTGCATAAGGACCCCAGCCAACGTCTCACCCTACCTGAAGTTAAGGTGAGTCAAAACAACAACAACAACAACAACTACTACTACTACTACTACAACTACAACTACAACTACATGCCACTGTAAAATGTGAATCAATACATGAAGTAGAGCTCTCAAAAAGGGAGTTGTTATAGAAGATATGTTGTTGACCAAGCACTTACCAAAGTCCCAGTTTCCTGCATTCCCACTAGCCTTGAGGTTTTGGTGTCCCATTAAGTTAATATAACCTTAAAATCCGAAAATAAAATGTATTTGTCTCATTTGGTTGCTGGGCTTTTGCAGAGATAATCCTGGTATTGAATTCAACTGAAACAGTAAACATGTATTCTTCCCATTTCAGGGCTAAGTGTTACTGCTAATACTGTATATGGTTCTGACGACTGTGTATGGCATCTGAACTCATTGACTTTATGGGCTTTTTCCATCGTATGTATTGGAACTGAGAACAATAATTTGAGTCTAATTGATGTTTAATCACAGTGTAAGTAGCTATTATACATTAATATATGTTTTGGAACAAGCAGTCCAGAAGATTGCGACCAATATTGATCACAAAAGTTAGCAATGTATCAAATTTCCATACAGATGATGGGAAAATTCCATGAAGTCAGTAACTTACAAGGCAGTCAATGTATGTGTAACATAGCACTGAGACATGTTTCCGTAAACATTTTTGCCGTGCAAAAAGGACAAGTATTAAATATTATGACTGTGTGTCTGTATTCTTGCCTTAGCTGTCCAGCATGCAAACTACATTTCTTTCTGCAAAATATTATATTGTCATCTGTGGCCTGTCTGCTTCTACCATACCTTTCCACATTAGCTCATAAATTACATGATTTTCGGGAGAGAAAGAAATTTGAATATAAAATGTGTGTTTTGATTTTCTCTACAACTTTTGTCTGAAAAGTTTCTTAATCTGAGAAGCAAAAGTGAGATAGTATCATAAATGTACACATATCGGTCTTCATGAAAATTACCTGTTATTCTTTCAGAATTTAGTCAAACTTGAATTTTCTATGCAGGTTTTCAAAAAATTTAGTCAAACTTGAATTTTCTATGCAGGTTTTCAAAAAATTTAGTCAAACTTGAATTTTCTATGCAGATTTTCAAAAAATTTAGTCTAATTTGAATTTTCTATGCCAGTTTTCAAAAAACTTAGTCAAACTTGAATTTTCTCTGCAGGTTTTCAAAAAATACTCGTATATCAAATTTTATGTATTCTGTTGTGTTGGTCCCTGTCTTTCTACATGGACGGACAGACAGACAGAGAGATACAATGAAGTTAATTGTCGCTTTTCCCAATTTTATGATGGCACCTACAGATACAGTTTGCTGCTGCTCTTGCTGTTGTAGCTGTTGTTATTGTCATAATTTTTGCTGCTGTCTAGTTAAATTTGCCACATATAATCTCCAAATTGACAACACTACCACTTTTGCAGATGTAGAGTTATTTACAGTATGTCACACATAATTTTTGGGAATACTTATGCCCTTCATTCATAGAAATTTTCGTTTTCCTAGTTCCAATGTTTCATTTGTTATCATTTCACAAATGTTGTGCAAGTCCACTATGCAGTTGCTTTTCTGCAGAAAGAATCACCTTCACAAAACTTATATTCAAAGAACTGCCACCCCATGTCATTGGAGAATCCTGCTGTAAATGACAGTAATGTGGCTCACACATCATACATCATGTTAGATACTGGTGAATTTGTTCAGCCATAAGAGATTGTAGGGTCCTAGAAAACCTGCACCGATCTACCCACATAATAAAGCCTTCCATTTGATCTATGTCTGATCTGGTTCAATGCTCAGTGGTACAACTAATTTTAACTAAGGAACTTCACAGTGTGTTATCTTTTCCTTTACAAGTCAACCACTGCCATTTAAATGTTTCTTTTGTCCAAACAGCAGATCATATCCAAAAATACACACCTGTGACATTACAAGGACACTATCACTAAAGAACCAGAATGTATTATTTGCTATACAAAACTGAAGGAGCTGTATTCTGGTGGTATGCTGACCACAGTTTGTACCTTACAGCAACACACATGGGTGACCAAAGGAGGGGTGAGTCCACTGCCAAGTGAGGAGGACAATTGTGAGTTGGTAGAAGTGACAGATGAAGAAGTGCAGCAGGTCATCCAATCCATCCCAAAACTTGATACATTGATTCTTGTCAAGAAGATGCTCAAGAACCATTCCTTCCATGTAAGAAACTTGTGCAATGTACACCATGACACCGAATTGTGTGCTGTGTGATGTACACACAGTCCACACACAGTGTGTACTGCAGTGTGGACTGTGTGTATACTGCGGTGTGCATTGTGTGTGTGCTGAAGTGTGGACTGTGTATATACTGCAGTGTAGAATGTGTGTGTACTGCAGTGTAGAATGTGTGTATACTGCAGTGTGCATTGTGTGTGTGCTGCAGTTTGGACTGTGTGTATACAGCAGTGTAGACTGTGTGTGTACTGCAGTGGGCATTGTGTGTGTGCTGCAGTGTGGACTGTGTGTATACTGCAGTGTAGACTGTGTGTTTACTGCAGTGTGCATTGTGTGTGTGCTGCAGTGTGGACTGTGTGTATACTGCAGTGTAGACTGTGTGTTTACTGCAGTGTGCATTGTGTGTGTGCTGCAGTGTGGACTGTGTGTATACTGCAGTGTAGACTATGTGTATACTGCAGTGTACATTGTGTGTGTGTGCTGCAGTGTGGACTGTGTGTATACTGCAGTGTGGATTGTGTGTGTACTGCAGTGTGCATTGTGTGTATACTGCAGTGTGGACTGTGTGTATACTGCAGTGTGCATTGTGTGTGTGCTGCAGTGTGGACTGTGTGTATACTGCAGTGTGGACTGTGTGTGTACTGCAGTGTGCATTGTGTGTATACTGCAGTGTGGACTGTGTGTATACTGCAGTGTGGACTGTGTGTATACTGCAGTGTGGACTGTATGTGTACTGCAGTGTGGACTGTGTGTATACTCCAGTGTGGACTGTGTGTATACTGCAGTGTGCATTGTGTGTATACTGCAGTGTGGACTGTGTGTATACTGCAGTGTGGACTGTGTGTATACTGCAGTGTGCATTGTGTGTGTGCTGCAGTGTGGACTGTGTGTATACTGCAGTGTGGACTCTATGTGTACTGCAGTGTAGACTATGTGTATACTGCAGTGTGCATTGTGTGTGTTCCACAGTGTGGACTGTGTGTATACTGCAGTGTGGATTGTGTGTGTACTGCAGTGTGGACTGTGTGTATACTGCAGTGTGGATTAATTGTGAACCACTGTGAACCTGAATTTTGGATTATATAGACTTAATCAACTCTTCCACTGAAGTACTTCTTACATATTCTACCTCAGACACACAATGACTCCAAAAATTGTCTGTTCTTTGGGATAGTTTTGTTAGGTTAAATTTCAAGTTTATGTTGGTGTTCTCTTCTATAGCATAAGGTAATAGATGGTCTATGTCTCCGAAGCCTGTATGGTATCACTTTGCTGCTTCAGAGACCTCGATGTTGCATGACCTCTTCTGCCTGCAGATGGCACATAAGCTATTTTATAAGTTACAAGAAAATTTGGGTTAAAAGTAGAGGGATTTTTATGCTTCAAGTTGGCAACCTGAAGGCTGCATGCAATAGAATTTTCCCATATATCCTGGAGAGTAATATCACATGTAGCAGGATAGAAATGTATACATAGTGTAACAGTTCAACATGTTATATCCAGGTTTTCATTTCATTAATGTTAAATTGTGATGCCTCTTAAAAACAGCATTCCCAGTAAATACTCACCATACTTGAGATATGTGCATGATTGTGTATAAGCCTTCATGGTATTATAGTCAAATTTTAACCAGATTTGGAATGTACCTACAAATTGTAATAATATTCTCTAATATCCAGTTTCATAAAACATGTTCAGTGCTTCTCAGTTTATTATGCTGACAGAAAGACATGGTAAAGCTGCTAGTAGGTGAATTTGTGGACTTTTCATCACAAAGGCACCAACCACTTCAGAAGATGGTGGCATAGAAGGATCACAAAATATCTCATTATGGTTTGCGCTCAGTGGCTCAGAAACTGTCCGAGGAGCTGAAAGTTTCTCCCTTTGTCAGTAATGCTCTGCCTCCTGTTCAACATGACTGTTCACTACCATTATCACGTTTGTTATAGAACCCATTTGGCCAGCGTCGTGGAGCCAGCCAAGGCTCCGAACCAGACAGGCCTAGTGGCAGCAATGCAGCTACTCGTGGCGAGAAGTTCCAGCGGTCAGGACGATCCCTCTCTGCACCAGGCTCCTATGATCTCCTCAAGGACAGGTTGCTAGCATTAGTTTCATCCTGGTTTATGATTCTGTCCTAAGTGGACCCTTTATTCTGACATATATTTATTTCCTAATAAGGTTCTTTTCCTCAATCTTCACTGAGGTTTTTATTTTGGTTTGAATCCATTTTCTACTAAATGTTTAGGTTATGTAAGATTTTAGCTTTCAGTGTTGTTAGGGCTTTTATTGTGACCTTGTGGATTATGAAACTGTGTTGCCAAGTACACGTGTACCAAAGTATAAGAAGAACAGACTGCCTTGCTGTTCACAATACATCGTCCAAGATGTTTCACACGCCTGCCAGTTTGTATGGTGTCATTACCTGGAAGTTTCGATGTAAAATGTTTCAAATTTGTAACTTTCTGGAGGTTATTCATAATGGTATCATATCCTGACTTAGGTTTTGGCAGTGTTCCTCTGTGCCAGTGTAGATCGCTTTTGCAATGATCTTCATCTCTCTGTCATTGTTGTCAAAATCCAAAATTTTGTCTGACTTCTTTGAATAAGAATTCTTTGTAGATTTCCACAAGTTAACTCTGTAATCATTACAGCCTGAAACCATACATGCAGTAATGATAAAGTGCATACAGTTGAAATGACTGCAGTCAAATGAAACTGTTTATTCTGATGCTGACATATACGGCACAAGAGAACACTCCAAAACATGCATTAATGGATGGTGAACACACTTTAAAGACACAACTGTCTCTCTTGCTGCATCTTCTGCCCCCTCATTGCATTATTCACAGAAATTTATATCTGATAATTCTTTCAAACTTTTTCTCCAATTTAAAGTAACTGTATACCAAACAATCCTCTTTAGTATGTCTGAGGTCAGTGAAACCCATAGACAAGTGATCAGCAGTTTTTCTTTGTATTTGGAAGAACCTTGGTTCAAATACCACCCATTGACGAGTATATTGAGTGGCCTTGCTCAGTCACAGCAGACAATTGTCATAAAAGCACCTCAGATTGGACCATGATGCTTGTTTCTGCATGTCTCAATTCATTATTCATTAATCATTGTAACATTCAACAGTATATAATCTGAGGCACTTACAAAACCTCCCAATTAATCATAAATAAGCACATACTGTGCTTACACAAAAATAAGAAAGTGGTCTTTTCCTACATCACCATCTAGAAGAGGGGCAGGAGGAGATGTCACGTTACAACCATGTACAAAATTACATCTTTTCTAGATAGGTAACTCTGAAATGTGCCATCCCCATTGTGTATATAAATAAATAGTTACAGGTATTTAGTCAATAACACAACAAATATTTCTAATGATGGTTATTAGAGGATGATATCAACTACATGTTTCAGTCTATTCCAGCCATCATCAGGTTTACATCCGAAAGCGTATTACTGTTTATAAGATTTTTGCGGTTATGTAACAATAACCACGTAAATCTTATAAACACTAATACTCTTTCGGATGTAAACCTGATGATGGCTGGAATAGGCCGAAACATGTAGTTGTTATCATCCTCTAATACACATCATTAGAAATATTTGTTGTTTTATTGACTAAATACCTGTACCTATTTGTTCTAGATAGGTATTTTCCCTTACAATTTAATATAATGAAGGGAGTCATACTGCATACAGGGTTGCATTATATTTGGTTAAATGTCAATTTATAACATGCCATAAAGGTCCAGATTGAGGTAGAGGTAGAGCCCTACTCTTTCTTTAACCTCAGCTATAGATTGGTGTGGGTGGTCAGTGCCATGCCCCAGTCGCTTTACTGCCGATAAAGAGCCGGTGCCCATTGTATAGGAGGCTGGGTGGGCCACAGGGTCGGTCTGGACAGGTGCAGAAAATCTTTCCCACACCGAGATTTGGAACCTGAACCTTCCAGCTTCTTATATTTAGGTAAATAAGGGTAAATATACAGTGGTACTGCAAATACTCCAAATACAGTACTTACCCAGATATCAGGCTAACATGTATATAGTATAACTGCCTTCACAGGCTTCAAATTTCAGTGCTGGTATAGCGCAATCGGTCCAGTGACTTGCTAAGGGATGGACGGTTCAGACTTCGAACCCCGGTGGAGGAAAGAAATTTCTCTTCTCCACGGTCGCCCAGCTGGACCCTGGGACCCATTCAGCATTCAGTACGGTGGGTCCTAGGTTTCCCGCAAGTCCAACAGCCGCGGCGTGTCATTCAAATGAATTGTCATTTGTTTCAATTACCACCTCCAATCAGTATTATAGTTTGGAATTTCATTTTTTTTAAATTTTATTTCTTTATTGTCCTGTTTAGAGTTTTATAACATTTTCTTATTAGTAAATTGTCTTTCTGTGTGTAGTTGTTCCTTCCTAATAAAACTATCCACTTAAATATTACTGTGAAACGTTGCTTAAAGGCTATTGGTTTTTACTTTGTCTTTTATCTTTCTTCTTTTCTTCTTTTGACATAAGAACCACAACTTTCCTATTTCCCCCTTAGGGTAAATAGGATATGAAGGAACTCTTAATGTATAGCTCCCCAGATAGAATTACACTTCTACCCTCTCTAAACTGTTATTGGTTTATCCTACGAATTTCCTGCTGATTTTGTCTCGATATGCATACGTGTTTATGTGTTGCCTAAGTAACACTACAGTCCATAACACAAGTATTTGCAAGTCAGGATTTAAGAACTTTCCATTCTTTTTATGTAACATAGACCTACAAACAACACATTAAATATTTTACCTTGTTTTAATTATTTTGTGTATGATTTGTAGGACAATGTTAACTGTATTGGGACATCTGACAGCTCAAGTTTTCATTGTATGGCTTTGCATTTATTTAGTGCATACCACAAAGTAATTTTGCTATCTGTTTTCATTCCACTTTATACACTTTGACATTTCCTTTGTTGTTTGCATGTAGGTGAAAATATTTCTGTTCTTGCAGGAAACTTTCTCTTGAGGCTTCATTGCCATCACTGAAGGAGAATACTTCACCAGAAGGTCCTCTTAGCAACAAGTCAAGTGATGGTACTGTGGAGGAACGGTGAGATTCCTTTCCAATCTCCTTTCCCTTTCCAACAGTCCCAACACCCATATTCCATATTATAAGTGACACAGAGTTCCTAAAAACGTCGAACCTACCTTGCCACCTCAACGTAACTGTAAATAAAATAAGCTGGTGTTTGTCACCAACTCCTTCAGATCTTTGAAGAATAAAAGACCAACTTGATTTCACTTCTTATGTGCTCAACATGTTTCAGACATTAATATATCCATCATCAGAAGCTTGCATCTTTTCTTTTGAATTACCACATTGGACATATTGTTCTTGGTTTGATGTGTGTTGGAGTTTTGGTGTGGTTGGGTTGGAGTGGTATCCGTGTTGCAGGCTTCAGCCTGTAACACGGATACCATGGATGCCAACAATATGACCAATGTGATAATTGAACAGAATAGTCGCAAGCTCCTGATGATGGATATATTAATGTCCGAAACATGTTGAGCACATAAGAAGTGAAATAAAATAGCAAGTGACATCAAGTTGATCTTTTATTCTTCAACTATCACAATGATGCACGGTCCAATAAACATAAGATCCTTCAGATCTCTTAAATTTTTAATATTATCTTATTAAGAATATCCTATGGGCATCAAGGGTGACTATAACTGTATTATCCTTTTTTGTGGGTTTTTTATTTTATATGACAAGGCTTTCAAATAGAGCTCGTGGCATGGACATCCAGAGAGACCAGCTGTGTTAACAGTAGATGAAGTCAGCCACATGACATAACACTTTTGTTTTAGTGGGTAGACTGTGACTGCGCCTGGAGTCAGGGTACCGCATTAAGAATTATGCGTGTGGTGTGTGTGTGTGTGTGCATGTGTACACATGTGATTGTCTGATTTGTGACAGAACTTGCAGGAATTGAACCCAAAAAATTTTTCAATTTTAATGTCTCTGTCAGTGTCTATACAACATATGAATTCACTTTATGATTCAATACAACCTTTCAAGAATATGCAGCTTTGCTGTTACTTTATCCATCACTGAGCATAATTTTTCAAAAGCGTTAGTGAAATCTGTAGCAGGTGGGGCTTTTCTTGGAAGTTGTGTATGTACATTGTGCAAGATACTTATACAAAATTTTAGCAAAGAATTAACGCACTTGCAAAACAAAAGAGGAAGGAAACATTAAGTAAGAGAAAATGGTCATCAACAACTGATCTCATCTTCTTTCATTACAACATTAACTTCATTTTTGTGTGACAGTTGTTTGCAAGGAAAATGTCTATCACAGGATCACAGAATTTTGGCCTGTTTTCTGACTCTTGAATGAAACTGTACACAGGGACATTCTGTTGTTTCTCTGCCTGATCTGTGTACTGCACAAAGCACAGAATGGTGATGTGATCATTTATGAAATTCACTAATTGCTGGAATGTTTAATAAAATGGTAAGTAATTTTATGGTGACTGGTGATACTTTGCTCAGATTTGAAGTGACTGAATATTTGGGCAGGTCTGGAATATCGCTTTTTTTTTTTGTAATTTTTCGAAAGCAGACGGAACTAAAATCTTATTTTTTTTAAACAAGGTTACCAATTAACTGTCCACATTCTTTCAATATCAACTCATAAACACTGGCTGGAAATCTTGTGGGGTAGCTTTTTTTTTATAGGAGACATCCCTTTGTGTTTACAATAATACAATAATTTATTCATTCAGTAACACAACCAACATTGAAAACCTGAAAAACTTGACCCAGTTTTTAATGTTGATTACCAATATATATTTTGTTATTGACTGAATAAATTATTGTATTCTGGAGTAGTATTTTTTTTATTGCTTTATTTCTATTATGACCAACAAATGCGCAATTAATATTACAAAAGCATATATCACAACAGTGTCTGTCTACATAAACTACACTGCTAACTGTTTCAACATGTCTATGTCACCATCAGGGAGTTCCACATATGTGCCTTGCTAAGTTACATAAATCCTTAACCTCCACTGTTAAAATTACAATTTCATAAAATTATTAAATTATTAAAATATTATTTAGTCATGTTTACAATAGAATCTGCTTGATATTATAGTCTCTTGTGCAGGCATTGTGTATTTGTTCCTGCATGTACAAACTGTTGTTGATGTTGTTAGCATGCTGGTACATGCCAGACCAGCATGCTAACAACAATGAAGCATGTTGTCCAGTGATACCGAATAGGTCTTTTTACTGGGCATAACTGAATAGATACCACACCCCCCCCCCAAAACAACCTTCTTTTAGTTTGGGAAAAAAACAAACTGCATCAAAGATATACCTTCAA
>Ga0131853_10020307_pt1 | contig 12067 bp, 8 predicted proteins | sample TergutLab28metaG_FD_92764 | JGI IMG/M metagenome (GOLD analysis project Ga0131853, IMG submission 92764) | Labiotermes labralis P1 segment gut microbial communities from Petit-Saut dam, French Guiana - Lab288 P1 (version 2) (version 2) | ecosystem: Host-associated > Arthropoda: Insects >...
AAAATACTTCCCTCTCTTTTTATTTTACCTTCTTTTTTCACAAAATTTTTTTCACACCCAGTTTTATTTTTTGCACCCCCCCCCCCCCCCATCAACTTTTGAGCCAAGTTACGCCTATGATTGGAGATATTTGGTGGATCAGTTGGCCATATGCTTTTTTAAACTACATAGACAATGTGCATATAGGCCTAATGTAACATGGTGACACGTTCTTGTAATAAATTTTGCCATGAAAATAACAAAATAAAAACCGTTCCGTTTATGTTGTTGACATACTTGTAGCAGTAAACAAAATAAAACCAATGAGTATCTGCGTGGAAACGTAACAATGGGTTCCTTTCACATTGTTATCGAGGTACAAAATATTTCGTACCGCTGCCAAAAATACAAACGTTTACGCGATTTCAGGATTCCGTCGTGGTGTAAACAGTACCCTCGCTCTTCTGGGATGTTACAAAGTGTAGATTAATAGTTAATTGTCGACGTTTCGGGACAACCATCGGTCCCATCTTCAAGGGTCAAGCAGTCTAAGAAGAATTACTGCTTAACACTTGCAGATGGGGTCGATAGGTTCTCCCGCAACGTCGGTAGCTATCTATCTACGCTGCGTAACACCCCAAAAGAGCAAAGATCTCAATTTAAACGTAAACTTCATGTAAAGTTGTCGATATTTTTTACCTATTTTAACCCAACTTAGTGTTTCTTGGCAGATTTTCGTTGAAGTCCTCAGTACCAAATTTTATAAAAATCCGTCCAGTGGGAGCCGCGCGCTAATAAACGCGGATAGGCAATAGGATAGATGGACATGATGAAGCTAACAGCCACTTTTCGTCATTTATACGAATGCTAGACACAAATTCCTCCGTTTCCTCCTGCTCGGAACATGGAATATTCATACATACATTGAAAATGTCAACTTTCTTGTTTACCTTGTTCTGAATCCTCTTACAGCCATCCGCTACGCAGTGACATTCCGCTTAATACAGTGTTATATGTGCTGTATCATGCGTATCGTCGTCACACACACACTTTTAGCCACGTTAATTTTCAGCTCACAATTACGTCACTACAAGACGATATAACAATATTCATGGAAAACAAAACACAAACGTCCTACAGGAACCGCGCATAACAGTGGAAAGACACTGATCACTTCTCACAGTCACTATAAACACATTCATACAATCAAAGACACTAATTTACGTATTTTTATCATAAATTATGAACATTACCTTTGACCGTTTTCTGGCACCCGAACAGCAATGGATGTTACCCATGGTTGGCGATGTTGCCACATCTGATTGGTCCTTAACTGCGCGCACGCGCTGAGAGAATAATTCTAGTTGCTTGAATTTACAGCTTCGTATTCATCTTATTTGTAAAGACTCGGGGGACGACTGACGATGTTTGCGAATCGAGAACTACGCCAGCGTGGTTCTGAGATTCCGTGTTGTACTGCCGCACTAAAATCGCATTACGTCACTTCCGCGAACACTGTAGTTTGTATATACCGCTGCTCGCTGAGTTCAGTTGTCTGCTGTAAACATCGAATGATATGAGTTGACGAGAGAGGCAGAAGGACGAAAGCTGGTACTAATGACGTCTAATCCCCATACTTAATGTGGCGGATTTAATTGTGTTCTTCTGGAAATTCTGAAGGCATCGGGGAACGTTCAGCCATAAATGACAAACTTTATTTCAACCCTCTGAAAGGTCGGCGAACCAACCAACCAAACAACTAACAAAGAAACAAACAAAAAATAAAAGGCTGGTCGAGCTCTGGTTCTAACAGCCCTTCCTTAGGAAAGGCGTAACTGGAATGTGGAAATTTTGCTTTTTAACCTTTTAAATGCCGAGTTAAATCCCATCTGCCATTTGCTAGCATTATTAGGAGCTCACCATATTCCCCACATTAGCAGGATAAGGGTTAAATTGCAAAATATGTGTATAGACACACTTCAAATAATAAACGAAAATCCAGTTCTTTCCTCACATTGCGTCTCAATTGTTAAGACAAAATGGTTGATGCTGTTTATGGAAATAAAACAGTCTTTCCTGTAATATAATACTAAATAGTGTACGTCAGCACAACTACTTTATTATTCAAGGTACTTACATAGGCTAAATGTTTCGACTATAGATTAGTCATCTTCAGGCCTATTTTTGTCATTTGAGTCACAAGATGCTATGCCATGGATGTAAATACGATGGGATCCCAAAGTGTGCATAGCATCTTGTGACTCAAATGACAAAAATAGGCCTGAAGATGACTAATCTATAGTCGAAACATGTAGCCTTATAATTACCTTGAGTAATAAAGTAGTTGTGCTGATGTGCACTATGTAATATTATATTACATTTATCAGCACATCGTGATGCTTCCATTCAAAGTCTTTCCCGTAAAGATCATGCGAAACATATAGCCAAAGGCAGAGTTTGTGATAGTTTTAAGCAAAGTTGGGCTACCGCTGAGTAATTTCAGCCCTCACTCGTTCATATCGTGCTGACTTCCGTCGGCGTTTCGTTAAATCATGTCCGGACATGCTTGTTTTTTTTTTTATAATTATTGCAAATAAGTAATTTCATTATTTCAAAACATTGCATTTTAATGAAAAATAGTGGGCAAAAAATTGTCACTTTCGCTGCCCGAATTCCAAATTCACCATGAATATTTTGCCTAGGTACACTAGATATCTCACCCCAAGGCATATTATTCTTTCCAACCAGCCATGTTTCGCAACCGGTAAGGTAGCTTACAGCCGTCACGGCAGGCCGGTCGGTGGACACATTGCGGGAGCTACATGGCCTTGTCTCAGCGCCATTCCCGCGTTATTACAGATTTCCTTTGTAAGAAAGCCCTGTAACTCTTTCAATTACAATCGTATCTATATATTTATATGACTATATAATGTATCAGTCAAACACAATAAATTTTAATATATTATTTTATTATTTAGGGCAACATGTTTCGACTCATATAGAGTCATCTTCAGGCCCTTCTAAGATGCGGATCCTGTATCTTAGAAGGGCCTGAAGATGACTCTATACGAGTCGAAACATGTTGGCCTAAATAATAAAATAACGTATTAACATTTGTAGTGTTTGACTGATACATTATATATTCATGTATGTGTTAAGCACTTCGGGATGGCAAACATTAAAAAGAGTATGTATACATACCAGCTTATTTCTCGTGTTTCGTATAACTCTCTCTGTCTCTGTCTCTCACTCTCAAATGAAAACAGCTATTACTTCGCTAACGGCATTAACAGACTGGTCATGGTGACGGAGATAAAAGTTTACACGATCCATAATCCATGCATTAATCGATTATATACAACAGTAGTACCAACAAAATGCACACCAGTGTATTGAAATTAGTTTTGTTACTCAAGTATATGAAACTGTGGATTTTATGATATTCATTTCATATGTGTCTTGTTGGTTCTGTAATTTCAATAATTTTACCCTTATGTAATCATCCGTCGTATTTTACCTCCCTGAAGATGGCCTCATGGTTGGCCGAAACATGTAGGAGTTCACTGAATGCATAACTAATTTTAATGTATACTACATGTGTGCCCTGTGTTTGTAATATTATCTCATATAATACGATACACGATTGTTTACTGTGAGTTAGAACCAATTTTAAACGCTATCGTCACGTCCTTCTCCTGTTTCCCATTTGTTACAAGACAGTTTTATGAATCGCTTCGATCTGACCGTCATTTTGTGCTTCCCGTCGCAAGGCTGTGTCTTGTCCGTAAACCCAACTTTTCAAACAGCCTGTTTGATTCCCCTGTAGATGGCAGAATTGGTCGTCTCCTACTGCTTAACTCTGTGATACTAAGTCGGTAACAAAATCGATTTTTGACTCGCAAGCTACGGTGCTCTCCACAATAATTTAGGAACGAGCTAATATCACGGCAACATAATCTGAATGTTCGAGAAGCTAATAATATAGCCCGCCACTAGACACGAACCTCAACCTTGCACCTTTCATCAACCCAAAGTATTTCCCGAACAAATAGGAGAACTCCATTAAGTATAACCAACTCCATGGCACAAAATCCTCCGTCGGAAGCCGCTAATTTCTCTGCTGGCCAAGGTAATTGCCGGCGTTAAAAGAGCGGGGCAGTTTGTTTTCGTGTTCATAACATCGCCTTGTAAGTCAACAAAATATGATTTATAAACAACAATGCTAATTTTAGGCCTATTTTCTGGACTACACATTACTGTTCATTATACTGTCCTCAGAACCCACAATCAAATATAGTCTATTACTAGATCATATTCTGAGCCAGATTAATCCAGTCCAAATCTTGACACACACACGGACGGACGGACGGACGACACTCGTTAACTCCGTACACGTGCTAAACTACAGACATGAAGCAGGCCTGTGCATATCTTCATAATGGTATCGAAGGACAAGAGACACGCTAAGTGAGCTGCCAATTTGCATTTATTAGCATATCACAACTGTGTCACTTCTTTCTGTTTGAAAGCACAGCTCTTAGAAATAAAGCTTCGGGAATTTTTCTCAGGTTATGTCTGAGTTCTTACACTCATGCTCCTATCACTATCTTCTTCTCATTTCTCCATCCTCCTATCACTTCCTCCTCAGTTCTCCAACCTCCTATAACTTCCTCCGTCTCAGTTCTCCAATCTCCTATCACTTCCTCCGCCTCAGTTCTCCAACCTCCCATCACTTCTTCCGCCTCAGTTCTCCAACCTCCTATCACTCCCTCCATCTCAGTGCTCCAACCTTCTATCCCTTCCTCCTTCTCAGTTCTACAAACTCCTATCAATTCCTACAAATCATTCTCCATCCTCCCATCAATTCCTCCGTCTAGGATACAAGATTCTATCAAATCTTCAAAGTCTGAAGTCAGCTACATAATAATTTAACATGCAGGTGCCACTTCACAGCAGACACAGCTAAATACAGCAGTTGGTCAGTGCTGTTAACAGAATACAAACCGCTCTGCTGTAACATGACACTGCTTCGGAGGGTGACTTAGCCCATTCAGGGTCCTTCTCGGAACTCCAGACCCTTGAAGATGAAGGTACTACATTGCTTCGTCACGTCGGCAGGCGACTACCCTCTGACAAACGTCACTTCTCACAATACAGTAATCCTCAACTTCATCACTGGAAAAGCCCTCAAGGCTCGCAAATAAGAGAGGATTAGGCATGATTTCAGGCTCCCGTTTGCGGTGTGCGATATTCACTCTTCTGGGATGTTACGCAGAGTATACTGCTAGTTAGTCACGGACGATTCGGGTCAACCTATCTGGTCCCATCTTCAAGGGTAAAGCAGTCCAAGAACTCGACTCTTGAACATTGGACAGATAGGTAGTCCCGAAACGTCGGTAACTGACTGTAGTCTACGCTGCGTAACATCCCAGAAGAGCGAGTATCTCAAGAGATATTTATTTAAAATCAACAAGAAAGATCGAAATATATCGTGAGAGCAAAACGCAAATAATTATTGTCGTTTTATATAAGATGAAGCATGAAGCTATCATCACAGTACGTTACAGGGTTAATGATCTAATCGGCTGCGATTTAAAGGGGATATGTACAGTCTCACACAAATATTAACGAAGCCTGCAGGTAAAGTATCAGCAAGTGGAACCAGAGTGTTCATATTTGACTGTCATCAAAACTCTCCGGAATGCGGTACCATATGAAAACCTTCACTACATCAGCACTTGCACTGTACACTGTTCTAATGCAGCAGCAACAGGCCACTCTGAAACTTTGAAGCCTGAAGTTCAACTGAATAATATATAAAACGCAGCTCCGACCTTACAGTATACACACAAATTCCCCATTGCGCGTTTCGAACGGTTAAAACTGTGTTAGGAAATAATCGATGTTTACTAGGAGAATTATAAGAAACAGGTACATACACTGTGTAGGCATGACGCTCAGTTTTGAATGCTAAATCTAGTGCTTTAACTGCTCATGTCGAAACGATTCCCCGCTTGAACGAATTATCACAACAAACCCGCCGCTTGGCTGTTGGTGTTACACTTTAAAATGGCCGCGTCACGAATACTGCAGCAGGACTGCACACAAACCCACACGCACACGCTTACTGACAGACGTCACAGTTTCACAGGGCGCACGTTGACTCTACAGCGCCACGGATAACTCTTATACGAGAAGCAACAAGGTTTGAATCATCTGTGATGTGTGTCCGTGTGAAAATCGTGTATCATAACGAAAAGTGAACTGTTTCTACTACTTTGCCGACGTTGTAATTAATTGACATGATGCACGGTCGATTTGTTTGATGAAAGGAAATAATGAACTGAAAGAAACGTAGCTGAAACCGGTCGTGGCCCAAATATTTCCATACGGCAGTGTTCCCCAAAGCTTTTCCTCGCGGACCCCTTTTGGCTTTGTAAAATAACAACTGATTCCCACATCTTTGCTCATTTAAATAGAGTGTCCGGGTGATAGGTGTCCAAAATGAAGAAACTATATCTCACTTTTCGGTTCGCATGGGACCTAATTTTCAGAGACTACCGTGGTTTGAATGTGATGGGCTTGGTGAAGATTAACTGTTAATAAGATTTTTGCTGAATTGATAGTCTGAAGAATCTGTTGTGATTTTATTTTAGTTAATGGGCGCTATTGTTACAAGTTCTCATTGCATACGTTAAACGTAGCACGGATTACTCTCTCACGTAGCCTATTCACTGCATATCAACCTTTAAGGAATAATAAAATTATATTATCCGAAACTTGGTAAGGTAAAGCCATCCCATTACAGGCCTGGACAGGCCCAGAGGGTTCCAGAAAGTTAAGGTTCCCAGAATTCGTGACAACGGCACAGGATGGTGGTAGATTGTCAGCCTTACGCACCGGCCGCCTTTACCCCCAGGAAATGCTCCTGGTACTCATTTCTGTTAGAGGCTGAGTCGACCCCAGAGCTATAGTGCGATCGGAAGGATTTTATGTCAATGAAAAATCCACTGACACCAGCTGGGATCGAACCAGCGACCTTTCGATTTGTAGCACAGCACCTTAACCACTGTGCTACCGCGGACCCCGTCCGAAACTTGGTAATGCCCGTTAAGTCCAATTTAATATTGTTTGTTTTGAAACTGTACCCCCGTAGAAACACTTATAAATTTCTAATTATCTCTTATTCTGTTAATCTGGCCTAAATATGGAGCGATGCACATGCGCGTCCTCCACCTACGACGACCGAAACATTTGTGTCTCGTTAGCTACAGTATGCGAAAATAGTTTCCCTGTTTCAAAATTCTCCAGACTTTAATTTGCCTAACAAGTCTGATTGGTCCCCTCTAAATTTAGCAATCTCGTAATAGGCCGAAAACTTTAAAATTGGTTCTTAGGACTGGCGCAATATCTTTTAACTTACCATATGTAACCCCCGTATGAACGTTTTCTACTGGACGTTTTTAATGGGCTACTGTGACTAACATGGTATCCACCCTCTCGTGATTTACAATTCGAAAAAAGTGTCAAACCCTTGAATTTTGGCTGTCCCAGCAGACCTCAAAATCCCATTACACTTGACGTTGACAAATACGTAACAACTAGAATTCTCTTTTGTAAATGCTTATCGCACCTTATATCCAATTCTAACCTCTACACTTCTCTTTCTTCAGGTATCTGTCTATCCTACTTCATACAGGACTCTTTCTCACTCTCTGCCTTGTAACTATCCTTCGCTTTGCTACCCCACTGACCTTTTGTATCCCTTACCAAATGCTTCTGATCTCCCTCATTCAGAAACACATGTATTCCTACTCTTAAAAAAATAATTTTGGACCTCCTAACCAAATAATTGTTCCCACCGGTTATAAACTGACTTTCGATAGCTACACATACATACCAGTAGCATATGTATAGATGCGCTGCGTGATTGGACCTCAATTAAACTGGCTGTCACAACCATTTTGGGTACAGTATGATTCTTAATTAGATATTTGGCGTTCATACGAAATAAACACACCACCAATTAAAGAGGTTCTTCGCTTATTTTTAATAAAACATTGTTCCTTTGATTAAGCACATAAGTAAACTTCAGGATAGACATTACAGAAATGCACCTACGGATCCGTTGTAAAGTGGTCCCGCATTCCTTTGGATCCGTGGAGCACAATTAGAGAACTATTCCCCTACGAGCTTCAAGAGAGTCAGTGCAACCTTGCAACCTCTGTTTGAACTGTTAACCAAATTTTGACATGCCATTTTGAAGCGTTGAACAAGCCGGGATAACTCAGTTCGTATGGTGACTAAGCTCTGGGTTGGACAGTCCGAGGTTCAATTTCCAGCACGGTAAAGGGGTATTCTATTCTCCAAAATGTCCAGACAGATCATATTCAGTGGGCACCAGTGTTCATTCCTGAGAGGTAAAGTGGCACAGACATGGAGCTGACCTTCAAACTCCACCTACAGCCGACGTTAAGAATCAGTGGAGCTATACCTCTACTAACCATGGCAGTCACAGGTACAACTTTACCTTTATCTTTATCATTTATTGTGGAGCTAGTAGTTGTTCTGCTTTCTATAATTTTCACATGTACAATATGCAGTAATTAGTTCTTATTTTGACCCAACTGAAGGCACTAAATTATTCGTTTTCATCCTTCCATCTACACCAAAGTTTCCCACATTGTCTTCTCCCTGAATATTTTTCCATTAACATTCTTTTTTTCTTATATTCGTAGTTCATTAAATTTTCAAAATTAAATAATTTTAAATTTTAATGCCCTATACGAGTAGCTTTAAAAATTTAATTTATGATATGCATCGAACTTTGAAAACTAAATCCATATTTCTTAAAATCGATAAATTTTTTCTAATCTGTACAGCAAGTCTGTATTGTACTGATCGCTAAAATTTAAAACCAAAACTTAGTAATGACTATGTATACCAACTAATTCGGGGGTTCTTAAACTTTTTTGTGCCCTGAATCCCTTTTAGAGAATGATGAACACTACGGACCCCTTCCCAGAAATATATTACCAGTAATTAATTCCACGGTTTAAGGAGAAAAATGTACTTCACACAACGAAACGGTCTCTTATTTCCTCTATTAAATTTTAATAATTTTGGATAGCGAAATTTATTGAAGTTAACAAACAATTTTGGAGCCTACAGGCCATAAATTACTTTGTTATCTACATTCGTTATTGAGTTAAAAAAACTATTTTCAGTTAGAATTAGTGAAAACAAAGTTGTAATTTTTTTCCCATCCAAGTCCACGGGCACTCCGATATATATCCACGGATCCCACGTTAAGGACGGCTGATCTAATTTAAAACTCGAGAACTGCATTTTACACACACTGTATATGTGTGTTTTTTACTCCACAACAATTCGGATTATTTCCTTAAACAGCGTTAAACCATCTGATCTGCTTAATGGAGAAATGAAGTGCGGGCTCTGAGGCATGCTGTCAATGATTATATATTATTTAGACGAACTTCATGTTGTTGTGGCCATGCCGTGGTTTAGGCGGCCATTTGGCGGTCAGTTGGCGGTAGCTCACCGTGGTGACCCGGTTTCAGAGCCAGGTCAGTTCACATTAAATTTGTGCTGGACAAAGTGGTACTGGGAACTTGTATTTCTCGGAATATTTCAATTTTCCCCTGTCAGTTTCACTGTATCATAATAAACCAGTCCTTCATAATGAGTTAGTCCTTCATAATGAGTCAGTCCTTCATAATCACCTTAATTTTAATTCTACTTTTATCAGAAGGACAAGCGGGCAAAACCGGGGAAACTTCAAACACAACAATGCTCCCTACAATATCGGGCAGCATTTTACAGGAAAGTACTTACAGATTGTTTTCATTTTTTACTCTTTAAGCAGTTAAGTTCGTACTGTGGATTCTGCCAAAAAGAAGTGAAACCAGTGTCCACCGACTTCAGCAAGATACGGCGCATTGTAACCAAACTGCGCCTATTGCATGCTCGACCGCATTGCACGCGTGTCAGAAAACCTGCCGCGCTGCCCCTGAGCTTCACTGAACCTCTATGTAGTTTGAACAATAAATTCTAACCGCAAAGTAAAGTGATTTCACGCCGCCTCTGCCGCGGTGTAAATGAGATATTCGCTCTTTGTCCGATGTTACGCAGAGCTGATTTGTAGCCAGCGACGTTTCGGGAGAACCTATCTGTCACATCTTCAAGGGTCAAGCAGTCCAGGAAGAATGCCAGCAACATTCGGTGATCTGTTGAATGGAGAACGTCACCATTCCTTATACAACACACGCCCGCATTTGTGAGCTATAGAAAAGAAAAATTTGTCAAGGCCGTAAATCAAACCCCGATTCCTCTGTTGTCCAACCTGCAGAATAGCCGCTAGGCCCAGTACTGAGCTGTCTTACTGAACTTAACATGGAAGGATGTTCCAGGCTTTGTTAAAAGATTCCGGACACATTTATAAATCGTACCAGTTAGTTACAGTCAATGATTACGAATCCGTTCGGCCTATCTAACTAACTCCACAGAGCAGAGTCCTTTCTGAGAAGCTAGTTTTCACTGAAAGCTGAAAACCTAGCTAGAAGCTAGGTTTTCAGCTAGTCAAGAAATTCCCCGCATCTTATGGAACCCGAAGATTCATTACCGCATTCACAAGTGCCTGCCACCTGTCCCTATCCTGAACCAGATCGATCCAGTCCATTTCCCCACCCCACTTCCGGAAAATCCATTTTAATATTATACTCCCATCTCACCTAGGTCTTCAAAGAGGTCTATCCTTCAGGTTTCACCACCAGAACCCTGTATACGCCTTTCCTCTCCTCATACCCAAATAATATCTGGTGAGTAGTAGAGATCATTAAGCTCTTCATTACGTAGTTTTCTTCACCCACCTGTTACCTCGTCCCTCTTAGCCCAAGTATTCTCCTCAGCACTCTGTTCTCAAACACCCTCAGCTTACGATCCCCCCTCAATGTGAGCGACCAAGTTTCACACCCATATACAACAGCAGACAAAATTATACCAGAGGCAAATGTGAATGTTTCATAACATGGCAATGTCTTACGGTGAGGAGTTGTTAGCATCTCGCCCAACCTCCAAGCCGGATGACCACCCCTTGTCGGTCGCCCTAGACTGCTTATTCAATATATTCGCAGCTACCCTTCACATTGGAGACCGTCCCTACATCTGTAACCTGAGGACCCGCAAAGCCCTAGTGACAGGGACCCACTTATCTATCACGGATCCGTAAGGCCTCCACTTTGTAAATCTCCCTGTCATTGTCTCAAATACATTTTCCGCCCCAGCATATTACACAATATTTAAAGTTCTTGGGGGTTTTGTAAGTTGTACTGTGGTCTTCCGAGTTTTAACGAAGTGTGGTTTGGTAGATGGGTAGGAATGTTTCGAAGGAAGATACTGCCTATCTTCAGGCTGAGAAGAGAGGCACCAAGTTCCTCCAAAACGCCCATACACTCCTCCCGGACCATTTGGTGTCAAAACCACAAGACCACCGCATGGAAATATGAGTATTAGCTGCATTACTGGAGCAGCAGCGAAGTCCAGTGTTTTTCTTAAGGCCAGGGAAAGGGACATAAATACGGATCTCCCTTAAAACACAGTTGCCATTACACGCCCATTACCTCTGCAGGACCCGAAGTTTTGGCCCGGTAAATCCCGGTCACCTCTTGCCAGTTTCATAAATCTGACTGCCCGCAATTCCTCAAGCATTTTTCGTTGTCCCAGTTACTTCAGCATCTACCTGAACCGGATTCAGTCAACCCGAATACGGAGGCGGTACGTTTCTGCGAAACGTCGGAGAAAACTAACATTACGCAGTGTGAAAATTGCGTCAATACAGACGCCATCATCTGTCTTAAATACTGTTCAGGAATATGCTGTTGGTAAAAACTGCGTATGAACACAAATTCATCACAACATTAAGTCGTTGAAATATTTTTTGCCTTTTTTGGGGGGGGGGGGGGGGGGGGGCCGGTTGAAGCTCAACTTCCGGGGCGGAAGTTGTTCCCAAATGCTTTAAAAAGTTACAAAATCCCCATCACAACCCTGAGTTCCAGTTCTAGAAACCTCG
>Ga0131853_10020308_pt1 | contig 12067 bp, 11 predicted proteins | sample TergutLab28metaG_FD_92764 | JGI IMG/M metagenome (GOLD analysis project Ga0131853, IMG submission 92764) | Labiotermes labralis P1 segment gut microbial communities from Petit-Saut dam, French Guiana - Lab288 P1 (version 2) (version 2) | ecosystem: Host-associated > Arthropoda: Insects >...
GACGTGATGATGCCGAACATCACGGAAGCGGTCCTGATGCTCAATGAAGAATATACGGAAGGGCCGTACACCGCTGAATACATCGAGGGGCTGCTCAAGAGGCTCGGAGGCATCGGTGCAGGTAAGGTGATACTCACCGGCGTGTATCTGAATGAGAACGAACTCGGCGCCGCATCCTACGACGTCGCAACGGATAAGATGCTCTATTCATTCGCGGAACGCATACCGGGATACTATCACGGCACAGGGGATGTGTTCGGTTCGGCGGTGGTGGCATCGCTCATGAACGGTCTCTCACTCGAGAGAGCGACCGCGGTCGCCGTGAGGTTCACCGCTGAGAGCATTAAAAGAACATATCTGTCGGAGACAGATATCAGATTCGGCGTGAACTCCGAGGCGGGCCTCGGTGACCTGATGAAGTATATACGGAACGAGTGATCACACAGCGCCCTTACGGCGTGCCAGTTCGTTCACCAGTACCACTCTGACCTCAGCGGCCGCGGCCTTGATCTCATGGTCGTGCTTCCCCCTGAGGATCGTGGAACAGAGATGTTTCTTCGACGAGTAGTTGGAACTGATGTACATTATCGCCATCTCGCGGCCGTAGTCCTCCATTATCATGTCCAATTCCACCAGCAACACTCTCACTTTCTCAGTGGGCATCTCCGGAAGCAGAACGTCCGGATCAAGAACGAACTCCATTAGATTATCGCATCTGCTCTTGTTCTCCATGACCGGGCGATGCATCGTTAGTAAATTAACATTTGTGCCGTTCCGTGAGTCAGCAGGCAGCGTCAGCAGGCAATCGTTATATCCTTCCTTTGGTTGGGCATGGGCATGCCGTCGCTCTTCTGCATGCGCTGCAAAAGTCTCACGCCTCCGGGATCGGAGAGATGCAGGGTATGCGGCGCACCCGTGGGCGAGGTGCACGGGAAGCAGTATTGTATCTCAGACACAGGATTCAACGCATCTTCCGACGGTAATAAGGTCATAATCTCGAAGGACAAGGCACCGGCACCATATTTTCCGTACGAACCGCGCGAATCACAGATGGACATCGTCAGAGATATAACCACAACGTTAGCACGATCGGACCACATAGTGATGGAATCGGGCACTGGTACCGGGAAGACGATATGCGCGTTGGCAGGCTCTCTGCACCACGCCAAGATGAACAATAAGAAGGTGATTTACCTCACGCGAACGATATCCCAGAGCGATCAGGTGATGCGTGAACTGAAGGCGATATCCTCCATACGGCCGGTATCGGGGATGACGCTCGCCGGAAGGAAGAGATCGTGCCCGCTTCTGAGAACATTGTCAGGTTACGAGGATATGATGCCGCACGTGCTCGCCAACCTCTGCGAGGAGAGGAAAGCAAAGACGATAAGAGGTGACGCAGGTGGATGCAAGCATTACGAACGCGTGAAGATGTTCGTACAGAGGATCGAATCCTTCTGTAAGGGATCGTTCCCAACATCCGATGAGCTGGATGCGTTCTGCGAATCGTCCGGCGTATGTCCGTACGAGGCGAGAAAAGCACTCATACAGACGATGGACGTGATCGTCGCGCCTTATGTGCACATACTGTCGGAGGACATCAGGTCGAATCTCCTCGCCCATATGAGATGTGAGGACGAGGATATCTTGCTGATAGTGGACGAGGCGCACAATCTCATACCGGCTGCAAGGGAACAGGGAAGCTTCTCGATAAGGATGAAAGGACTGGACGCGGCGATGGAGGAGATAACGGCGATGAAGGATCCCGTTCTGTTCAAAGGCCTGAGAGCGGGCGAATTCGTCGGTTTCCTGAGAGCTGTGATCAAGAACGCCGCCAACGAAAAGATAACGTTAGGGGCGCATGAGGCATTGATAGAACATGACCGCATAGAGTCACGGCTGATGAAAAAATATTCGATGAGCTCGAAAGATCTCGCGGCAACGATAGACGGGATGATAAGCGTCGGCGAGACGAGGACGGAATATCTCTTGGAACAGGGGATACACAAACTGTCCGAACTGTTCGCCCTCGGTGTGGCGTTGAAGGATTGGGTATCATCTGCGGAAGGAGAGTACATCAAGACGGTGACCGCTGAGAAGGACGGTGAGGCGCTGCATGCATCGTGCATAGACCCTTCGGACATAACGATGTTCATCCGATCGCTGAAAGGTGCCGTCCATATGTCAGGAACGTTACAGCCGTTGGATCAATATGCGAGGACGATGGGACTTCCGCTGTCAGCGGTCAAAAGGACATATCCGACGCCGTTCCCTCCCGAGAATCGATCAGTGATATATGTGAACGATGTGACCACAAAATACGAGGACCTGAAACGGCAGGGGATGACCGAACGCATCGCCAAACACATAACGAAGCTGTGCGATGCGGTGCCGAAGAACACGCTCGTGTTCTTTCCGTCCTATGGTCTGATGTCAAAGATGAGGCCGATGATCGAATCGGAAATGGAGAAGAACATGTACTGGGAGGAATCGGGGCAGCAGAAGAGGACGATGAACTCGCTGGACCGGTTCAGAAGGGACAGGAACGGCGTCTTCTTCACGGTCATGGGCGGGTCGATAGCGGAGGGCATAGATTTTCCCGGCGATGAGTTATCGTTCGCAATAATAGTGGGCATCCCATACCCGCCGCCGACGCTCGAGTCGAAGGCTATGTCGGACATGTTCGACAAGAGATACGGCGCAGGGACAGGATGGATGTACGTTAGTGAAGTTCCGGCCCTCAGGAAGATGAAGCAGGCCATAGGTCGTCTGATAAGGACGGACACCGACCGCGGGATGGCCGTGATACTCGATTCCAGGGCGTCAAGATACTCGGCGCAGCTTGAAGCGAGACCCAGTGCCGATCCGGTAGAGGATGCGGTCAAGTTCTTCAGAGGACGATGATTTAATAGCACGTTCACGGATGTGGTTGCATGTCATTGATGAAGGTGGTCACGGACGTGAGGTGGTACATACTTCTCGGCCTCGTGGCTGCGCTCATCATCGGTGACACCGGGCACGCACCGATGATCGCAATGGTCACGTTAATGATAATGATGTGCGTGTCGCTGCACGGACTGTCTTTCAGTAAGGCGGACATCGTTGAGAACAAAAAGGCAGTGCTGGCAGGCGTCCTTGTATGTTATCTCGTTGCAGGCGGAGTGACCCTTCTGGTGGGTTCGTTCTACGATCATGACCTCTGGCTGGGATGGGTGATGATCGCCGCCGTTCCCTGTGCGATATCCGTTACATCCGGAACGCTCATACTGAAGGGCAACACGAAACTTGCGATGATCACCGTGACGATGGTGTATCTCGTTGCAATAGCTGCGACCCCTCTGATAACCAAGATATTCATAGGCGAGGCGGTGAGCCCGACGGAGGTGTTGAAGTATGTTGCATTGTTCATCCTGATCCCGTTCATCGTCTCCGTGCCGCTGAAGAAGGTGAAGATACCGGTCAATGTGAAGGCGGTGTCGATAAACATCATGTTCTTCATTCTGATGCTGATAACATTCGGAGCGAACAAGGACTTCATTTTATCGGAACCGATGACGGTCCTGTGGGTGGCGGCCGGCTGTCTTGTCAGGATAGTAGCGGTCGCGGTGGGCATTGAGATAATACTCAGGAAGATAGGCATGGCAAGGGACTCCAGGGTCCTGATGATGCTTCTCTCCATATGGAAGAACAGCGCACTGGCGATGTCGATGACGATGGTGCTGATATCAACGAGCGTATCAGTACTGCCGTCCGCTCTGTCGTTACCGCTGGAGATGATGTGGTTCATGATCATGATATGGTACTTCCAGAAGAGGTGCCCTCCCGAGATCACGAGGCCGGAGGGCAATACAGCTTAAATCGAAACACACATTCGAACGGTCGGGATTAAATATCGAGACGCATTCACAAACCCAAAGCGGAGATAGCTAAGCCTGGACCACGGCGCCGGTCTTGAAAACCGGTGACGGCAACGTCCCGGGGGTTCGAATCCCTCTCTCCGCGCTCATTCTAATCAATGATCCCAACATCATCACACTGAGCCATGGACTATCTTCCCTGTTGCCAATGCCTCAAAGGGCAGAGAATATTTGTTAGTGAGCTTCAGTTTGAATTCTTCCGGCGTGTATACGATTATGTCGATCGGGACCTTGGAACCTTTCAATGCCAATCTCGCTTTTGCGCTGCGGATAAGTCCGTTCTCATCGGATTCCTTGACAAGGATCAGATCAAGGTCACTGTCCTCATTCGCCGTTCTGTTGGCGACCGAACCGAAGACGATCATGAGTTCCGGGGCTAATTTCTCCTTTGCCATCTGGATAACCCTTTCTGCCTCATCATAGTCGAACATATTATCGCCATTCCTATGGTCAAGGATATATAAAACGCTCATGCCGTCCGCAGTTCCATGAGCGAATAACAACATCATAAAATATTCTCACAACAATTCGATGGCATCATGTTCTACGAGATATGCGTCTATGAGGCGAAGATCGACAGGCAGGATGAGATCGAGGCACTGATGAAAGAGGTCGCCGAATTCTATCTCGGAATGGACGGTGTAAGGGATGTTCGTTATATTAAACGGACACACAGGCAAAAGGATTTCAATTCTGTGAAAGAAGGCATCCCTCCGTCGGAACTGACAAGATACGTGGACAAAGTGACGTACGTACTGATATTGGAGGTCGAGGATGAGAACGCGCACGCAAATCTCGCAAAACCGGGTATCGAGAGATTCTACAAAAGATGGACACGCTGTCTGACGACGATGCCCAAGATAATATTAGGGACGGACATAAACGATCTGCCGCCTCCCGCGGGGTCCGATGACTAAACTGAACACCGGCGACAGGGTGCCGGATGTCACAGTATCGTCAGTCAACGGAGGTATATTCACACTTTCATCGGAAACTGCGAAACAGCCCGTTCTTCTGTATTTCTATCCTTCGAACTATGGTCTGATGTGCAGATACTACACAGTGAAGCTAAACGATTACTTCGAGGATCTCGAAAAACTAAAGGTAAGGATGTTCCACGTGAACCCCGCATCGATCGACGACCACAGGGAATGGATGGATCATGTCGATTCAAAGTACGATCATATATCGGACGATGAACAAAGACTGAGCTGGATGTTCGGGATGATAATCAACGACTACAAGGAAGATGGAACGGACAGTATGACGAACAGAGGTTTCGCCCTTATCGACAAGGACATGGTCATACGTTACACATGGCGGACCAACATCCCGGTGAACGTCCCCGATCCGATGGAATTGATCACAGAGATAAAGAGATCGTTGAAGCAACGTCCGTGATGCCGTCACACAGTCTTCGCGTCGGGACATCCCAGCTAAAATGAATGAAAAGACAAAGGGGAGGAGACAACCCGTCATCTTCACATAACGAACGGATGAGGTTTTTATTTATAGCCCGAGTTTGACACTTAGGTCCAATATCGACCTTGCATCCGCTGAATAATGTCCCCGTGTGCGGACGGGTTCCGCGTTCTCAGTTACTGTTTTCCGTCATCCGAACAGGCTCAGAACGGCCTGTTCGGGTGCCTTCGGCACCGGTACAGGACGTTCTCCGCACCATAATCGGCGGATTATCGTCGTGAAATTACTCCATATGCGCCTTTTTCCGTCACCTTTTCCGTCCGTGACCGTAAGTGCGAATGCGCTCAACTCCTCGGATATCGATCCTGCCGTCTTCGTCTTGAACTCGGGATACAGGAAACGCAGCATCGACATACAGAAAAGCGCGAGGAATGAGATGAGTATACGACCTCTGATCGCATCTTTGGAGGTACATCTGGCCGGTCTCCAATCAATTCCGTGTTTCAGATCCCGAAAGGATGATTCAATCGTGTTACGTGACCGATATACCGATAACGTCTCCGAAGCTGTCAACGGTCTGTTCGGATCGTAATCGAACGATGTTGCGTAAATGTCCGTTATTTTCTGATAGAATTTTCGTTCCGAAATGCGTATCTCCCTTATATCCTCCAATAAACGTTCAAAATAGCTCTGGGAGAATATTCCGTCGTTCTTCAGCCTCTCTTTGTCGAGAACGTATCCTTTTAATGCGAAATCCGCCAGCACGTCGGCCGCCCATGAACGGAAACGTATAGCTTTGTCAGAATTCACTTTGAATCCCAAGGCAATTATGGCCTGCAGGTTGTAATAACTCTGTTCATACAGTTTACCGTCGACAGCAGGTGTTCGGAATTTCCGAACAACTGAATTTTCACACAATTCCCCATTTTTGAAAATGGTTGTCAAATGTTCGGACACGGTGCTTTTGGCAGCATCGTAAAGGGAACACAGCGATCTTTGCGTAAGCCAGACCGTTTCGTCGGCTAACAGAACATCCACGCCGTCCCCGCCGTTCTCCTTGGAGAAGATCAAGAAATCGCTCGTGCTGTTGCGTATCCGTATCCTCTTTTCATCATCGTTCATTGAGAATGCCTCTGTTTTTATCATGTCTTCCGGTCGGAAATTATGTGGAGATATACCATCGTGTTTACGTACCGGTCACTATTTCTATGATGCACGATTAGGCTTATAAGCCTGCCCGGGGGGTGACCGAATGTACATATGTTTCCGGCGAAGGATCGTCGATGGGAAGAGTACGGCCTGACTATCCTCACGTTTGAAAACTTGAGTCTCAAGAGGCCGCCGCCTTCCCAGCGGCCGTGATACCGTATACGATGTCGTCAAAACAGATAAGTTAATTTCACACATCGATATTACAAGACGTGGCATCATCCAAGGAGACGTTCATCTCATGCGTCATGAAGGAGGAGCATGAGTACATTCCGATGTTCCTGCGCGATCTGACGTTAGGGCTTGACGTAATCAACGTGAGAACGACCGACGTCTATACGAAGGAGTATGATCACAAGCTGTCCGCATCGGCCGTCAAGGCGTTCAGGGAGTTCTGCGGGCAGGACGCGGTCGTAGGATGCATACACACGATGGCGTTCAATATCGAGGCATTCGGCGGTACTGTCCGGTATCCTGAGTACGGGATACCGATCCCCGTGAAACACCCGTTCGAGAATATCGCCGAGATACCGGACATCCCGCTGGAACCTGCCGGGAAGGCGTTGGGTGCGTTACGTTCCTATTCTGCCGTAAGAGAAATGATGCCGGACGTCGCCATAGTCGCCAACGTGGAAGGGCCGTTGACCAAGGCCGGAACGATAACCGGAATGGACACGATGATCATGCACATGGAATCCGAAAAGGACCTGTTGGATGACATCATAACGTTGTGTGCGGACCATTCTCTTTCGTTCCTGGAAAAACTTGATGCCGCCGGTTCGATGGACTGTGTGTTCCTTGCATCCGCGACGGACAATCCGGACATGTTCGGATGCGACATCTATCGTGAGTTCTCAATAAAGCATCTGAGGAGAATGACAGACATCATCCACAAGATGGGTTATCCCGTAATATTCCATCCGCACGGTGTGTTCACGTACCCGGAGGCGAAGGACACATTCCGGGAGACGATAATGACAGGCATAGACGGCTTCCAGTTCGCCGAGGAGAACGACCCGTTCGAGATAGCGTCAATGATCTCGAAAAGATGTTCAATATTAGGCGGAACGGATGTCGTTCCGACACTGCTCAACGGACCGCGGGAGACGATAGAGAATGAGACGATACGGTACCTGAACGCATGCAAGAACGAAAACCATGTGTTCATGTGTTCCTGTTCGTTACACAGAGCGACACCGCTGAATAACATAAAGATAATGTCGGACGCCGTTCACAGATACAACGGGAGATCGGTATGACAGAATTGACGAAAGGAGATAAGGCGCATGACTTCACGGCGGTACGTGTGAGAGACGGTGTTTTCACGTTGTCATCGGCCGTCCGTGAGACGCCGATACTTCTTTATTTCTATCCCGTGAACTTCGGGATGACCTGCACCAGATACATCGCATCGATGAACGAGATGTTCGAAGAGTTCGAGAATCTCGGTATAAAGATGTTCCATCTCAATCCCGATAACGTAGATATTCTCACGGAATGGATGGACAGGACGGAATCAAGATATGATCACATCTTCGACGAAGAGCAGAGGATAAGCAAAGCGTACGGGATGATAGTGACGCATCCCGAACACCCGAAGGTCCTTGGCTTCACCAACAGAGGATTCGTCCTGGTCGGTGCGGATATGACGATACGATATGTATGGAGGGCGGACAGACCGAACGACACTGTTGATCTGAAATCACTCATTGACGAGATACGCAACGCCATCGGTTGATCTCGTTCGGATACGATACCGGGATAAGGTAACTCTCTCTTCTCAAACACTAACAACGAAAGAATGGCAGGGCCATCTCGGTGTACAGGGGCGGTCAACACGACCTCCTCAGAGTCCTGACGTTTGCAAATTTGCGAAGAGTTTGATATTTTACTGAGAGCATAATCATGGCCCGAGACAATCCAGCGGTATCACATGGATTCCGTCTTCACGCGTGTAGGCCGTTTTCCCTGATGCTGTCAGAATCGCAAGGAACGACGGTCTCGATACCACCTTCCCTTTTAGACGCAATAGGTTTTTTGCAGCCTCATCAAAATCGTGCGTCCCCTGTTTCACCTCTATTCCTGCCCATCGCCCGTCTTCAAGTTCTATCACTGAGTCCACTTCTATTGTGTTATCTTTGTAGTGAAAAACCTCTCCTCCCATGGAAGATGTATAAACCGACAGGTCCCTGTAACAAAGTGATTCGAAGAGAAAACCTCCGAAGCTCGGATCCATTAACAAACGTTCTGGAGTAAGTTTCAGGATCGCGGCGGCAAGCGAAGGATCGGTAAAATGGTATTTGACCGGTCCGCGGACCCTGGCACGCGTTCTTATCTCAGGACCCCACGGTCTTTGTTCATCAAGAACGAACGTCTTGCGCAGAGCGTCCAAATACGTTTCCACAGTCTCCTCTTTCACAGGTTTACCGCCCTTTGATATATCTTTAGCCATGACCGACTTCTTCACAAGCGTGGAACAATTCCTTGCCAAGGAGACCATGAGTGAACGCATCGTCGATGGACTTCGCCTCTTTCCGTCAATACGTACGTAATCCGCTTCCAGACAGGAGGCGAGGTACGCTCCCGGGATCTTCCTGGCATCATCATCGCTCAGATTGATCCCCGCCGGCCAGCCTCCTCTGCATATATGGCGCATTGCCGTCAGAACGTCCATAGATGATTCGACGGATTCGTATTCTTTACCTCCGAAAAGGTCGTTAAGACTCACTTCCCCGTTGCTGTTACCTGATTCAAAGAGGGACATGGTGCGCATATGCAGACGCACGAACCTTCCGGTTCCGCTGTGCATCGTACTTCGGTCAGAAGGTATTGAGGAGCCCGTGAATATGAACCTTCCCTTCAGAACGGACGAATCTATGACGCCTCTTGCATAATCCCAAAGTTTGGGCACTTCCTGCCATTCGTCTATAAGTCTCGGTGATTCACCTTCCAATGTCCTCTCCGGGTTGAGTCTTGCGTATTCGGCCGTATCCTCATTCTGAATACTTATCGAGGATTCGGAATGATGTACTCCTGTCCACGATTTTCCGCACCATTTCGGACCTGTGATCAGCACGCCTCCGAATGTTCTCAACATTCTTTCTATCGTAGGATCGATCACACGCTTACGGTATGAACCTTCGATGTCCTTTTGTGAAAGGAAATTCAAACCTTCCATGACAATACATCTTGACGCTAGTATTTATCATTGTTTCCATTAATAGGGACAAATACAACATTATTAGGGGGATTAAAGCAATTTGTTTATAGGGTAAAATGCAACATTATTAGGGGGATTAAAGTAACTATGTGTCTCGACATAGGGTCCCTACTGAGAGTGACATCATGTTCGATCCATTCTCTTCAAGACATCCGTTACAGGTTCGGTGAACCGGTTCACTGAACCGATTCCGTTCAATGAATCGGTATACGCGGAGACATCATAGAATGGTCATTTTCACAGGATCTGACCCTTAATCGTAATTAAATGAATAAAATAACAAGATCTTTTTCAATCGTTGCATCGAATCTAAAACAACGTTTCAGGGAACTGAACCGGTTCACTGAACCGATTATAGATATAATGCCAAATGATACGAATTTCATCAAGCCGATCTTTGAACGGATGCTGCAACGAGCTGATCATCAATAGCATCCAGTGTCACACGGCTGCAGTCACAAATATCTGAAAGGGTGGAAAAAATGAAGTTCGAGAACAGAAAGACAGAGTTCCCCGGAAGGAGGAGGATAAAGGTCCTCAAGGACAACGGGGATATCGACAATGAGGTCCTTGCGTATATCGTCAAAGAGGAAGGCATCGTTACTGCCAGCGGCACTCCGATAACCGCCGATAACCTGAACTTAGGGAACTGGCGGGATGACGACAGCATATCGTTCAAACAACAGGCCGACAACCTTCTGCCCTCGCCCGAGGAAGGAGAGACACAGATAGTCACGGATACGAACGGCGAGACATGGGTCATTCCGCCGGCCGAGTCCGGACGGGTGGCGATAAAGGTCTCCGATGTGACCGGAACGATAATAAGGATCAACGGCAACGTACAGCAGAACACTGATTTCACGGATGATCCGCAGACGCAGATAACGAATGCGAAGAATATCGCTGATGCGGCGAACAATGCGGCGACGACAGCGATGGGCACGGCCAACGGAAAATCGGCCGTGAACGTGAACGGTGTGAGAACGGACGTGAATTTTACGAGCGACCCTCAAACGCAGATAAACGGCAGAGCGTCGACGTCCCACGCGGCCGCACATGTGACCGGAACGGATCAGATCGCATTGGGCAACGGAACCACCAGGGGACTGAGCCTCAATGACTACAATGCAACGGATAAAAGCAAGGTCAACAATGTTCCGGCGAACACGAACACTTCGTTGAACGGGAAATTAGATAAGATCCAGTCGACAGGAAACGCCAGGGATGTGCTGATGCTTGACGCGAACAGGAATATCGTGCCGACGGCATTGAACGGAGGGATATCACGCAACGGCGGTACGGTCCAGATGAACCTGACGACGGACAGAGGAAGGACGGTACTCTTCATATCGGATGTCAACACTATGTTGATAACAGGTTCGCCGGCTCCACCGGGTGCCTCAGAATACGTGGACGATGAGGCAAGGTACATCTTCAAGACAGGTTCGTCACAGGTAACTCCCCTATATATCTCGGGTACGATTGAATTTATATTCCCTGAACCTCCTCTGTTCAAAGCCAATAGTTGGTATATGGTAGCAATATTCGGCAGAGTTCTAACATGGAGCGAAGGGGTCAAGATATGACCCGGATCGCCAGTAAGCTCTCAATTAACGTCGACAGATGGGAATTGGTGGAGAGGACGGAGATCCTGATGCCGAACTCCGTTTCATACATATGGACCGGTTCAGGTACGATAAACATACCGGAACATGCAAACGTGACAGAGCTGACATTCTACCTTCAGGGAGGCGGGGCCGGCGGCAGGACAGTGGGGTCATGTCTCTTCGGCTGTAACGGCGGAGCCGGCGGCGGCGGAGGAGAGATGACCATCTTGAAGATAACAAGCGGTATCCTTTCAGCGTACACGTACGTCGCGGGTGCTGGCGGTGCATCCGGCGGTTCAGGTGCGGGGACGCAGATATTTAGGGGGATGACGGTTCTTGCGACCGCAGAGGGAGCGACAAGCACAATAGGTGCGGGGACGAACAGTCCGAATACCAACCCCATAAGGCAGCAAGGGGGCAATGGAGGTGTCGGTGGCGGATTCAACGCGGGCGCATGGGGAGGTGTCGGTGCAAGCGTACACGGCGGCATCGGCGGGACCAACGCGAACGGCGGTGTCGGTTCCGGCTCCGGCGGCGGAGGCGGAAGCGGTTCCGCCCTTGTGCTCCCGGGCAGCATCCACGGGATACCGATCGGAGGGGTGACAATAAACTCGAACGGAGGCAACGCGAACAGCGGCCACGGTTCGAATGGCGGCGGAGGGGCAGGAGCGAGAAGTCAGACCAGCGGATCA
>Ga0131853_10020309_pt1 | contig 12067 bp, 10 predicted proteins | sample TergutLab28metaG_FD_92764 | JGI IMG/M metagenome (GOLD analysis project Ga0131853, IMG submission 92764) | Labiotermes labralis P1 segment gut microbial communities from Petit-Saut dam, French Guiana - Lab288 P1 (version 2) (version 2) | ecosystem: Host-associated > Arthropoda: Insects >...
ATTGAAACAATGCCTAAATGACATTAAAGATTTGTTTAACGCACAAGGGTAACACAGTTTATGCTCGAAGATTCATTTTTCGACGGTTGGATATTCTATTTACACATAATTATTGACACTACCCTCAAAATCCTCGAAGATAAGACATTTTCATCCACAAATGGTGATTTTCGTGAATTGTGGATGATTTTATAGCTAGAAACACTCGAAGACAAGACATTTTCATCACAAATAGCTATTTTGGCGAAGTGTGGATGATTTTATCAGAAAGATAGGTTAAGAAGTGTTTTGCTTGTTACTATAAAAGGTCTATAACAAAAGGAATTGGCGATTTTCGCAATTGTCTATCTCATATTATCAAAGAAGGAGAATGAATGATGATCTATCTTTTGCGTCATGGACAAACCGATTGGAATCTATTCAGAAGAGCTAATGGCTGTACAGATACTTTTTTGAATAAAACAGGAATAGAACAAGCAAAACAGCAAGCTGAAAACTTAAAAGATGTTAATTTTGACGTGTGTTTTTGCAGCCCACAAACAAGGGCACGCCAGTTTTGTGAAATCATTTATAAAGGCCCTATTTTGTTTGACGATAGGCTTATTGAAATAGATTGTGGTGAGTTTGAAGGGCTGGAAGAAACAGCAGAAATGATGAAATCATTTTATGAAGCAATTCAAACTGGCGATAAGGGAACAGAGAATTTTGGGAAGTTTATGGAACGAACGCTCGATTTATGTGATCTGATTATGCAAGCGTACAAAGGGAAAAATGTCCTGATTGTTACCCATGCTGCAAACGCAAGGGTTATAAATTATTATTTCAACGGTAAACCAAAAGATTATGACTTCACCAAAGGAGTTGCTGCAAATAACGAGTTTCTCACATTTGAAAATTAACCTAGTTAGAGCGTTGATCATTATAACATGCGCTCTTTTTACTTTTTAACAAAAAAAGCATCAATCTATCACAGATCAATGCTTATCACTTTTGATTATTTTGTTGCTTCTTTTACTTCTTCGACAACATCTTCTGCTGCGTCTGTCACTGTCTCAGCAACCTCTTCTGCAGCTTCAACGATATCAACAACAACTTCATCTTTTGCCTCTGACAATTGCTCTTTGATTTCAGTCAGACGCTCGCTTACTTCGTCAAATTTTTTCTGAACTTTTTCTTTCGATTCATTCCAGTCAAAATCCTCAATCTTTTTCTTTGTTTCTTCCAACTTTTCTTTCAAAGCTTCTTTCGTGTAGTTAAAATTAACTTCTTTGATGTCAAAATCTTTGATTTTCTTTTGCATATCGCCTACTTTACAAATAAGCTCATCTTGTAATTCCTTCCCTGATTTTGGGGTTACTAAGGCGGCGATAACTGCACCTACTGCGATTCCTGCTAAAAATGCACTACATTTTTTCATTTTAAACCTCTCCTTTTTTCTTCGATTCTTTTTTCAGCTTTTTTTGTTCCCTTTTTTCCTTCATTTCTTTGAACCTTTTAACCACATCAGCCATTTTTTTAAAATCGGCGATTTTACTGGTGATCACCATTTTGGTTGTTTGAATATCATCTAGCATCTCATTGACATTATGACCTACTTCACGAAATTCTCGTAAAGTTACTTTTAATTCTTTGAGCACACCAATGAGGTAGATGGTTAACGCAACCAAGCAAATAACACCAACTACTGCCAATAATTGCCCTATTGTAAAGGTAATTTGATTGTTCATTTCTTATTTCCTCTCCTTCTTTTTCTGTACTATTTTCATTACTTATTCATATCCCTAGTCTGCAAATTGATGTCTGCATGCCTACAAATTAATGTAGGCGTGTTCATATTTTTCAATATCGCCAGCCCCCATGAAGACTAAAATACCATTATCATACTGCTTCAATTTACTTATTTCATCTAGTGTCAACAAACCGAAATCTTTATTGTCTTTAAGAATAAAGCTAATATCAATATCACTTGCCTTTTCTCTCGCTGAACCAAATATTTCTGTTAAATAGACATGGTCTGCTAACTTTAATGCATCAGCAAATTCTTTCGCAAATGTGGTTGTTCTTGAGAAGGTATGAGGTTGAAAAATAGCTACAATTGGCCGTGTTGGATATTTTTGCCTGGCGGCTTTTAATGTGACCTCAATCTCTGTTGGGTGATGGGCATAATCGTCAATAAGCATTTGCGTATCAACTTGTCGCTCACTGAATCGGCGTTTAACACCTAAGAATAAAGATAAATCTTTCGCAGTGATTTTTGGATCCATTTTTTCTAGGTAACAAACAGAAATAATGGATAAGCTGTTAAGAACCATGTGGTCGCCGAAAAATGGGGTTTTGAACGTGTGGTAATAGTGTCCATCAATGATCACATCGAAAGTTGTTCCATCTGTTTCTTTGACGATATTTTTAGCAACCACATCATTATGGGCTGAAAAGCCATATTTTAAACCATTGTTAATGTCTAATTTTTGGACATTTTGATCATCCCCCCACATGATGACCCTTTTCTGACACTGAGCCGCCACTTCAGCAAAAGCGGAAATTACATCCTCTGTGTCTTTGAAATAATCAGGGTGATCGTGTTCAATGTTGGTAATAATCAAATAGTCAGGATGGTATGCTACGAAATGTCGACGATATTCACACGCCTCGAATGCAAAGTACTTGCTATTGCTTGTTCCTTTTCCAGTTCCATCGCCAATCAGGTATGATGTGGGTTCTGATAGTCTTAACACATGTGACAATAAGCCAGTTGTCGTTGTTTTTCCATGGGTACCAGCAACGGCGATGGAAATGAATCCGCTGGCTAATTCGCCGAGAAAATCATGATAGCGGACAACCCTTGCACCGATGCTTTTGGCATAGGTAATGTCTTCATGGTCATCTGCAAAAGCATTCCCTGCAATGACCACCATATTGGATTCAATTTTTTCAGCTCCAAATGCATGAAGGTCAATACTTTTTGCTTCAAGTTCAACCTGTGTAAATAGCATGTCTTTAATATCAGAACCAGCCACCTCATGTCCCATGTCATAAAGGACATTGGCTAAGGCACTCATGCCTGCCCCTTTAATCCCCACTAAATAATATTTTTTCATTCTTCACTTCACTACTCCCTCCACGCTATTCATCATAAATCTCGATTAATTCTTCTTTTGTGATCAACACATCTCTTTTAGAAGTTGCACCATTGGGTTTGGTGATAAAACCTTTTTCCTCTAGTTGGTCGACAACTTTTGCTGCTCTGTTATAACCCATATGCAATTTTCTTTGTAGTAAGGAAACAGATGCCTTGTTTTCCTCAATAAATATTTCCATGGCTGCTTGTTCAAGGGGGTCATCACCACCCGTTCCAACAATCATTCGCTTATCCAATGCATCCTCAGCAATCAAATACTTAGGTGCGCCTTGTGTTTTAGCAAATTCTACAACGCGTGCTACCTCTTCATCACTGACAAATGCACCTTGGACACGGCGAATTTTGTTGCCATTTTCGGATAGGAGCATATCACCACGGCCTAATAAATCTTCGGCACCATTCCCATCAATAATCACTCTTGAGTCATTGGCTTGAGCCACAGCAAAGGCAATTCTTGTGGGAATGTTTGATTTAATGGTTCCCGTAATCACATTGACCGTTGGACGCTGAGTTGCCACAATTAAGTGAATCCCAGCGGAGCGTGCTTTTTGCGTCAGCCTGATAATGGCATCTTCTACATCCTGAGCAGCCACCATCATTAAATCTGCTAATTCGTCAATAACAATAAGGATATAAGGGATTTGTTCATAGGCTGCCTCAAATTCTTTGCGCTTTTTGTTGAAAGAATGGATATCACGCACGCCATTTTTAGCAAATAAATCGTAGCGTCGTTCCATTTCTTCAACTGCCCAAGAGAGTGCGGTTGCTGCTTTCTTTTCATCGTTGATAACCGGAGTCACCAAGTGGGGAATGTCGTTGTAAGGTGCCATTTCAACACGCTTTGGGTCAATAAGCATAAGCCTTACGGTATCTGGGGTCGATTTGTATAGGATGCTCACAAGCAAGGTGTTAATACAAACAGATTTCCCAGAGCCAGTTTGACCAGCGATAAGTCCGTGTGGCATTGAGGCGATGTCTGAATAAACTGCTACGCCTGCTAAATCTTCGCCTAGTCCTATAAATAAAGGACTCTCATGCAAAATGAAGGCTGGCGATGATAGGATTTCTTTTAGTCTGACAAGTCGCCTTGTGTCGTTGGCAATCTCGATACCAATGGTATTTTTTCCTGGAATGGCTTCGATTCGCAAATCGGCAACTGATAGGCTTAGTTTCAAATCATCAGCTAGTCCTTTGATGCGGTTGAGTTTTGTTCCTGGGTCAGGGGCAACTTCAAATTGGGTTACGGTGGCACCCTGAACATAGTCGCCTGTGACGGTAATGGCTACGCCGAAATTTACGAAGGTCTGTTCAATCAGGCTCATTTTTTCCTGAATCCATTCGTCATTTCCATGGCTGAGCATCTCGCCTTCTTCTAATAATTCTAAAGAAGGTCGCTTGTAATACTCCTCTGCGGATAAGTCTTTTTCTTCTTCGACTGGCTTATCAAAGATTCCCTTTTGATTTATCGGCACTTCAATCATTATTTCTTTTGTTTTGGACGCCTCAACAGGTTGATTTGTTAATGGGGCATTTTCTTCTTTTATCTTAAGGGGGATGTCCATGATGATTTCTTTGTTTTCTACTGGTTGAATAATCCGAGTAAAAGGTTTCGGCCCTTTGTAGCTACCAAATTGCTCTTTTAATACATCATCTAGCCTTCGATCATATTGAGCATAAACATCGCTGTCTTCTAATTTGACACGTACTAAATTTGCATCAATTTCAAATTCGCCCTCTAGGGTGGAAAATACCAGTCGACCTTGGATTGGTGTTTTACGCACGTCCTCCTCAGAGCTACTTGCTAGTATTTTTGAAATGTCAGAAGTTAGTGTAAATGTGGCTGCTTTCATGGCTTCTTCAGTCAAGACGATTGGCTCACTAGAGCTAATCATTCTGCCAGTAGCGGGATCATATCTGCCATGGGCAATGATAACCTCAAGGCTATCCTGTTTCTGCCGTCCTGAAATAGGAGAAACAAAAGGTTGCGCACGAAAAGAGGAAGTCACCATTTCTGCTTCGGCTTTCTTCCTTTTTTGATCAGCTTCGGTCGCCTCTGGCCGCTTGTTACGATAGGCTTCAATGGGCTTGTTGGCAATTGATTTTAAACTTGAAGTCGACGGGGTTGCATAAACACCTGGTTCTATCTTCGTTGGTTCCTTCTTATCCTTTTTATCCATAGCTAAACACTCCGTAAAAACACTTGCTTCATTTTATGATATTGGGAAAATTATACCATATCTTAGCATATGAAACCAGCCTTATCGATAAAAAAAATGGAAATCGCCATTTTTTCGAGCGCATTGATTTCCATTAATGATTCAGTTATCCCAAATTTTGAATAAATTGCTCTATTTCAGGTGGCGTTTTTCGATCTTTGCTGACGAAACGTCCTACTATTTGACCGTCTACGAAAGCGAGGAAAGAAGGAATTCCGTAGATATCTAAGTCCTTGCATAGCACGATAAGATCATCACGGTCGATAAAGGAGAACTTCCACTGGGGGAATTTGCTCTCGATGGCTGGGAGATGAGGCTTGATAAAGATGCAGTCACCGCACCATTCAGTTGAGAAAATGACGATGTGTTTACCGTGATTTGTTATTTGTTCAAATTGTTCCAATGTTTTGATGATTTCCATTTTTTACAGCTCCTTTTGATTTAAACCTTTGATGACATAGGTTGGTAGAGCAAACGCCCCCTGATGGATGTGAGTATTGTAATACTTTGTTTCTAATTTTAATGCCTGCCATTTCTCAAAATCAACATTTTTCAGTGGATCTGTTGATTTTAAAGCAAAACCAAATAGCCAATGGCCTGATGCATAAGTCGGGATATGGGCTTGATAGACATAAGCTTGTGGAAAAATTTGCTTGATTTTTTGATGCGCCCGATACATTTCCTGAGCATCTTGCTCGTAATAGGGGCTTTCATGTTGATTGACCATGATACCGTCGTTTGTTAAGAGACGATGGCAGTTTTTATAGAAGTCTAATGTAAATAAACCCTCCCCTGGTCCAATGGGATCTGTTGAATCGATGATGATTAGATCATATGATGCAACTTGCCCAAACTGAACCCATTTTACCCCATCTTCAAAATATAATGTCACACGTCCATCATCTAACTTGGAAGCTGTTTGTGGTAAAAATTCACGACAAGCCTTAACCACTTCTTCATCAATTTCAACCATATCAATTTGCTCAATTCCAGAATAGCGGGTTAATTCACGAACTGTCCCACCATCGCCACCCCCAATCACTAGCACTTTCTTAATATGAGGATTAACACACAGCGCGGGATGAACCATCATTTCATGGTAAATAAATTCATCACGCTCTGTTAGCATCAAAAAATCATCAATAACTAAAAAACGTCCCAAATCACGGTTTTCAAAAATCTCAAAGTGTTGAAAATCTGACTTGCCACCACATAGTCGGTTGTCAATTTTAATGCGGAAAGCAGTCTCCTCGCTCCATTTTTCTGTAAACCATAGGTCTAGTTTATTTTGATCAGCTTGCCTTTTTATGTTTCGAAATAGTATGAAATCATGGTATAATTTCGTAAGTTTACTTTCTTTTTTAGAATGCTTATGGAGATGGTCGTTAGCAAATAACGCATCCATATCATTAGGCAACATAAAGGCACCCTTGTGGAGCACTGTGTTGTAATAATTCGTTTTTAATTGCCACTCATGCCACCGCTGAAATTTAGCATCTTTAATTGGATCCAAAGTTTTAGAAGCAAAGCCAAATAAGGACAACCCTGAGGCGTAAGTTGGGATGTGCGCTTGGTAAATCTTAGCAATAGGAAAAATACTTTTTACGCGATGGTGAGCTGATTTTGCCAAAGCCCGATCCCACTCAAAAATAGGACTGATTTGCTGATTAATAAAGATGCCGTCAGCTGATAAGACACGATAACACGCTTTGTAAAATTCAGTTATAAATAGAACTTCTCCCGGTCCAACAGGATCTGTTGAATCGATGAGGATTAAATCATAACTGCCTGATTCAGCATTTTTCACCCACCTCATACCATCATCAAAGTAGATATTGACACGCTTATCATCTAACCCTGATGACAGGGTTGGCAAATATTTCTTAGATGCTTCCACCACGAGCGCATCAATTTCAACCATATCAATTTGCTCAATCCCAGAATAGCGGGTTAATTCACGAACCGTTCCACCATCGCCACCACCAATCACTAACACTTTCTTAATCTCAGGATTCACACACATGGCAGGATGAACCATCATCTCGTGATAAATGAATTCATCACGCTCTGTCACCATTAACAAACCATCCAAGGTCAAAAAACGCCCGTAATCATCACTGTCGAAAATATCGATTTTTTGATAAGGTGATTGTTCACTATAAATAATCTCCTTGGCTTTAATGGAGAATAAAACATCATCTGACCACTCTTCATAATACCAAAGTTTCATCTTTAACCTCCATAACCACCGCCGTAGCCACCACCATAACCTTTGTAGCCACTGCCTTTATAACCACCGCTACCTGTTCCACCATAACCGCCATAACCCCGATAGCTCCCGCCCGAATCACGATAACCACGATACCTTCTTCTTCGAACACGCCCACCACCCGATGAACCGCGACCAGTCGTCCCATCCAATTGATCAAGATAAGTCAAATAAGTCGCATCACTCATATCTTTTAATGCATGCCACATCCTTGCACCTTGAATTAAAAAAGCAAGCAGAATAAGCGGCGGCACAAAAACAAGCAACCCATAATACATATAACCCTCTGTAAAATCACCAATTCCATAAATGAAAATGGCATAAATGTAAAACACAACCAAATCAATCCCAAAAAATCCCAAAGCAATCAACATGTAATGACGTTTTTTCTCAGACTTCAAATACAAAATCAAATAAACAACCGGAATCACAATAGCCAAAAAATTCGCCATACTATAACTAACCCACAAATAAGTCATCCACATCAAACTTGGTGGTGTATAGAGGAGTGGTGCATCCATCACGAAGAACATGAAAAACAAATGTGCAAAGGCAATAATCGTTACCAACAACAAACCAAAACGGGCATTTTCAAACTTTCGTACTTTATCCTGCATCTTCGTTGATACGACCCTTGCCGAACGACTAACCGCACTACCTTGCGTTCTAAATTGACCTTTAAAATAAGTCATCACCTCAATCCCAGCATCGCGATAACTATCAATAATCGGTGATAAATCCGGGCGCATCACCTCTTCCGTCCACAACACCACTCGGCTAATTCCATTCAACTTCAAGTAGCTGGCAGCTGGTAAATCTTCAAAATCTACACTCCACCGATTGTCATAAACACCTGCTGTATTCGCAACTTCCTTGTCACGGTTATAATCCAGCAAAAAAACAGGCCCAGCTTCATCACTAAACTCCAAGTCTTTCAGCAACTGTGCACCATTTACCAAGGCATCAACAATCGGTCCATTGTCAACAACAGATGTTAAACCACCAGTTTTAGACTCATGAATCCCATTATATAAAGGAACAGGACGATAACCAGCTTTCGCTAACCTCAAACCACTCTCAACGCTACTTGCACCTGGTAAATCCACAATGATCATCGTTTTTTCATGATCCAACTGCTTGATATGAAACGGCGCATCCTGGATCGTGGTCTTATTATTTAAAAAGGCAAACTCACCCCCGTTAACAAATAAAGCCGGCTTCCCAAATTTCGACCAACGTCCCGTCACATTAGGTATCCAAATGCGATACAACTCTTTATTTTCCATTTTCAATCACTCCTATTAGAACTGGCATTTCACTAGCATCCCCATCAATTCTCGCCTTTGTCGACCCCCTGGCGTAAAGCCCTGCAAACTCACCATCTACCACAAACACACCCAAGTTCAAATGGACACCATCAATGGGCAAACTTTCAAACATTTTTTGAGCAACCCATTGCTCAGGGCAATCCCGTACCGCCTGCTTAATATCAGCATTCTCAATTGCAGACATGGTACCAGGAATATTGATGCCCTCCCCCACTCTGCCAAAGGCCGGCTTTAAGATAAAGCTTTCGTTGTCCATACAAGAAGACACACCTGTCGTTTCAGGCAGCAACTGTTTCCACATCGGCACCTCCACACCAAGGTCGTCCCACACAAGCGGCAACCTTTTTGACTGAGTTAAAAGGGCCATAGCAGGATTACACGATGGCGTCTTAGAATTAACAAAACTTCGCCAATCGACCCCTTTTGCAAACTCCAACCATTCAACAGGGTAGTACCGCATAATCGCACCAACACCATCCGCCAAATCATTTTCCCATTGCAAATGGGACGGATCCAAATAAACAGAATCATAACCATCCTTCTCCATCAAATCACCGATAAAATGAAGAATTTGATAATCTTCCACCGTATGGGTATCATGCAAATAAGCAATGGTTGAGGCTGGTGGTATCAGTTGCTTCAACTTTCTCATAAACACTTCGCTAAAATCACCACACTGCCAAAAATCAGGGAAATATTTCTGAGCCAATTTCGGCAAAATCGACGCTTCAGGATAACCTGCCGGCACATCACTATTCACTTCTGAAATCTGCCATCCTTCAGTTGTTGGGTGAAAATCAAACCGCATAAAACGAACATGTTCCTTAGGCTCATAGTCACAATCGCAAAGTGCATCAGCCATCTCCTGGGAAATCCCTATTTCCACAACCAAATCTGGACGTTTTTTCAAAGCCAACTCCATTTGGAGCGTTTCATGATAAAGTGCCTCTGCCGATACCTTTAGAAAATCCATCTCTTTTTCATCAAGCAATACAACCCGATCACTAATCGTGCTTTGTTCCCCAGCCTGCATATCCCACTTATAACCATCAAACATCACATCCAATTGATAATCAGGATAATCCACCGCTGGAATCGTACCCATTTTAATTTTCATACCGAACTACTCCATTTAATTCTACATTGTTTTTTACATACCACTCCAAAAATTCTTTTATTGCATAAGTATGGTCATCTTCTTGATTACCTCTTTCTTCATCTTGCGAAATAAATACTACTTGATAAGAAACTATCGAAAAATCCTATTTTCGGCAAATTTCCGATATTTTTTTAACATCTATTAAATGTCAAAACGACTCAAATTGATTTTCCGCTAAATTTATTACATTTTTGACATGTGTCTAATGATCACGAAGTATTTAGGAGCCACTATTTTGGCTTTTTCGACATTTCAGTGGCTCTCGGAAAGCCAATCCACTATTTTAGGGTCACTATTTCGGTGTTTTCGACATTTCAGTGGCTTTCGGAGAGCTAATCCACTATTTTAGAGCCACTATTTTGGCTTTTTCGACATTTCAATGGCTATCAGAGAACCAATCCACCTATTCTAAGGCCACTATTTTGCTATTCTCGACGTTTCAGTGGCTCTCGAAAGGCTAATTCATCTATTTTAGAGCCACTATTTTGGCTTTTCCGATATTTCAGTGGCTCTCAGAGAACCAATTCACTATTTTAGGGCCACTATTTTGACTTTTCCGATATTTCAGCGGCTCTCGGAGAACCGAGCCACTATTTTAGGGCCACTATTTCGATTTTTTCGGCATTTCAGTGGCTCTCAGAAGATAGTTTCAAAAATATCAAGAATATTAATTTTCCTCTGAATTTTGATATTTTTGCAACTACCTAAAATTAAACAACTTCCCCCTCACACACAGGATAACCTGCCTTTGTCACTTCCACATTTACAACACTTGCATCAAACGCATCATCCACTGGAAACTTAACATTCAAATAATTACTCGCATGCCCCATCCCATAACCATCCTTAACCCGCTCAACAATCACCTCAAGAATTTCCCCTTCAAATCGAGAAGCATATGCCATAGCCAGCTGCTCATTCACCGCAAGCATCGCATTCACACGCATGGTCTTCGTTATTTCCGGCACATGATCAGGCATCGTCGCCGCTTTCGTCCCATTTCGCCTAGAATAAGGAAACACATGCAACTCCGCAAAACCAATTCTTTTTACCGTCTCAACACTTTCCAAAAAATTTTCCTCCGTCTCACCAGGAAATCCCACAATCACATCTGTTGTGATAGACATCCGAGGGAAAATCTCACGAAGCTGGGCAATTTTCGTTTCAAATTCCTCTAACACATAAGTCCGCCTCATGGCTTTTAAAATCTCATCTGACCCTGCCTGAATCGGCACATGGATATGTTCAGCAATAATATGACTATTCTTCAACATCACATCAATCACCTCATCGGTCATTTGGGATGCCTCAATCGAAGAAATCCGAATCCGTTTCAACCCTTCAATCTCACACAAATCACGCAATAAATCAGCAAATAAATATCCATCCAGATCTTCACCATAAGCCGCCGTGTGAATACCAGTCAAAATAATTTCAATATGACCATTTGCCACCAAGTCCCGAGCCTGCCTTAACACCACATCAGGCTGCTCAGAACGAACCCGCCCCCGGGCCCAAGGAATGATGCAAAACGAACAAAACTTATTACACCCATCCTGAATCTTAAGGGTCGCCCGCTTGCGATTTTCAAACTTGCTAACATTCAGTGTCTCAAACTTCTTCTCTTTAAAAATATCATCCATCACCACATTAATCGGCAAACGCTCCTGCTCATAACGCTGAATCAAACCAATCATCTCACTACGCCCCGATGTGCCAATCACAATATCCACACCTGGAATCGCCGCCACCTCTGCAGCCTGAGTCTGAGCCATACAACCCATCACACATACAACCGCATCTGGATTCTTCCGAATGGCACGGCGAATCATCTGGCGACTTTTCTTATCACCACCATTGGTCACTGTGCAGCTATTGATCACATCGACACCAGCTTCATCTTTAAACTCATCACGATCATATCCAGCAGCCGCAAACAACACCCATACAGCTTCC
>Ga0131853_10020310_pt1 | contig 12066 bp, 11 predicted proteins | sample TergutLab28metaG_FD_92764 | JGI IMG/M metagenome (GOLD analysis project Ga0131853, IMG submission 92764) | Labiotermes labralis P1 segment gut microbial communities from Petit-Saut dam, French Guiana - Lab288 P1 (version 2) (version 2) | ecosystem: Host-associated > Arthropoda: Insects >...
AAAAAAAAATATATCAAATGAAATTTGTACAGAAACTCGAACACACACATTTTATGTCCAATAACGTTTCTTAGATACATTTTTGATCATATGTCGCTCAGTTCTTCTTAGAATAAAAAAAAATATATCAAATGAAATTTGTACAGAAACTCGAACACACACATTTTATATTCAATAACTTTATTTTCGATAATCTTACCGTTTATGAGATAATGTGGAGAAATACTGCAGAGCGGGGCAGAACACATATTACAATATGGTGCAAGCACAATGCATGCTGGATACCTAAAGCTATAAATACACACATAAGTTGTGTCATAATCGTTGCTTTTTCGCTGCAAAAATGTTTGCACGAGCGCGCCTCAATATTACGTTATACGTACATCGGCTGTGCTGTTGAAATTTAATACCATCCTGATATACATTTGACGCCTTCACAAGTTTTTTCTGACGTTCGAGTTCTGACACTGCAAGTTTGTACGATTTGAATACATCTTAAAACTTTACTAATTATTTTACTTCCCCTAACCTGTGTGATATGATACCCACTTCATATTTACTGGACAGCAGTGATCATGTGGCTCCAAATGTTGTCATTCTGCTCCTTGATTGAGGATGCCGTTCACAGGATCGTATAACATACACTCTGTTAACTTTATTTCTTTCGAGTGAAAGGCGAAGTTTTACACCTTCCAAGACAGCAGATAAAATTAAATATTTTTGGCTAATTTTAATTTTGGTGGAAAAGACAAGATAAAATATTTTGTGCTGATATCAGGCATACGTTTTCCCAAATTAATATATTCTTTTATTCTTGATAAATATGATTTTTATAAGGTTCTTAGCATAGAGATATGTCTGTATTTTGTAACATTGTACAATAATGCTATAGTTGTTTTTAACCCCTTGAAGAAGAATGTTTATCTGAACTGTCTACAAGAATTCCTTTCCTTACTCATAAAAAGAAATTGTTCGTTATAAAGATTATCCGGTTATTCTGTGTAGCAGGATAATCGGTATTTCTTGTGGGATTCATAAGAAACGCGTAACTACATTGTGTAAAAGAATGCAGGTTTCTTAAACGTTACAGGAGGTATAATATATAGTTACTTCGGAACTTTAAGGGCTTAAGTTCTGGTTTTATCCAACTTTCTGTAGACGGGACGTAAACATAGGCTGTAACTTATAATTTTCTTCGGAGCTCCTTGCTAGACCAGCTTCAGTCAGGAAATTCATAGTTGGAGTCCGCAGGCTTCATATTCCGGAAATTTATATTTCCTTCCAAAGTGTTAGCTTATCTGTAATGCCTTTCTCTAAATTGATTGCTGGATCGTAAAGATTTTGGTGGATTTAGGGGTTTAGTGTGTTCGTACAGTATTGATACTTTCTTGGTTCTAGCTTTGTGCTGTAAGAGGAAAGTCGTTTTTCTTACCTTGTAGAAAAAAAAAACCTTCAGTTTAAATATTTAGCAGCACAGGGATTGTACTGTAAGTGTACTGTAACTCTGAGGGGTGTTCGTGCAACTACTGTTGATGAGTGTTGCACAGCATGTGTGTGCATTTGTAGCCTTAGGTATCCAGCATGCGATGTGCATGCGCCGTATTGTCAACCTTGGCCTGCACCGCTCTACAGTATTTTTATACATTATCTCATAAAGAGCACGATTTTGGAAAGAAAAAAATGTCACTGAACATAAAATGCGTTCTAGGTTCTCCTAAACGTTTGTCTGAAACATTTCGCATTCAAAGAACAACTGAGGGACGTATGACCAAAAATGTACATTGGTGTTCACGTAGAGTACCATTTGTTCTTGTCCGATTTTAATGAAATTTGGAAATTTTTGAATCTATCTTCGAAAAATACTCAAATATCGAATTACATAAAAATACATCTATGTGGACGGACAGACATGACGAAGTTAAAGTGCTTTTAGTGATTTTGTGAACGCGTCCAAAAAAAAGTGTTCATAAATCCTCTTATATTTGGAACTAAAACCGGTGGAATAATGTTGCAGTGTTTATCTGTTTTTATTGTTGTTCAAGCTTAGGCAGCATTGTAATACAGCACAAATTTTTCCTATCCTTGGCTGTAAAGAATCGGTGCTAATTTATCTATGTCACTTAAGGATTTCTATTTTATTACTACCACGCCTATAGTGCGAAAGAACGTATTTCCTCTGAGAACGTGTTCCCATCTCTTACTGACATGGCATGGTTCTGTTGTTATTTTTTCTGATCTCTTTACAAGGTGTGATGTTTCATAATTTTTATATTGGCTTCAACTGTTTATTTGAGTTTCAAAATTTTCTTTATTCCTTCACCTGAAATGTAAATGTAGAAAAAAATTAAAACGTTTAATCACTCATTCATAAGACGAAGTTTGTCTAAATAACACTTTAAGATAAAGATCTTTTCTCCCAGTTAAATATTGAATTATTTGTTATTGATTTCCTGAGGAAATATCAATGTTTTCTTCTTGAAAAGATTCCAAACGAATACACAGATTCTTTGGACAAAATTCTGTGATATTAAATTAAAAATTACAGAAACCCATGCTATGTAAAATGATTAAGCATATGTTAAAAAAGTGTCATATAGATATACAAGAAATTATAGAATTTGTACTTGTAAAAAAACCATTCTGACTTTTTCGCTTAATACTTAAAATTCTTCGGATACCCTAAGATTAATGAGATGGGCTGGGCATGTGGCGCGTATGGTTGAGGAGAGGGGGTTGCGTAGGGTCTTGGTTGGGAAATCGGAGGGAAGTTGACCAATGGGGAGACCTAGGCGTAGATGGGTGGATAATATTAGGATGGATATCCAGGAGGTGGGATGTGGGTATATGGACTGGATTGGGCTGACCCAGGATAGAGGCAGGTGGCGGACGCTTGTGAGTGCGGTAATGAACCTTCGAGTTGCGTGAAATGCGGGGAATTTCTTGACTAGCTGCAAACGAGTTAGCTGCTCAAGAAGGACTCTGCACCATGGAGTAAGTAAGTAGCTAAGTATTTAAGTAAGTAAGTAATTAAGTAAGTAAGTAAGTACCCTAAGAGGTTGGGACTATTTCGGCCTAGGAGAGGACTTTCATGACGATTTATTGTCGTCGGCAAAGGTAGAGGGTAAAATGCTCGATAATTCTGCGATTTTAACCAAACTGGATTTTGTCGCAAGATTTTTATAAAAGTTGAAATATAAAACTACATTGCAAGCCGTCAGTTGTGGGACCGTACTGATCCATGCGAACTGACGGACGGACAGACAGACAGGGGAACGAACGGAGTTAACTTAGGTAACTGACGCTTTTAGCGAATACGCAAAAGAAGAGAATTACGAAAGAAATTAAATTTTTCGTAGCTAATATATAATTTTCTACGCATCTGAACTTCTAAAACATTAAGGTATACAGGCGTCAAAGAAGTGTTTGTATTTTCTTTAAATAAATTACATTCTGTCCACTAGTACATTGTGGGCCCGGTAGCTCACTCGGTATAGCGACTGACTACGGGCAGGACGGTCCGGGATCGAATCCCGGTGGGGACGAGATTTTCCGTCCGTCCAGACCGGCCCTGGGACCCACCCAGCCTCCTGTAATATGGGTACCGGGCCTTTCCCGGGTGTAAAGTGCGGCCAGGGCGTGCTGCTGACCACTCACTCCCTTCTAGTGCCACGGTCATGGAAGAGTAGAGCTATACCTCTACCCACCCTCTGGGCCACACCAGGCCTGTAACGTGATCACTTTACCTTTACCTTTACCACTAGTATATTTGTAACAAAACTTCTTACCATACTCGAAAATTTCGAGGTGGTTAGTGACTTTGGTGCAGGAAGTGAGTCGAGTGGCGTTATCTTACACTCCAGGCTTTCCCTAATCTTCCGTGCTTCAAGATAGATAATCAGGATTTTATTCCTGTTAATAACAAGTATTAGACTATATTCTATAAAAAATACTACTCTCCATGATCACCTTCAACATTAAGGAACTGAGACAGTTTTGAAAACAGAAAATCATAATCGGAAAACAATTTCTTCTTATCAGTAGACATAAAAAAAATATTTTTTTCTTTTGTAAAACGCATCCCGTTGTATTATGCCATATTGAAACTAACATATATGCTGTGGTCAGCAAAACAAATTCTATTGCTAAGGTCAATACAGAGTGCATAGGGTCTTGGTGGGGAAACCGGAGGGAAAGAGACCACTGGGGAGACCTAGGCGTAGATGGGTGGATAATAATAGGATAGATCTCCAGGAGGTGGGATGTGGGGTATATGGACTGGATTGGACTGGCCCAGGATAGAGACAGGTGGTGGACGCTTGTGAGTGCGGTAATGAACCTTCGGGTTGCTTGAAATGCGGGGAATTTCTTGACTAGCTGCAAACCAGTTAGCTTCTCAAGAAGGACTCTGCACCATGGAGTAAGTAAGTAAGTAAGGTCAATACAAGCTACATATTTCGGTCGTACTGATCATATGTATTACAATGCCTGAGTATGATCAGTATATATAGCTTATATTAAAAAAAAAACTAATAAGATTTGTTTTGGCTGTGACAGAACATCTGTTAATTTTTAATACCAAACTAGGCCTAACTAACTGCCTGGTCAGAGGCCGTCTTGATAAGCTGATACTCATTTAATATAACCATTCCTCTTCTTTTATGGAAAACGAGGAAACATCTCCTTTTAGAACACCCTGTAATTTATCCCCTGAGACAGATAAATCCAGACCACGCTGGATCAACCTCTTTGTTTTTAGTTACATTTTTTATTACCCTCCAATTTATGCCTTCATTTCAAATCCAGTCGCCCTAGATTTCATTACAATATTTACCAGAACGTACCGACCACAGATCTCTTCATTATGCAACCATGTCCAGTTTCTACTTTTTGTTTCTTTTTCACTGTCATTTATAATATATTCTTCAGCACAGTGTTAAAATATCTACAGTCTACATTTTCTGTCAGTGCGAAAGGCCAGCTTCCAGCTTCCGTAATTATAAAAACCAACACACAATATCGTACTTTATGAATTCTGATATTCGCGTTTCAGATAGCAGACAGAAGACAAAGGATTCTGAATAATATGGAATACCCTAAACTCATCTCTTCTTCAGTGATTCCAATTTTGATTTAATATTGACACCTCTAATATTTAAAATTACCATATTTGGATTTGTTGAATTTGACATTCAGAGGACCTTGCATTGTAATATATTCTTATAATAAATGCCAACGAGATGCACAGTTTCTCAAATTTATTTGATAAAGTACTCTACATGTTTCGGACAGGTCCACTGTCCGTCATCAGGAGTATCTTAATATTGTATACACGCAATAGGTAATTGTCATGCTAGTTCTGTTGGCTGTCTGCTAACAGACAGCCAACAGAACTAGCATGACACATACCTGTTGCGTGTATACAGTGTTAAGATACTCCTGATGATGGACAGCTTACCTGTCCGAAACATGTAGAGTACTTTATCAAATAACAAGTAGCTTGGTGTATTAATACGTACAGTCGAACACAACTATATTTGCGTCTAGTATTACAGGAGGAATACAGCAACTACATGTTCCGGCCCTGTATGTGGGCCATCTTCAGGTTGTGATTAGACTTTCAGATCTAATCACAACCTGAAGATGGCCCTGTACAGAGCCGAAACATGTAGTTGCTATATTCCTCCTGTAATACTAGACGCAAATATAGTTGTGTTCGACTGTACGTGTTAATACACCAAGTTCCTTGCTGTTGTACCAACACAACGGGAATGACCCACCTCAGAATATCGTGCCGTGCACCATCCGCACCGTACACACGACCCACACAGCGGCTCTCAAGACCACCACCCATCCACAAACTCGGTGCAGAAAACCATATCCTGCAACTTAATATCTAGTGCTCCTGATGATGGATGTATGTACCTGAAACATGTCGAGCTTAGAATACATTAATAAAATTACCTTGTTGCATCAAGTTGGCATTTCACATTATTCCATGAGGAAGATGCATGGTCAAAAAACTCTCAAGTTTCCACACACAGTTACGTTGTTCGCGACTAGCATTTCGCTGTATTAAAGTATCATGTAGATTGTCCTTAATCACAAGTGAAATTCGAGTGGTGTCATATGTCATGTGACTCAATCAAGACAATGAACATCCTGACTGATATTTATAGTGACTTTCTTCAGCTTCAGCAGGTCGATGATGTTACAGACAACAGGCCACGACCGACTTCTTTTCAGCTTTTTAATCTTTTGGCGCCGGAATTATTTTTTTAAAAATTTCAGCACACACTGTATATAAAATGTGAATAATACAGGAACCAAATCTGTTAGAATTATGAAACAAACTGCATTTTGAAGAGAAAAAAAGGAGAGTCTATACCATGTTTAAAATATTCAGTACATATATTTGTTGAATAAATATATAAAATGCAACTTTAGAGGTTAGCGGTACGGTACGACCACTATAGTTGACATTAGGCGTCAAAAGGTTGAACTTCGCGGAAGAGAGAATCCTCATAGCTTCCCATATTTCATTTCTCATCCCGGAAGTTTCCTCAGCACAATCGAAAACGTACTGTAGCCGACTAACTGCTCGGTAGCATGAGACTTCTCAGGCTCCATGTAACATAGCTGACATATTGGTATCACCTTGTGTGCAGTCACACACCCCAATCTTGACACTGCTTACTTCTACACCCGCTAAACACCGCACTCTCTCCCCTAAGTCGTCCACTCCCTCTCTACTATCCTCACTCTCAATGGCGACACTTGTGACACCCTCCCATATAGCGATAGGTCGGGCGACGAAAGGGTTTTACTTCCTTTGACTGACCAATTTTAAATTCTCAGAAATATGCTTAAATTTCCGTATGAGGAAAATGCCCACAAAATAACCGAAATTCGCGAATTTCTTCATCAAAATAAACCACAAATTTTGTAAACAATAGGCAAAACAGAATTTCCCAGCATCAACTTCTAGCACAACTTTGAAACGATCACATCCGGAGAGACATTGGTAAAGAGCAAGTGGGTTGAAGGACATGCATCCCTTCACATAGCGGGTGGTCCGATAGACTACATATGTTCGGCTACAATAGTGATTCAAGCATCCTACCTTTATCAGTATTCTTACCAACCCTTCAATTCTGTACTACAGGCATAGATTATAACTGTAGTTAAATAAACGGAAAACCAATCATAATAATACAGTTTAATAGTTTTGAAGATTTAATCAACTGGATAAATTATTTTGGTACATTTTAATACGTTATAACAGATTATTATAAATGGCTGAAAACTAGAAAAGCTTATCCATACGCTGAAGTTCCATTTGGCGTACTTTCCGCTATATTCATGGTCAATAAAAACTACGTCGCGTTATAAATTATTTTTCTGTGACGACACAAATGTGCGGCACCATTATGTGCGAAAGGCTATATTTCAACAGGTGCAGTTGTACCGCGGTCCTAATCGGATTTCTGCCTTTACTAGCTAGGACAGAGTAATGTAATTGAAATATGCGATACTTTTGATGTGCGTGTTATGTACACTACTGGACGCCGTAATGCCGCTGAAATAGTCTGGGAGTGGCTCGTGAAATTGAGTGCTCTGCGTTGCGTCAGATATCAAACGTGAAACGTAACTACGTAGCCAGAAATTCCAACATATTGAATACGTCTGCGTAGCGTAATGTCATTAATGTTGGTATTTACAGGCCGATGAGATATTTTTCTTTCGAATAAACGTTATGAATAACATTCTCATAATGAAAACCAACGAGATATACTATTTCTCAAATTTATTTAATAAAGTATTCTACATGTTTCGGACAGGTCCACTGTCGATCATCAGGAGTATCTCAATACTGTGTACACGCAATAGGTATTTGTCATGCTAGTTCTGTTGGCTGTCTGCTAGCGTGGGCAGGATGGAACTACAGACCACGCTAGCAGAGAGTGTTGAGATACTCCTGATGATGGACAGTGGACATGTCCGAAACATGTAGAGTACTTTATCACCATCCTGACCACGCTATGAGACGCCAACACAACTAGAATGACAAATACCTATTGTTTGTGTACTGCGTTGAGATGCTCGTGATGATGGACAGTGGACATGTCCGAAACATGTAGAGTACTTTATTAAATAAATTTGAGAAATAGTGCATCTCGTTGGCTTTCATTATATCACGATGCACGGTCTTCTGAATGTCAAATTACGCATAAGACTTATTCTTTTCGCCTGTGTCTCCCCAACTCTAATGGGCCTAAGCCTTCTCATTGTTGACATTTCGAAATCACAATTCTTGGACTCACGACACTTGGTAGTAATGCTCTGGATTAGTCCCCTACTTGACAATACACACCATCATAGGAAACAGACTTGGCAGCTGTGGAATTCCAATCCGCTCTCCCACCGATCGAGCGACCACAGTCTTACGCCTTACGCCTTACACCGCCCAGCCACCAGGATCTGCGTATAACGATTAATCAAAATAAAATGACAACAACCCTTCATTTTATTTCTTTAATACTTTTAGATTTGATTCGAGGTTTGTAAATACGTCGTAGTAATTATATGTAAGCATTCCGTGACACAGCGAGACGAACTGAAAGATACAAGTGATAGTAATAATCTATCTATTACTACTTTTATGTACTCACACTTTTTCTTCGGTCGGCGTAAACATCTTATATGTTAATTAGTGCAATTATTTGGTAATAAATATAATTTTTGTCACTTTAACTGATCCTCTTCGTAACGTTAAAATTACTGGCATGTTTCAATTTTTGTGCATTGTTCTCAGTGTGTATCGAAGTTGTTATTTGCTTGGGTTCAATCTTTTAGCTTGCTTCGTATTCTCTGCGTTGAGGAGAGAGCTGTATTGAGGAAGTGTGGCATTTTACTAGTCAATTGTCTGCGTCCCGGATTATAAATGAGTGCATATGGAGCACTGGTCGAAAAATGACTGACAGGGGAAAGCCTAAGTATACAGAACGGAACATGTCCCGTTGCCAAACTTCTTAACCCTTTAAAGAAGACGAAGCGCAGACCGCTTTATTTAAAGCCCCAGTCCGTACCGCGCTGTAAACACTTTTCCTCTCGGTTATAAAAGCCAATCAGTTTATGTTGTATTGGGTAGAAGTAGCTGTTTGTTCTGATATAAATACAAAACCCATAAATAGTGTTGAGGGAGCGTTCAGTTGTTGAATGTTACACCTGTTGGTGCATGACGTAACCAGTAGGATTTAAAAGGTTAATATGACACCCACACTGGCTGCACTAAGATTTAACCCAGGCCTCTGTCGCAAGAAGCCTGCTACTAATCTCCTGATTCATTGCAAACCTTTGGTTTTGTCAAAGTATTTTGGACCCTACATTGAATATATAGCTATGTGTACGGTAGACAGGAGAGCATATCAGTGCCGTCGCTGATGAGGCGTATGGAAATTTACGGAAATTCAGTATTGAGTCATATAAATTTCATAACCTTGGTAGTGTTGACAGATTCATTTATTTCTTCCTTTCTGTCTCTTTCTTCGGTCCTCTTCTTTTTCTCGGTTTACCATGTCTCTGTTTTCGTGGATTATAATTTGCTGCTATCATATATTTTCGCCATAAAGTGTACAGCAAGCATAGAACCGAAGCAAGCCGTTCGCGTGACCAGTTACTGATTCTCGCGGCAAATCAGGCCACATTAACTGGCCTTGTAACTTTAATGTGCCAAGTGCTTTATTGTACTTATTGGTTTTATATGATTGTCTACTCATTACTATTAGAAATGACTATTTATCTTAGGCTCATATCAAAATATCAAAACCAACCTCTGACAAGAACACTCACATATTATTAAATAATGAGTATATTAACACAATACATGGCTCAACACTTAAAGGGTCATCTTCAGAGTGTATAATTGATGAATTGTAGCAGCTTGGATTAAAAAAAAAGAGCCGCCAGCAATAAAATTCATTTTAGTGCATAGGTACACATTAATTTGTTGCTTGGTCCCAAAACCGGCAATAATTTAAGATTCACTTCTTTAATCTGTAGTTGAGGCATTCCCGTTGTGTATGTAACAATGAAACTGAAAATAAAGGTAAAGTAAGTCAAAACACAACTAATTTTATTGCATGTTAATGAAACGACATGTTTCGGCCTACCCGGCCATCATCAGGTTTGCAAACGTTCTAAGAGACTAAATATTGTTTGTGTGTGGCGGATGTTGAGATCTCATCATCTGGCTTATAAATTATATATGAGACATAAACTGCGTGTGAACAGGTACGGCGGTGGACGTGCGTTTGTGTGTGGTATCCTGGGCGGGGGTCATCCCCTTGGGTTCTGTCGTTTTTGGTGTTGGGGGGAGGGTCCGGATGGCGAATTGGCAGGTCTATACGCGTCACATATGTGGGAAAAACTTTGCAAACCTGATGATGTTCTCCGAGTAGGTCGAAACATGTAATTTCATTAACACCAATAAAACTAGTTGTGTTTTGACTTACTTTGCATTTCATTTCATTCTCCTCTGTAATACTGATATGTTCCAGTTTAATTTATTGGACCTCTTTCCCAAAATCTGTACAAAGAAAAGCATTCCTCCGATGCCGATGGGTTGAAATTCCGAATAATGCCATGAAAGGGAGAGATTTAAGTATATACCAAACTTAAAAGCATTTACTACAGTACGACGTATCGTGGCTGGCAGCGTCTGAAGAATTAAACGTCCATAGAGTGCGCTGAGGTCGACATTGAAATTTTCATTGCTGGGTGTGGTCATTGGGTTCTTAGAAACAAAGCTTGTCTAGTCTGACGGTCAAGGTTACTTGGCGTATAGGAGATTATATCAAACACACTTCCATTTCAAAGCATAAGGAGACTTTATGTAATTCTGAGTATCTAGAGGGACATAATTATATTTGATTTATTTGAAATATATTTTGAACTTAAAGACATATTAAGAAAGTAATTTGTCTCTATACAAATTAATGTCCCAGCTGGAGATTAACATCTCTCAAAGGAAGATATCTATAAGCAATAATTAGACATCAAAGGCAAAGATAAATGAAAAGAAAGGGAACTTGCTTGGAAAGCAGAAATCGAATTTCTTTCACTGTATTGAATTATGTTAAAAGTAAGAATTCTTCCTTCAGTTTCTTAGCTTATTTTAATTCTTGACCAGATATTCAGAGAAGTTCAGAGGCAAGTCATTTTGCTGACTGCCACCTAGAATATTTCTTACAATACTAGAAAACAACAAACTAGATGAAACAATGACAATTTATTAATGAATTTCAATCAGCTGACTGCCGGCAGAATCGTCGGTGCTTTGCACCACAAGCTGTAAACACATTCTAGTGCTCCTCAGGATGGGCGAAATTATCGCCCGAAACATGTTGAGCTGGTTGAATTTCATCAATAAATTGCTATTGTTGCATCTAGCTGGTTATTTTATATTATTGTATCAGTGATGCACTGTAACACAAACATCAAATTTAGAATATTTCTTATATGGATATCGATCAAAATTTCCCGAAGTTGCAAAGGAAGTTGCAAAGGAAGTTGCAAAGGAAGTTGCAAAGGAAGTTGCAAACAGCCGCCTGGAGTTTAGTTCAGAAAACTGTAGGCGTCCATCCGTTTTATGACCATCTCAGTGCTTCAGGATATATAAACTTTAATTGGTGTGCCCTTTTGTGCTACAACGAACATATTTAATCACAGTTAATTAATCATCTGACATATTTTGCATCGAAAGTTACGTGCAACTGTTTATGTGCCATTTATTTGCATGAAGATTGGCTGAAAGAATTTAACCCTCATACTCCATACTTACTTACTCCATGGTGCAGAGTCCTTCTTGAGAAGCTAACTGGTTTGCAGCTAGTCAAGAAATTCCCAGCATTTCATGGAACCCGAATGTTCATTACCGCACTCACAAGCGTCCGCCACCTGCCTCTATCCTGGGCCAGCCCAATCCAGTCCATATACCCACATCCCACTTCCTGGAGATCCATCCTAATATTATCCACCCATCTACGCCTAGGTCTCCCCAGTGGTCTC
>Ga0131853_10020312_pt1 | contig 12065 bp, 11 predicted proteins | sample TergutLab28metaG_FD_92764 | JGI IMG/M metagenome (GOLD analysis project Ga0131853, IMG submission 92764) | Labiotermes labralis P1 segment gut microbial communities from Petit-Saut dam, French Guiana - Lab288 P1 (version 2) (version 2) | ecosystem: Host-associated > Arthropoda: Insects >...
CAGGACATCGCGACGATCGGCGAGATCTGCCGCGAGAAGGGCATCATTTTCCACGTCGACGCCGCGCAATCGACGGGCAAGGCACCGATCGACCTGCAAACGCTCAAGGTCGACCTGATGTCGTTCTCGGCGCACAAGACCTACGGTCCGAAGGGCATCGGCGCGCTGTACGTGCGTCGCAAGCCGCGCGTGCGTATCGAAGCGCAGATGCACGGCGGCGGTCACGAGCGCGGCATGCGTTCGGGCACGCTGGCCACGCACCAGATCGTCGGCATGGGCGAGGCGTTCCGTCTCGCGCGCGAAGAGATGGCGACCGAGAACGAGCGCGTGCGCATGCTGCGCGATCGTCTGCTGAACGGTCTGAAGGAAATTGAAGAGACCTATGTGAACGGCGACATGGAACAGCGCGTGCCGCACAACCTGAACATCAGCTTCAACTTCGTCGAAGGCGAGTCGATGCTCATGGCCGTGAAGGATGTGGCGGTGTCGTCGGGTTCGGCTTGCACGTCGGCGTCGCTGGAGCCGTCGTACGTGCTGCGCGCGCTCGGCCGCAACGACGAACTCGCGCATAGCTCGATCCGCTTCACGGTGGGCCGCTTCACGACCGAACAGGAAGTCGACTATGTGGTCAACCTGCTGAAGACGAAGATCGCCAAGCTGCGCGAACTCTCGCCGCTGTGGGAAATGCATCAGGACGGCATCGATCTTTCGACGATCCAGTGGGCGGCGCACTAAGCGCACGCACGTAACCAGTCAGGCCGCAGCGCACTCGCGACGAAAACGCATGCAGCGCGGCCATCGAATTGAAGGAGTGTGATCATGGCATACAGCGAAAAGGTTCTGGACCACTACGAAAACCCGCGCAACGTCGGCTCGTTTGCTAAGGACGACGATGCGGTCGGCACCGGCATGGTCGGCGCACCGGCCTGCGGCGACGTGATGAAGCTGCAGATCCGCGTCGGTGCGGACGGCGTCATCGAAGACGCGAAGTTCAAGACGTACGGTTGCGGTTCGGCGATCGCGTCGAGCTCGCTCGTGACCGAGTGGGTCAAGGGCAAGACGCTCGACCAGGCACTCGCGATCAAGAACACGCACATCGCGGAAGAGCTGGCGCTGCCGCCGGTGAAGATCCACTGCTCGATCCTCGCGGAAGACGCGATCAAGGCGGCCGTGGCCGACTATCGCGAGCGTCATACCGAGGAAGCGAAGGCCGGCGCGGCCTGATTCGAGGTCATCGAGGTAAGAAAACGCTATGGCAATTTCGTTGACGGAAAAAGCGGCACAGCACGTGCAGAAGTATCTGACGCGACGGGGCAAGGGCATGGGCCTGCGCCTCGGCGTGCGTACGACCGGCTGCTCGGGCCTCGCGTACAAGCTCGAGTACGTGGACGAACTCGCGCCCGAGGACCAGGTGTTCGAGAGCCATGGGGTGAGGGTCATCGTCGATCCGAAGAGTCTGTCGTATATCGACGGGACCGAGCTCGACTTCGTGCGCGAAGGGCTCAACGAGGGTTTCAGGTTCAACAACCCGAATGTGAAGGACGAGTGCGGCTGCGGCGAGTCCTTCCGCGTGTGAGCCCGCGTGTTGCGGTGAAAAGGCGGCCTGTGCCGCCTTTTTGATTTTTGACGGATCAAGCCCTGCCGAGGGCGGCACTTATCGATGACCTCGCTTTCTTCGCTTTCCTCTTCGATCTCCGACAGTCACTTCGTGCTGTTTGGCCTGCCCGAGCAGTTCACGATCGACGCCGACGCGCTCGATCACGCTTATCGCACGGTTCAGGCGCAGGTGCACCCCGACCGTTTCGCGGCTGCCGGCGACGCGCAAAAGCGCATCGCGATGCAATGGGCCACGCGCGCGAACGAGGCGTATCAGACGCTGCGCGATCCGCTGCAGCGGGCGAAGTATCTGCTGCATCTGCGCGGTATCGATGTCGGCGCGGAGAACAATACGGCGATGGAGCCCGCGTTCCTGATGCAGCAGATGGAGTGGCGCGAGGCGATCGAGGATGCGGTCGGCGCGAAGAATGTCGATGCGCTCGACGCGCTCGCGAACGAACTGCGCGACGACGAACGCTTGCGCCAGAAGAAGCTCGCGGCGCTGCTCGATAGCGGCTCGAACCAGGGGGCGGCCGAAGCGGTGCGCCAGTTGATGTTCATCGAGCGCGTGGCGGGCCAGATCGACGCGCAGATCGAGCGTCTGGAAGGCTGAACACGGCGCTCGCCTGCCGCCGCCGATGCGCGCAGCGGGCTGGGCGCAAAATACGGATTAAGAGGGCCGCGAGGCCCGCACAAGATCACTCAGATGGCACTACTGCAAATCTCCGAACCCGGCATGGCGCCGGCGCCGCATCAGCGGCGGCTCGCGGTCGGCATCGACCTCGGCACGACGAACTCGCTCGTGGCTGCCGTGCGCAGCGGCTCGCCCGATGTGCTGCCCGACGATCAGGGCCACGTGCTGCTGCCTTCGGTGGTGCGCTACCTCGCGAACGGCGGCCGCCGTATCGGCCGTGCGGCGAAGGCCGAAGCGGCGACCGATCCGCGCAACACGATCGTTTCGGTCAAGCGCTTCATGGGTCGCGGCAAGGCCGACGTCGAAGGCGCGGTCAACGCGCCGTATCAGTTCGTCGACGCGCCGGGCATGGTGCAGATCCAGACCGTCGACGGCGTGAAGAGCCCCGTCGAAGTCTCGGCGGAAATTCTCGCGACGCTGCGCCAGCGCGCCGAAGATACGCTCGGCGACGAGCTCGTCGGCGCGGTCATCACGGTGCCCGCGTATTTCGACGAGGCACAGCGTCAGGCAACGAAAGATGCCGCGCGTCTGGCCGGGCTGAACGTCCTGCGGCTGCTCAACGAGCCGACCGCTGCGGCGATCGCCTACGGCCTCGACAACGGCGCCGAAGGCCTCTACGCCGTCTATGACCTCGGCGGCGGCACGTTCGATCTGTCGATTCTCAAGCTCACGAAGGGCGTCTTCGAAGTGCTCGCGGCCGGCGGCGATACCGCGCTCGGCGGCGACGACTTCGATCACGCCGTGTTTGCTCACGTGCTCGAGCAGGCCGGTATCGACGCGGCCACGCTGGCGCCCGAAGACGTGCGTCTGTTGCTCGATCGCGCGCGCGACGCGAAGGAAGTGCTGTCGTCGGCGGATGAGGCACGTGTCGAAGTCACGCTGTCGAACGGCGTGCAGATCGCGCAGACCCTCGACGCCGCGCGCTTCGAAGCGCTCACGCAGACGCTCGTGCAACGTACGCTCACGCCGACCAAAAAGGCGCTGCGCGACGCGAAGGTGGCGCCGAAGGACGTCAAGGGCGTGGTGCTGGTCGGCGGCGCGACGCGCATGCCGGTGATCCGCCGCGCGATCGAACAGTTCTTCGGCCAGGCGCCGCTCACGAATCTGGACCCGGACCAGGTCGTGGCACTCGGCGCCGCGATCCAGGCCGACCTGCTCGCGGGCAACCGCGGCGGCGAGGACGACTGGCTGCTGCTCGACGTGATCCCACTGTCGCTCGGCGTGGAGACGATGGGTGGCCTCGTCGAGAAGATCATTCCGCGCAACTCGACGATCCCCGTCGCGCGCGCGCAGGATTTCACGACGTTCAAGGACGGCCAGACGGCGATGGCGATCCACGTCGTGCAGGGCGAGCGCGAGCTCGTCTCCGACTGCCGCTCGCTCGCGCGCTTCGAGCTGCGCGGCATTCCGCCGATGGCGGCGGGCGCGGCGCGCATCCGCGTGACCTATCAGGTCGATGCGGACGGCCTGCTGTCCGTGTTCGCGCGCGAGCAGCATTCGGGCGTGGAGGCATCGGTGGTCGTGAAGCCGTCCTACGGCCTCGCCGACGACGACATCGCGAAGATGCTCGAAGACAGCTTCAAGACCGCCGACGTCGACATGCGCGCGCGTGCGCTGCGCGAGGCGCAGGTGGAAGCCGCGCGCGTGATCGAGGCGACGACGGCCGCGCTCTCCGCCGATAGCGAACTGCTCGATGCCGACGAACGCGCGCAGATCGATGCACTGATCGACGCGCTGCGCACTCAGGCGGCGGGCGAGGACACCGGTGCGATCGAGGCGGCGACGAAGGCGCTGGCCGAAGGCACCGACGAATTCGCGGCGCGGCGCATGGACAAGGGCATCAAGCGCGCGCTGGCGGGCAAGCGGCTCGACGAGATCGGCTGACGAGCTGAGACGGGCCGCGACGGGACCGATAGATAGCAGGGGCGTTGCGTGCTTTCCCGATGTAGGAAAGCGCGCGGCGCCAGTAGAATGGGTGCTGACCGCGGTCGTTTGGCGGTGCGGCGCCCGGTAAGCATGTAATTGGATACGGAATTCACAATGCCTCAAATCGTGGTGCTGCCCCATGTCGAACTGTGCCCGGAGGGTGCGGTGATCGAAGCCAAAGCGGGCGAGAGCGTGTGCGATGCGCTGCTCGAACATGGGATCGAGATCGAGCATGCGTGCGAGAAATCGTGTGCGTGTACGACCTGTCACGTGATCGTGCGCGAGGGCTTCGACGAACTCGAACCGTCGGAAGAGGACGAGGACGATCTGCTCGACAAAGCGTGGGGGCTCGAGCCGACTTCGCGTCTGTCGTGTCAGGCGCTCGTGCCGGAAGACGGCGACCTCGTGATCGAGATTCCGCGTTACTCGATCAACCACGCGAAGGAAAACCACTAAGCCGAAAGAGGAGCGTGCAGCATGAAATGGACCGATGTGCAGGACATCGCGATGGCGTTGACGGATACGCATCAGGATGTCGATCCGCGGTACGTGCGCTTCACGGACCTGCATCGCTGGATCATGGAGCTCGAAGGCTTCGACGACAATCCCGAGCACTCGAACGAGAAAATCCTCGAGGCGATCCAGGCCGCGTGGATCGAGGACGCGGATTACTGAGCCGCCGCCGCTGCTGCGGGTCGATGAGGGTCTGGATGTAAAAAAGGCGATTCGCTCGATGAGTGAATCGCCTTTTTCTTCGCCGGTTTCTTTATCGCGCCAGGATCACGCTGCGACCAGCGTGCCGTGCTCGATTCTCACGTGTTCGCCTTGATGGAACGGCGGCGCCGCGCGGTAGCTGAAGTAGCGCGTCCGGCCGTTTTCCATGTGGACGCGCACCGAATAACTGGCGGTGCTGCGCAGATGCTTCTCGACGGCATTACCCGCGACGCCGCCGCCCAATGCGCCGAGCAGCGTCATGCCGACGCGGCCGACACCCGCGCCAAACTGGTTGCCGACGACACCGCCCACCACCGCGCCACCCACGGCGCCAATGCCCGTGGCGTGGCCTGCGTGCTTGACGGCGGAAACGCCGGTGACGGTGCCGCAGGACGTGCATGCGGTCGTCATGGGGGGCTGCGCAGCGCCCGCGTATTGCTGCGGGGTTGGCGCATATTGAGGCGGCTGTCCGGCAGACTCGACAGGGGGCTGCTGAGCCATGGTCGTGCCGTTCTGCGCGAGTTGCGCCGGTTGCGTGACCGGTGCCGGCGGCGTGACGCCGGCGGTTTCACCGCTCTGCGTCTGGGCGTTCAGCGCTGGCGTGCCGGACGCCTTCGGGAAGACGCCGGTAATCGCGGCCGTCGCCGCGAGGCTCGCGACGATGAGTCCACCTGCAGCCGTTGCGATCAACGGGTGCAGTCGGCGGTTCGGGGAAGTGTGGGGATCGGACTGGTTCATAACGGGCTCTGTCTTTGACAGTGTTGCTTTTTATGTAGCCAGTTTGAGCCAGATCTACCGAGGTGGCGTTTCAATTTGTAACCCGTGCGAGGGATCCGGCGCGGATACATTTTCACCGAGCGACGCGTCGCGATGCATGGATTGCCGACAAGCCGAGGCCGGGTCCATGTCCGCCCGGGGACGTACCCCGGCAGCTTTTACCGATAGTTACAAACAATCATAAACAATCGGGGCGCATGCGGCGTGAACCGCATGCGCCCCGATGGCTTTGCTACGACGCTGAACGTGTCGCTTAGTCTTCGCGGCGCAGGTGCGGGAAGAGGATGACGTCGCGGATGCTCGGGCTGTCGGTGAGCAGCATCACGAGACGGTCGATACCGATGCCGCAACCGCCCGTCGGGGGCATGCCGTATTCGAGCGCGCGGATGTAGTCGGCGTCGTAGAACATCGCTTCTTCGTCGCCGGCATCCTTTTGTTCGACCTGCTTCTTGAAGCGCGCGGCCTGGTCTTCCGGATCGTTCAGTTCCGAGAAACCGTTGGCGATTTCGCGGCCCGTGATGAACAGCTCGAAACGCTCGGTGATGCCCGGTTGCGTGTCCGAGGCGCGTGCGAGCGGCGACACTTCGACGGGGTAGTCGATGATGTACGTCGGCTCCCACAGTTGCGACTCGGCCGTCTCTTCGAACAGCGCCAGTTGCAGCGAACCGACACCGGCGTTCAGGAACGCGGGCTGATTCGCATCGACGCCGAACTTCTTCAGTTCCGTGCGCAGGAACGCGGCGTCGGCCAGTTGCGCGTCGGTGTACTGGGGCGCGTACTTCTGGATCGCCTGCGTGATCGTGAGGCGGTGGAACGGCTTCGACAGATCGAGTTCGCGGCCCTGGTAGGTCACGACCGCGTTGCCGAGCGCGTCGATCGCGGCCTGGCGGATCAGTGCTTCGGTGAAGTCCATGAGCCACGTGTAATCGGTGTACGCGGCGTAGAACTCCATCATCGTGAATTCCGGATTGTGACGCGGCGACACGCCTTCGTTACGGAAATTCCGGTTGATTTCGAACACGCGCTCGAAGCCGCCGACGACCAGGCGCTTCAGATACAGCTCGGGCGCGATGCGCATGAACATCTGCATGTCGAGCGCATTGTGGTGCGTGATGAACGGCTTGGCCGCGGCGCCGCCCGGGATCGGGTGCAGCATCGGCGTTTCGACTTCCATGAAGTCGGCGTTGGCCATGAAGTTGCGCACCGACGCGATGGCCTTCGTGCGCGCGACGAAGGTCTTGCGCGATTCGGGCGTGACGATCAGGTCGACGTAGCGCTGGCGATAGCGCATTTCCTGGTCGGCGAGACCGTGGAACTTGTCGGGCAGCGGGCGCAGCGACTTCGAGAGCAGACGCAGTTCGGTACAGCGCACCGACAGCTCGCCCTTGTTCGTGCGGAACAGCACGCCGCGCGCGGCGACGATGTCGCCGAGGTCCCACTTCTTGAACGCGTCGTAGGTCGCCTCGCCGACGTCGGCCGGCGTGATGAAGAACTGGATCTGGCCCGAGCCGTCGCGCACGGTTGCGAAGCTCGCCTTGCCCATCACGCGCTTGAGCATCATGCGGCCCGCGATCGACACTTCGAGCGCCTGCGCTTCGAGCGCGTCCTTGTCGGTGTCGGCGTGGTCGCGCTGCAGGTCGGCGGCGTGGTGGGTCGGGCGGAAGTCGTTCGGATAGGCGACGCCAGCCTCGCGCAGCGCGCGCAGTTTTTCGCGGCGCTCGGCGATGATCTGGTTGTCGTCCAGTTCGGGTGCTGCGCTGGCCGCAGTCGGCTGGGTCGGTTCGGTCATGATGGGTTCGGTGCGGTGTTTCGCGTGTTTCGCGGTGTTTCGTATTCGGGTGGGGGTACGCGCCGCACGGCAGCCGCGCGTACCTCGATGCCGCGCTGCCATGGTGGCCGCAGCGGGGCGGTGGCGATTACACGCCCTGTTTCAGGCTCGCGCTGATGAAGTCGTCGAGATCGCCGTCGAGCACGGCCTTCGTGTTGCTGATTTCGACGTTCGTGCGCAGATCCTTGATGCGGCTGTTGTCGAGCACGTAGGAGCGGATCTGGTGACCCCAGCCCACGTCCGACTTGCCCGCTTCGAGCTTGTCCTGCTCCGACTGGCGCTTGCGCATCTCGGCTTCGTAGAGGCGCGATTTCAGCATCGCCATCGCTTCGGCGCGGTTGCGGTGCTGCGAGCGGTCGTTCTGGCATTGCACGACGATGCCCGACGGCATGTGCGTGATACGCACGGCGGAGTCGGTCTTGTTGATGTGCTGACCGCCCGCGCCCGACGCGCGGTACGTGTCGATACGCAGATCGGCCGGATTGACGTCGATCTCGAACGAGTCGTCGATCTCGGGATACACGAACACGGACGAGAACGACGTATGACGTCCGCCCGACGAATCGAACGGCGACTTGCGCACGAGACGGTGAATGCCGGTTTCGGTGCGCAGAAAGCCATAGGCGTATTCGCCCTCGACCTTGATCGTCGCGCTCTTGATGCCGGCGACGTCGCCTTCAGACTCTTCGAGCACTTCGGTCTTGAAGCCCTTGCGTTCGCAGTAGCGCACGTACTGGCGCAGCAGCATCGAGGCCCAGTCGCAGGCTTCGGTGCCGCCGGCGCCGGCCTGGATGTCGATGAACGCGTTGTTGGGGTCGGCCGGGTTCGAGAACATGCGGCGGAATTCGACGTCGGCGACGCGCGTCTCGATCGCGGCGGCGTCGGCTTCGCAAGCGACGAGCGTGTCTTCGTCGTTTTCCTCGCGCGCCATCTCGAAGAGATCCTGAGTGTCGCGCACGTCGTTTTCAATGCCCGCGAGCACATCCACGACGCCTTCGAGCAGCTTCTTTTCCTTGCCGAGCGACTGCGCGTGCTTCGAGTCGTTCCAGACGTTCGGGTCTTCGAGTTCGCGGTTGACTTCGATCAGTCGCGTGGACTTGGCATCGTAGTCAAAGATACCCCCGTAGCTCGCCTGCGCGCATGCGCAGGTCCGCCAAAGAGGCTTCGATCGCGTTGAGACGTTCCGCTTCCATGTGTATCGTGATCCGGGGCGTAAAACCTTGAATTATAGCCGATTTATCGCTGATTTACCCCTCGGATCGGGCGCGCGCGGGCACTTGAGCCGGCGTTTTGCGCTGTGTTTCGCGCTAGTCCGCCGCTAATCCGCCGCGTGTTCGACGATGAGCTGCACGCGCGAGACGCCGTTCCACGTGTCGCGCACGAGCCGGTACGCGAGCGTTGCGCGCTGGGGCAGCGAATCCGTATGGTTGAACCAGATCGCGTTGAAGCGCTGGCGCCCGCGCAGCAGTTGTAGCTTCAGATGCTTGTCCTTCACGAGCGCCTGCGAGGCCACCTCGAACTCGCCCGAAAACACCGGCGCGGGGAAGCCCTGGCCCCAGACCGCCGCGTCGAGCATCTCGACGAAATCGGGCGTGAACCAGCCGTCTTCGAGGTCGCCGTCGGTCTCGATCGTGCGCGCGAGCGCCTCGGCGGAGAGCCATTCGCGGCCCACTTGCTCGAACGCGTCGGCGAAGCGCGGCACATCGGCGGCGGCGAGCGTCATGCCCGCAGCCATCGCGTGCCCGCCGAACTTGTGGATGAGGCCGGGCTCGCGCTTGCTGATCAGATCGATGGCGTCGCGCAGATGGAAACCGGGGATCGAGCGGCCCGAGCCTTTCACGAGTTGGCCATCGTCGTCGGCGGGCGCGAACGTGAAGGACGGGCGGTGGAACTTCTCCTTGAGCCGCCCGGCGACGATGCCGATCACGCCCTGATGCCAGCCCGGATTGAACAGCGTGATCGTGGCGTTGCCCTCGGGATCGACTTGCGCGAGATCCGCGAGCGCTTGCTGCTGCATGCCGGCCTCGATTTCGCGGCGCTCGCGGTTCATCGCATCGAGCTGCTGCGCGAGCGCCCAGGCGCGTCCGACGTCGTCGGTGGTCAGGCACTCGATGCCGAGCGACATGTCCGAGAGCCGTCCCGCCGCGTTCAGGCGCGGCCCGAGCGCGAAGCCGAGGTCGAAGCCCGACGCGCTGCGCGCCTCGCGGCCCGCCGCGCGAAACAGCGCGGCGATGCCCGGCTGCATGCGCCCGTTGCGGATGCGCTGGAGCCCTTGCGCGACCAGCACGCGGTTGTTGACGTCGAGCTTCACGACGTCGGCGACCGTGCCGAGCGCGACGAGATCGAGCAGACCGTCGAGGCGCGGCTCGGGGTGAGCGTCGTCGAACGCATTGCGGCGGCGCAGTTCGGCGCGCAGCGCGAGCAGCACGTAGAACATCACGCCGACACCGGCGATGCACTTGCTCTCGAACTCGCAGCCCGGCTGGTTCGGATTCACGATCGCGCGCGCGGCGGGCAGCGTGTCACCGGGGAGGTGGTGATCGGTGACGAGCACGTCGATGCCTAGCGCGCCCGCTGCCTCCACACCGTCGACGCTCGCGATGCCGTTATCGACCGTGATCAGCAGGTCGGGCTTGCCGCCTGCGCGCTGCGCGGCCAGCGCGACGATTTCGGGCGTGAGGCCGTAGCCGTACTCGAAGCGGTTCGGCACCAGATAGTCGATCTGCGCGCCGAGCATGCGCAGCCCGCGCACGGCCACGGCACAGGCGGTGGCGCCGTCGCAGTCGTAATCGGCGACGACCAGCATGCGGCGGTTCGCGGCGAGCGCGTCGGCAAGCAGCACGGCGGCGTCGTCGAGGCCTTTCATCGCGGCGGGCGGCAGCAGCCGTTGCAGGCCGATTTCGATCTCAACGGGATGGCTCACGCCGCGCGAGGCATAGAGCCGCGCGAGCACGGGATGGACGCCGTGGCGCACGAGGACTTCGGCGTCGGCGGGGGAGCAGGCGCGGGTGACGATTCGGGACATGCGGGCGATGTGAGGGCGATGAAGAGGGAGTTATTCGAGGAACAGCGACGCCAGCACGCGGCGGCGCCAGATTTTGCGCAGATCGCCGCGCGTGACCGTCAGATCGACCGAGCCGGTGTCGCCGCACAGCGTGAGGTCGAGCGACGCGAGTTCGCCCGCTTGCAGCGCCGCGAGCGCGGGCGCGAACCAGTCGCGCTCCATCGCGGCGAAGGCGGCGTTCCAGCGGCCCCAGTCCTGGGCGATGAACGGCGCGGAAAACGGATCGAGTTCGATCAGCGTCGCGTTCGCGCCCGAGCCATTTGCGTTGTCGCCGGCGCGGCGGCGCTCGGCGGCCCAGGCGGCAAACGAAGCCGGAGCGCCGTCGATCCCGACGCCGGCCGCGAGCGCGAGACCGCGCGTGGCGACTGCATCCGAGCGCACCTGCGCGAACGGGCTGCGCACCGGACGCATTTCGCCCTGCGCATGCAGCCAGATCGAATTGACGGCCGGCAGCCCTTGCGCCTCGCGTGCTTCGTTGACGGGGTGCTCGAACCAGGCCATCTGCACTTCGTTCTGCACCTTCATCCACGGGCGCGAGCGTTGGCCCGAGCCGGCCTCGTGCGGCAGCCAGATCTCGATGTTGCGCCCGCTCGCGCGCAGCGGCGACGCGCCCGCGAGCGAGCCAAACGTGCCGCACGACAGATACCAGCGATACGGCGTCGGCGCTTCGATGCGCACGCCCAGTTCTTCGATCAGCGGCTTGGCCACCGCGTAGAGCGCGGCGGCGTCGGCCGCTTCGATTTCGAGCGACGACGGGTCGATCAGCACGAGGTGGTCGTGCGCGATGCGCACGTGCACGGGCTGGACGCAGGCCCACGTGACGTCGCCGGGCGACCCGCCATCGGCGAGCAGCATATAGGGTGCGAGCGGCGCGTCATCGTCGCCGGGCGCGCCCGATCCGGCCAGGCCGAACTGCCTTGCCACCCAGCGCTCGTGCGGCAGCGTGCGCTGAAAATCTTCCCCGATCACGGTCTCGCCGCTCGTCGCGCGGGCGATGAGCTTGTCGAGCGCAGGCGTGTCGAGACCCGCGAGGGCGGTGGGAGCGGCCGCCGCGGACGGCAGCACGAACGGGACGAGGAGATGCAGACGAGGGGCGGGATGGGCAGGCATGATGGGCCGAATTGTACTGCGCCGCCCCGGCAGGCGGACAGGCCGCGCGCGGCAGGCCGGTGCGCCAGGCGGTGCGTCAGGCGGTGCGCCGCCGTCCGCCGTGGCACGCCGACCGTGCGGACCGTGTGTAATGGGCATCGGGGGACGCCGTTATGGCAAACTTCGCGCTCGCGCAATGAATTTGCAGAAAAGGACATCTTGAAACTCCCTTACGAATGGCAGATAGGCTGGCGCTACACGCGCGCCGGCAAGCGCACGACCGGCAACGGGTTCATCTCGTTCATCGCGCTCATTTCGATGTCGGGCATCGCGCTCGGCGTCGCGGCGCTGATCGTCGTGCTCTCGGTGATGAACGG
>Ga0131853_10020313_pt1 | contig 12065 bp, 13 predicted proteins | sample TergutLab28metaG_FD_92764 | JGI IMG/M metagenome (GOLD analysis project Ga0131853, IMG submission 92764) | Labiotermes labralis P1 segment gut microbial communities from Petit-Saut dam, French Guiana - Lab288 P1 (version 2) (version 2) | ecosystem: Host-associated > Arthropoda: Insects >...
AGGCACATAAGCAGTAGCTACACCGCCCAACAATCCTACGCCAATTTGTTCTTGTGCAGGCATGTGAAGCAAAGAAGATTGTCGTAACGCAGCTTCTGCTGCTTCCAACTGTGCAAGAATACCTGCGATAGGTGGGATTATTTCCGCACGTGCGCTAAGCCCTGCCATCATAGCTTGGCGACCTTCATCAAGCTCGCGAATTGCTCTTTCAATTTCTTCTATCTGCTCTAAAATTATTTCAAGTTCTGTTCTGTGAACTTCTGCTTTTTCGTCCAGTGCGTCTTGCGCTCTGCCTTCAACTTCGTTCAATTCTGCATAAATTTGAGAAGCTGTTTCTATCAAGTCATCCTGAACTTGCTCTGCATAGGCACGGAATTCGGAGAAAGTTTCTTCCGTTTCGTGCAAAGCGGCTTCCAAATTTTGAGCCACATTCATAAGGTGGTTAGAACGCAGATAAAAGCCTGTAACAACAGCAGTTACAATCAACAAGCTGGCTAAGACGCCATGGAACAATGCCCGTGGCACACGCAACGAGCGTGTTTTGCCTGTGCTGTACGAGGGTACAACCATCAAAGAAATATACTTTTTTTGTTTGTGGCTTTTCGTGTTTATAAGTTCGCTAACCTTTTTAACGGTAGGACGTGATGCATTGTCTGCCGAAAAACGTTTGAACATATGGCACATCCTTCTAACAAATTAATTACATTTTAATTGTTGCTGAGGATATATTACCACTGTCTAACAAATTTTTCAAGCATAAATTACAAAATTATTAAGAAATTATTAAATTCATCAAAACGCTTCAAGCAAAATTGTTTCTAAAAACAATGCAAATGCATTCATTGTACGTTCAATCATCCCCGGAAATCTTCTACTTATATGTTCATATGAATCTCTAGGGCTGTGCAGAAAATTAGTAAATGTTGAAGGGTCTATACCCCAAAGTCCTAAAGTGGTGTATCCCCTATACAGGAACATGAGCTGGTCGCCGCCTGTTACGCCCAAAGGCCGAATCATAATTTCATGCGTATCATAAAATAATTCGGCAAACGATTTCATTTGCTGCGAAAGCTCGTTTTGGTTTAATTCAAAGCCGTAACCTGTTGAAATTATCAAATCAGGTCCTTCAATTAAAACGTCAGCATTTATGTAAAGCACAATGTTTTCACGTATTTCCGGAGTAAGAGACTCGTAGAAATAAAAAGTGCCGAGCATTCCTATCTCATGCGCCCCAAAGAATACATATACTAATGTGTAGTAGTTATCTTGATTCAGCATTCGCTGAGCATTTTCCATCAGAAGGGATACGCCGGATGCATTGTCGCTTGTTCCTTCGTACCTAAGGCTATCGTAATGCGCACCTATGATTATAGTCTGCTCGCTTTTTCCGGGAATAGTAACAATGATATTTTGGCTGTAGTCACGTGCTTCGTGTCCATCATGCCAACCCTGTTGTTTAACATCGTAAAGCCCCGGTATTCCCCAGTCGAAATAATCTTCTAATCCGATTACATCGTAATGCGAAAACGTTTGCACATGCACCATAGATTCATCAAAACCCTTAGCAAGAAGCATTTGCTCAAGCCATAAGGCTGCATCAAGCTCACGATATGTAAACGGCACACGGCTTGGAAGATATGCACTTATATGACGCACATACCAATGTCCTATCTCTCCATGAGGAGAAGATGTGGGAATTACCATGGAATTAAAGTCTATGGCATCCAAGTCTATACGTGCGAAATAAACGGCATCGGGTATGTCAAGTGCTTCGGAGGGCAAGGCTTCTTCTTCTGAATTGTCGGTATCTTCATAGTCATCTACATACAAATAAGACGGTTGATTATCTTCCGTGGGCAAAGCATCGTTTTCGCTTCCGCAAGCTATAAAAAATGCTGATGCGAATACCATCAGAAATAAAACCAAGCAAACGAATTTTTTCATCAGAACCATCCTTTTAAATCTGCGAGAGGATTTCATTACGCAAATTTGAATCCGTTTCGAAAATGCCACGGGTGCATAGCGTACGGGTTTTAGAGCCTTGCGCACGTATGCCACGGGCAGTCATGCAACTGTGGTGACCTTCCAAGACCACCATCACATCGGAGGTTTGTAAAACCTGCTGCAAGACATAAGTGATGTCTGAGCCGATACGCTCTTGCAATTGCAAACGTTTGGATACCATATCTGCAATGCGGGATATTTTGGAGAGTCCTATTACTTTGCCGGCTGGTTTGTAGGCGATGTGTGCCTTCATGTTGTACATAAGCGCAAAGTGATGTTCGCAAAAACTGAAGATACTTATGTCTTTGACAAGCACCCAGTCGGTAGAGTCAGAATCTTCGAAGCATTTGTTAAACATGTCGGCTATTTGGTCGTTGGTGTAGTTCATGCCCTCAAACATTTCTTCATACATTTTTGCAGCACGTTCAGGCGTTTCCAATAATCCGGGGCGGTTTATATCGTCGCCAAGAGCGGAAATTAACATTTGCATGGCTTCGGCTATTTTTTGTTTGTCTATCATAGTTATACGCCCCTTTCTGACGGATTCCAAATATATTTGTGCAGTTGCAGTTGAATTTTTGCGTCTGTCAATTCAGGCTTGTCTAGTATGAAGGTTACCAAGTCTTGCGGGTGATAGCTGCCGAACACTGCGCCGATATAAATTTGCGGATTGCTTGCAAGTTGTCGCACAAATTCCAGCATATGCTGGGCATCATGTTCGTTACCTACTACAAATTTAAGAACATCACATGGACGCAGCAGCGGAAAGTTTGCAAGGTGCATTTTCTCGCACACGCCACTGGACGGCAATTTATAGTCTATCGTAAAGAATAAATTTTCATATGGCAAATATGGAGAAATATCCACGCTGCCGTTGGTTTCGACATTAACTTCGAAGCCACCCGAGAGCATTTTTTCTATTAGAACGTCTACGCCGGGGGTATCTAACGGCTCGCCGCCGGTTAAGGTTACACGTTTGATATGCGTGGCGGATAGCTTGTCCATTATGCTGTCCAAGTGCATGGTTTCGTATTCGCCGGTCATTGCATAGGTCGTGTCGCAGTAGGTGCAGCTTAAGTTACAGCCGTGCAAACGCACAAAAACAGCGGGCTGCCCTGCCCGTTTGCCTTCGCCTTCTATGCTGGTGAAAATTTCTACAACTTTATATGTCATACGTCAGTCCTGTAACTTGCAGTGTTATTTTCGCTTTCGGTAACGTCTGCACGATAGCAAAACGGCGCAAGTTGGTCGCAAATATACTTTGCCAAGTTTTCCGCCGTAGGGTTAAACGGCACAACGTCATTTAAAATTTTGTGATCCAGTTGGCTGGTTACTTTCTGCTTTATTTCCGTAAAGTCCATTATCATGCCGCTTGCATTCAATTCCTTTGCACGCAAATACACGGTTACAATCCAGTTGTGACCGTGCAGGCTACTGCATTTAGATTCATAATCCAGTTTAAGAAAATGCGCCGCACTAATTTCCAGCGTTTTTTTTATTTCATACATAAAAATTCATCATATCCTTTTTTGCGCAAGTGGCAGGCAGGGCAAGTGCCACAGCCATCACCAACGATGCCGTTGTAACAGGTTAGTGTTTTGTTTTTGATAATTTCTATCACACCCAGCTTGTCCGCAAGTTGCCAAACATGGGCTTTGTCCAGCCACATAAGCGGTGTTTCTACTATGAATGGATAATCCATGCCAAGGTTAAGCGACACGTTGCAAGCTTTTACAAAAGCGTCCCGGCAGTCCGGGTAGCCGCTAAAGTCGGATTCTGAAACGCCTGTAACGAGTACCCGAATATCGTTAGACTTGGCGAAAATTGCAGCGTAGGTTAAGAACAGGATATTGCGCCCTTCTACCAATGTGTTAGGCGGGGTGTCAGTTGGCTTGTGTTCGTCTACGGCAATAGATTGGTTGGTTAATGCATTGTCGGTTATTTCCGATATAACAGGCAGGGACAAAACAGTGAATGGTACATTTGCGTCTGCACAAATATCTCTGGCAAAGTTTAGTTCAGCATTATGGCGTTGGTTATAGTCAAAACCCAAAGCATACACATTGCCTGTGCCGTAACGTTCCAACGCCCAAAACAAGCAGGTGGTGCTGTCTTGCCCGCCGCTTAGTATTACAAGTGCTTTCATTATATTTCTCCTCAAAAATAGGTAACCGGTTATGTTGTTCTTTTGGTCAAAAGCGATTCAACCTGCTTATCAAGCCAAAAGCTTATATTGCAAGGCTATCAAACAACCGCTTTTTTGCCATATCCGCATATTCATCATTGCCATAATTAGCAAACGGGAAAATGGAAATACCACCCCGTGGCGTAAAAATCCCCTTCACCTCGATATATCTGGGTTCCATGAGTTTTTTCAAGTCCTTCATTATTATGTTAACGCAATCCTCGTGGAAATCGCCGTGGTTACGAAAGCTAAACAGATACAGCTTTAGCGATTTACTCTCCACCAACCTTGGCCCAGGGATATAGTTGATGATAATTTTTGCAAAGTCAGGCTGCCCTGTTTTTGGGCAAAGCGAAGTAAACTCCGGGCAATCGAAGGTTACCATGTAGTCGTTGTTGGGGTGTTTATTCGGGAATGCTTCAAGTGTATCCGGGGAGTAAGTTGTAGGGTAGTCGTGGTGACCTTGCCCCAGCAACTCCAGCCCTTTTAGTTCGCTTTCTGTACGTGTCATAGGTAGCTCCTTAAATATGTGTAGTTATCGCCTGTCCTGTTTTGTTCGACTCAAACACGGCGTCAATTACCTTCATAACCCGCAACGCTTGCTCGGCAGTTACACGTGGTTTTGCGCCATTCAGTAGCACGTCTACCACGTTTTTGTAATAATCTGTCCAGCGGCTTTCGCCAACGTCCGGCAATGGTGTTTCTACTGTAGTTTCCTTCGGGCGTGGCAGCATAGTGCGGGTTGGCCCGGCGGCGGTGTAATACACATGCTCTGTCCAATCCAATTCATTAGGGTCGGCTTGTTTTACAATTTTGCCGTGGCGTTCCCAGTCGCTTATAACGGCTGTGCCATCTGTGCAGGAAACAAGCCAGCGAGGCTCTACTACAAAGCTGTTTGTAGAAATATCTATCACCGCAGTACAACCGCCTTCGAAGCGCAAAACTACAGTCATGCAATCATCTACTTCGCTGCTTTCCATGTAATGCAAATGCCCGTAGGTAGAAACCACTTTTTGCGGCATAAGGTCAAGCATTTGGTCTATCAAATGCACACCCCAGTCCAGTATTATGCCGCCGCCGTTTGGCTTAAATGCACGCCAGCCCCACAGACGCTTCGAGCCATGCACGCTGCTTTTTATCGTGTATGGGTTATTTAACAAGCCGTCCGCAAGTATTTTTTGCACTGTCATGTAGTCTGCGTCCCAGCGGCGGTTTTGATGCACGGAGAAAAATTTGCCCGTTTCTTTTGCCACAGCAATCACTTCTTCAAGCTCTGCGGCATTCATGGTAACAGGCTTTTCGCAAATAACATTTTTGCCCGCACGCAGGCAATTTATCGCATAGTCCTTATGTACGTCATTTGGCGTGGCTATAAGCACAAGGTCAATTTCAGGGTTATTATAAATTTCTTCGGGGGTTGCATAAGCGGTAATCCCCCACTCTTTCACCCGTTGTTTGCTTCTTTCTTCTTCTATATCATATCCGGCGATAACTTTTATTTCGCCAATCTGCTCTTCAATATTATTGTAATGCCAGCCGGCCATGCCGCCCATTCCTATAATCGCCATTTTTATGGACATTTTTACCACTCCATTATTTTTGCATTTTCCTAGACATTGTCTTAGAACTATATTATATAGTGTAGGCTGTGATTTGCAATAGTTGAGGTGCGAAGTGAAAACTACATATAAAGAATCGGACATGTACAAGCCAATACGCAACTTACTTGCCGAGCAAGGCTTTACCGTGCGGGGCGAAGTGAAGGGCTGTGATATTACCGCCATAAAAGAAGATGTGTTATGGATTGTGGAGATGAAACTTTCCGCAAACATAACGCTTATTTACCAAGCCATGGAGCGGCAAACTGCCACCGACTGGGTTTTTGTTGCTATCCCCCGCCCTAAAAACGCAAGAGATAAAACATTCCCAAAGCTAAAAAAGCTGATTAAAAAATTGCAACTTGGGCTAATCACCGTTGCGCTGGACAGCCCAATGAAACAGGCAGAAATTATTATTTTCCCTGTTGGCAAGGATAATAAAAATAACAAAAAAACAAATTTGATAAAAAAAGAAGCCCTTGCAAGGACTGTGGATACAACGGGCGGCAGCCAAACTAAAGTGAACACAGCCTTTCGTGAGCGTTGCGTACGTATTGCATGTTTATTAGAGGCAAATGGAGCTTCCAGCGCAAAAGAATTAAATAAACTGGGCTGTGAAAAAGACACTTACAGCTTGCTTTACAATAACATTTTAGGCTGGTATAAAAAAGCAGGCAAAGGGCTTTTCGACCTTTCACCGGTAGGGCATGAGTATCTAAGTGAAAATGCAACATCAAGCTTGATAATTTACTACCGTATGCAGGCACAAAAACATTTGACATAATCTTAGAAATATGTTTTTATCATATCTGCAAAATTTATTGCAGAAACCCGAAGGGGCGATATTTTAAACAAAAAATTTTAAGGTAAGGGGGTAGTTTCTATGCCTCGTCTTATTGAGCTAAAAGACATTGTAAAAGTTTTTGGTGAAGAAACTGTTCTTAACCATGTCGATTTATACATACGGCAGAACGAATTTGTTACACTACTTGGACCCAGCGGTTGCGGCAAAACTACTACCTTGCGTATTATTGGTGGTTTTGAACAGCCCACAAGTGGTGATTTATTATTTAACGGGGAAAATATTTTAAAAACGCCGCCACACAAAAGGCAGCTTAATACGGTGTTCCAAAAGTATGCCCTTTTCCCCAATATGAATGTTGCCGAAAATATAGCCTTTGAACTTAAAATAAAAAAAGTTAACCGCAACACTATAAATGAAGAAGTAAAAAAAATGCTGCAACTCGTAAATCTAAGCGGTTTCGAAAAACGCAGCGTTAATTCTCTTTCGGGCGGGCAGCAGCAACGTGTTGCCATTGCCCGTGCGCTTATTAACAAGCCGCAAGTACTTTTGCTGGACGAACCGTTAGGCGCACTTGATTTAAAACTGCGCAAAGAAATGCAGGTAGAGCTTAAAAACATGCAGCAAGCCCTTGGTATCACTTTCGTGTACGTAACTCACGACCAAGAAGAGGCACTTACCATGTCGGACACCATTGCTGTAATGAACGACGGTAAAATCCTGCAAATAGGTACGCCCGAAGACATTTATAACGAACCTAAAAATGCTTTTGTGGCAAATTTCATCGGCGAAAGCAATATCATAGATGGAACAATGCACCAAGACTGCGTCGTCAGTTTTGCAAACAATCAATTCGATTGTGTAGACAAAGGCTTTGCAGCCAACGAAGCCGTTGACGTTGTCATCCGCCCGGAAGACATTCGCATTACCGCCCCGGAAAAAGGGCAGCTTACAGGCATTGTAAGCCAAATTATTTTTAAAGGCGTGCATTACGAAATGCATGTTAACACAGGCGAATTTACATGGAAGATACACAGCACCGTACAGTCGCAGCAAGGCGAATTTGTTGGGCTTACGGTCAAACCCGAACTCATTCATGTTATGAGGAAAGCTAAATGAGGAAGGTTTTTGCCTACCCATATGTGCTGTGGGTAATAATGTTTATTGTAGTGCCGCTTTTGCTGGTGCTTTATTATGCTGCAACCACCACCACGCCCGACGGGCAAGTGGTGTTTACGTTAGAGCATTTTGGCATGTTCTTTGAAGGACTTACACCGGGGCAACCGTTTTTTGAGCGTTTGTATGTGCGTGTTGCCACACATTCTATACAAATGGCGGTTTATACAACGATTATTTGCCTTTTACTTGGCTATCCGCTGGCGTATATTTTGGCAAGCAAGGGTTTTTCGCAAAAGTCCTTCCTTATATTTATGTTTATCGCACCCATGTGGATGAACTTTCTTGTACGCACATACGCATGGCTTACAATTTTAGAGCGCAATGGCTTAATTAATACACTTTTGCAGCGTTTAGGGCTGCCTGTTATTGATATTTTATTTACGGACACTGCCGTTTTACTGGGCATGGTGTATAACTTTTTGCCCTTTATGGTGCTGCCCATCTATACAGTACTCACCCGCATGGACAGCCGTGTGATAGAAGCGGCGCAAGACCTTGGCGCAAGCCCCCGCAGCGTTTTTACTCGTGTGGTTTTACCGCTTAGCCTGCCGGGGATAGTCAGCGGCATTACAATGGTTTTTATGCCAAGTGTCGCTACATTTATTATTCCAAACCTTTTAGGCGGCGGGCAGTACTTTATGCTTGGTAATTTGATAGAACAGCAATTTTTAAGCGTGGGCAATAGGCATTTTGGCTCGGCTGTGGCTGTTCTGTTGGTTATAATGATGTTTATTTCCATGGCTGTGCTTTCATATTTCGACAAGCGCACCGAGGAGGAAGGGGGCGTTAAGTTATGATGGCATTAAAAAAGATGTATCTTGGGTTGATTCTATTTTTTATGTATGCCCCAATAATGATACTTATGGTATTTTCGTTTAACGCATCACGCAGCCGTAACAACTGGGGCGGTTTTACGCTGGATTGGTATGTGCAGCTGTTTAACGACAGCAATATAATGCGGGCTTTGCGCACTACTGTTTTGGTTGCTGTTTTTGCCACCATCGCTTCCGTTGTTATAGGCACACTTGCCGCAATTAGCGTAGATGCCCTTAGCAAGCGAAAACGCAAGGCTATCATGACTGTGTCCAAACTGCCGGTCATGATGCCAGATATTATTACGGGGCTCACACTTATGATTTTGTTCCTGTTTGTGTTCCGTGCGGTTGGTTTTGGGCGGCTTGGGTTTGGTACTTTGCTGCTTGCGCATATTATTTTTAACGTGCCTTATGTAATTTTGTCGGTACTGCCAAAACTGCGGCAGCTTGACCCCAACTTGCACGAAGCAGCATTGGATTTGGGTGCAAGCCCGCTTAGAGCGTTTGTACAGGTTATTTTGCCGGAAATTTGGCCGGGCATTATAACCGGGGCAATGCTTGCATTCACGCTTAGCGTGGACGACTTTATGGTTAGCTTTTTTACCACCAGTCCCGCTTCGCAAAACTTATCCATGATGATTTTTTCCATGACAAGACGAGGTGTAGACCCTCGCATCAATGCGCTGTCTACGCTCATTTTCTTTGTCATAATGATTATGCTGTTCTTAATTAACAGGCGAGACCAGCACCTAATAAAACGTAGAAGTGAAGGAGAAAAATAAATGAAAAAATATCTTTTTGCAATTTTTGCAGTAGCAATTTTGGGGCTTTCTGCCTGCGGGGCAGAAGAAGTTGTAAACGTATTCAACTGGGGACATTTTATATATGAACCCGTGCTTGCTATGTTTGAAGAAGAATACGGCATTCGTGTAATTTATTCCGAATACAACACCAACGAAGCCATGTACGAGCGTGTTGTAAGCGGCGGTGCTAACTTTGACGTTTTGTTCCCTTCGGACTACATGATAGAACGCATGGCAACTGAGGGGCTTTTGATGCCGCTTAACTGGGATAACCTACCCAATGCGCAGTATATTGACGACAAGTTTTGGAACTGGCAGCACGACCCGCAAAACAGATATTCAATGCCGTACATGTGGGGAACGTTTGGGCTACTGTATAACACAGAAATGGTAGACCAACCCGTGTATTCTTGGAGCATCCTTTGGGATGAGCAATTTGCAAACCAAATTTTCATGTACGATAGTGAACGCTGTGCATTTGGTGTAGCTCAGCATTTGCTTGGCTTCTCGCTAAACAGCACCAGCCTTGACGAACTACACGCCGCACGTGACTTGCTTATTCAGCAACGCCCGCTTGTGCGTGCATTCCTTGGCGACCAAGTTATAGACTCTATGATTGGCAACGAAGCAGCACTTGCAACCGTGTTCTCCGGCGATGCCCGTTGGATAAAATACTACGCACCGGAGCATAACTTTGTTAACCCGGTAGAAGGTGTACAATTGTTCATCGACTCCATGGTTATTCCAGCAAATGCGCCAAATGTGTCAAACGCAGAAAAGTTTATCAACTTTATGACCCGCCCTGATATTGCGCTACTGAACACATTGCATATTCGTTACTCGACAACCAACTGGGCAGCGTTTGAAATGTTGCCGCTGGATTGGCAAAACGACCCGATATACTGGCCGGACGACGATGTGCTTGCACGTGGCGAAGTTTTTGTAGACCTTGGCGAGTTTAGAGCGCAGCTGGCGCAGGCTTGGACACAAGTACTGATGAGTAGATAAACATTTTGAATAAATATACAAAATTAACTTGACGAATCAAAAAAACCTCTTATAATTTTTATGTCGACGAAAGTACAAAGGCTAGCCTTGTCATTTTAACCATCGCACAGAAATATTTTAGGAGGTTTTTTATTATGAAAAGAAAAATTGCAAGTCTTATGTTAGCAATTGTTTTTATTTTTGCTATGATTGTACCTACTAGTGCAACAGAAGTTGGTGAAATAGCACTTGATTCCGACTTACAAGTTACTGCCTTTGACTCAAACGGCAGACAAATTGCAGATTCCAACGTACAAGTTGCAGTTATAACTGCCGAAGATATTGCTCTTTCAAGAAGCCCAGCATCTTCACAAGTACAATCTATTCTTCAAGTTACCGTGACAGACTCATCAAATGGTGCTACTTCAAGTCATGAATTATGTATGACCACCATTGAATCATTTGACGCCATTCGTGTTACTGTTTTTGATGAGAATGGCAGCATGTTAGAACAAATTAGCATCGAGACAAGCGGTCGGTCAATAGAGTCAGAAAGGCTTGCAGCAATGTCCCCTCCTCCCGCCACTGTTCAACATTCAGTTACTCGACAATTTCACTATCTAGATTTTGTGCCAGCTAGCGTTTATGTTGTTATTGAGGCGAGTGTTTTTGGAAGCAATTGGACATGGTATTCAGGGTGGCTGCCAAGGACAAGTATGACACAAAACGCAACTGTAATAACTGCGGTTTATTCGGGCACTTTGTTTATAAGATTCAAAATAAACTCTTATATAATTTTTGACTATCCTCTTATAAATCCCCAAATGCCGTCAAGTCCTGTATATACAGGCTTTTCGGCATTTTTCGTTTTGGGAGAAACTCACGTATACCCTTATAACCTTTTACATTTCCGCACTGAAACGTAGTAAAAAAGTAGTAAACTTCTTTCTACCTATTACGCCGCAAGTCTATCCATTTCAGCCTTTGCAGACTCAAAATTGGCGTGTGCGTAATAATTCAACGTCATTACGATATTGGAATGACCCATGATATATTGCAGTGCTTTTGGGTTCATGCCAGCGTTGGCTTTGTTGGTGCAAAACGTGTGCCTTAATGTGTGCGGCGTAGTAACCTTGGGAAGTGCCACCGTGCGGCATTTGTTGTACTTCTTAATAAGGCCGCTAAACATAATATTGTAACCGATGGCTATCTTGGGTTTGCCATTCCTGTTAATAAACAGGAAGTCACTGTAACCGTCAATCGTGATAGGCTTTGCACCCCTGCGGTTCTTCAAGATGTTTTGCAACGCATCATAGACGTTTTCAGTCATTGGAATTTGCCTAACTCCACTCTCGGTTTTTGGTGCTTCGATGTAGCAACCAATTCCACTACCATATAATAGCTGATGGTCTACATTGATTAGCCTGTTCTCGAAATCCAAGTCGGAAATAGTCAACCCGCAAAATTCAGAAATTCTAAGCCCCGTTTCCAACAAGACAATAAGTTCATCGTAATACTTTCGATAGACATTATCACCCTGTACAAAATCCAGCAACTCTTTTTCCTGTAATGGCGTTAGTGGTACTTTGGGCTGTGTTTTATCTTCTATGACAGTATTCAGCTTGAAGTCAAAGGGGTTCTTCCTTATGCAATCGTCCTGTATTGCTGTGTAGAACGCCGCTTTAAGGGAAC
>Ga0131853_10020314_pt1 | contig 12065 bp, 8 predicted proteins | sample TergutLab28metaG_FD_92764 | JGI IMG/M metagenome (GOLD analysis project Ga0131853, IMG submission 92764) | Labiotermes labralis P1 segment gut microbial communities from Petit-Saut dam, French Guiana - Lab288 P1 (version 2) (version 2) | ecosystem: Host-associated > Arthropoda: Insects >...
TCTCGCGCATCCTCGAGACTGTCACTTTGCGCATGTGCAGTGACTTCCTCTATCAATTGAGAAGCCACAGACGCCATTTCGTGAAATTCGTGTTATGTTTATGTTTGTTCCTGTGCGTTAAACTTGTGTAAGACAATTGAAAAGGCCGTCGACTCTGAAATACGGTCTGTAATTCGTTTTTTGAACGCTAGGAATGTGCTACCACGTAAGATTCATCACCAGATCTGTCAAGTGTATGGTGAAAATGCGATGAGTGATGGCATGGTTAGGAAATGGGTTCGGATGTTCAATGAAGGACGAGAGAACGTGCACGATGAGGCGCGAAGTGGGCGTCCATCTTTGGTGAGTGATGATTTGGTGCGTAAGGTCAACAAAAGAGTGCGTGACGACAGACGTTTCACAATTTCTGATCTGTCCCTGCACTTTCCTCAGATTCAAGGACTCTACTCTGATACTGTCAGTAGTCATTTGACGACGAAGATTACCTAAAAGATGCAGTGCAGTAGTGGCTAACATCCCAGGCGGCCCCATTCTATGAGGGGTGTATACAAAAACTTTTGCCCCGCTACGATAAGTGCCTCAATAATGGCGGCGAATATGTGGAAAAATAGTTTGAAGAATGTAGAATCTGATAACAATAAAATTTTGTACGAAACCTTACTCGTTTTTTTTTACAGCGAAACGGCACTTACTGTCTGAGTAAGCCTCGTATATATAAAAACACACTATATATATAAATATAAACAAACACATATATACCGTACAAAACCTATATATATTTTAAATAAAAATTTAAAGAACATAACTTTAAAATTAAACATAAACATAAAATAAACATGAACAAAATTAAATATAACTTTAAAATTACCACTGTTAACCAACTAATAAGTTTCAAAGAACGGGAGACCGTTAGAGAACAAACTGTTTGAACAAAATCAATGTCACTTCTTGTGATGTAGTGTGTCGTATGTCAGTAACAATATCTTTTGTAATTTCTAGAAAAGATTCCAATATAAATGTGTTTCCTGTCGCGTAGCTACCACAGCAGCAGCATCTCATGTGCAGTACTCAGCGTTCAGCTCTTACTGCGACTGGGTTTGTGCTGATCAAACCATCAATTCTGTCGCTTTACAAAACACAAGAAATTCCAAGTATGTCCCTTAATACCATACTGCAATTTATGTGAGAGACGGTTTCATTGTCTTCAACACTAATCGATTTATCTATCATATCTGAAAACATAGTATCTTTTGTCTTCCAGGTTGCTATCCAAAAATTTAAAGATCAAGATACATAGAACTATAATTTTGCCTGTTATTTTGTATGGGTGTGAAAATTGGTCTTTGACATTGCGGGAGGAAAGGAAGCTGAGGGTGTATGAGAACATGGTGTTGAGGAAAATATTTGGACCTAGGAGGGACGAGGTAACGGGGGAATGAAGGATATTGCATAACGAGGAGCTAAATGATTTGTACTCCTCACCCAATATTGTGCGGGTGATAAAATCGAGAAGAATGAAATGGGTTGAGCATGTGGCGCGTATGGATGAGGAGAGGGGGTTGTATAGGTTCTTTGTGGGGAAACCGGAGGGAAGGAGACCACTGTGGAGACCTAGTCGTAGATGGGTGGATAATATTAAGATGGATCTCCAGGAGGTGGGATGTGGGTATATGGACTGGATTGGGCTGGCCCAGGATAGAGACAGGTGGCGGACACTTGTGATTGCGGTAATGAACCTTCGGGTTCCGTGAAATGCGGGGAATTTCTTGACTATCTGCAAACCAGTTAGCTTCTCAAGAAGGACTCTGCACCACGGAGTAAGTAAGTATCTTAAAACATAGTGGGGTCCTTTATGTAAACCAACTTCAGGTGAAGGAATTTGAAATGGACTGTATAAATCTGATCCCTGATGTGAAAGTGTGGCCGTCTTCTGTGTAAACTGTAATGGTCTTTGGCGTTCTCTGACGTTCTGCATAAATGGGAGATTTCAATTATTCTCAGTGGTCATAATAAATACTTTGTTCTTTGAAATTTATAGCCGCGTTGAGTGGCAAAGAAGTACTGAATATGTCTATTTCAATACGAGAAATTGTTTTGTGGTTGCTTTACTCTGAGGATGGAAGCATGACGATCGTTCGAAACATCAATACTAGTCGACACGCAACATAACAGAAGACTTGATTAGTCTAGAAATACAGAGTGAGCCAGCGGTAACTGTGTACCTTTACTGCAAGCGATAAAATGGCTGATATCTTCTTCTTAAGACTTACGTGACTTGTGGCACGTCAGAGTGGAAAACCTTCCCTTATTCACACAGTGTAATTATATGTATTCTTTATTGTAACATTAGAGTTACGCGGTGGCGCAGTTGGTTGAGGCACTGCATTACAAACCGGAAGATCGCGGGTTCGATTCCTGATGTCGTAACTGAAATCTTTCATTGACATATTCCTTTCGGCCGCACTATGGCCCTGGGGTCGACTCAGCCTCTAACGGAAATGAGTACCAGGAATTTTTCCTGGGGGGGGGGGTAAAGGTGGCCGGTTTGTACGGCTAACAACCTTTCCACATTAATGTTCCTATTGTCTTGAAATCTGGGGGCCTCAACCTCCTGGAACGATCAGGGCCTGTACAGACCTGTAATGGGATTGCCTTACCTTTACCTCTTGTAACATTGATAGAAGTGTGAGGCGTTTTTATTTCTTGTGTTATATGAACCCAATAACGTTTGGCTTAGTCGTGTAACTTCGCCATCTCTGCGACTGTCAGCTTCTTAAAGACTCTTGTCTTAACATTTGCCAATAAAACGGATTTCATAATATACTTTCGGGTGTAAACCAGAAAGTTTTGTTCAATTATCGGCCTGGAGGACTGGCAGGTTGCCTGTTGTGTTGCGGTTTTCCTTATATCCAGAAAGCGATAGTAAGCTACCTGGAGGTAAGCCACGACTAAGCGCTTTGACATGGCTTTCAAATTATTTCATGATCATCTGACATTCGAATCTATACACATGAGAAGATGGCGGTGAGGTGCAACAAAGTGTCTATGAGTAAGTATGGGTGATAATGACATAATTTGAAATGCCAGCTTGATGTAACAAGGTAATTTTATAAATGTATTCTTAGCTCGACATGTTTCGGGTACATACCTCGATCATCAGGAGCACTGGATGTTGAGTTGCAGCATATGGTTTTGTGCACCTAGTTTTTGGATGGGTGGTGGTCTTGAGAGCCGCTGCGTAGGTCGTGTGTACGGTGTGGATGGTGCCGTCGCACGGCACCATCCGCACCGTACACAACTGCTCTCAAGACCACCACCCATCCAAAAACTCGGTGCAGAAAACCATATGCTGCAACTCAACATCTAATGCTCCTGATGATGAGCGTATGTACCCGAAACATGTCGAGCTAAGAATACATCAATAAAATTACCTTATTGCATCAAGTTGGCATTTCATATTATTTCATGAGGAAGATGCACGGTCAAACAACTCTCATGGATAATAATATCTATATGGTTTCCAATTTGAAACCGAATCCAGAGCAGGTATTTGAAAAGACGTCATTTAACACACAGGCCTTCTTCACAGCGGGTGAATAGATTATTAACCCTTATCCCGCTAGCGTGGAGAACATGGCCATTTTCTAATAATGCCAGCAGATGGCAGATGGGATTTAACTCGGCTTTTAATGGGTTAAAGGGTTAAGCACTGTTGAAATTACCGATAATGCACGACTGATAAATTGGCAGCTTCGTGACTCGCATATCACCAGTGCTGTCGCCTTGTGTATGGTTACATTGAATCATCGGCTATCTTAAGTCACACAGTTCAGTTTAACCCATTATTTGTCAACGAAAGGTGTGAACAGGGTAAAATATATTCGTTTTATTCTTGAGTGTACAATACACTTTAATATAGAGGATTTTCGTTGTGGAAAACTATATAAGAAAGAAATCTTATGAAATTATTTAATTATTAAATATAATAATAATAATAATAATTTATTTAACTGAAAATGGGCTGTCGTCCGGTGGTAGTGGTTATTACGCATGTACATAAATATGAAATAAGGATCTAAGAAATTTAAGTCGGGACGGCTACATGAGAAGCATGTAGTGGCAACTTGGAGTCTTGGGAACCATCTCAGCATTTGCTTTTAGGCACAGGGAAATCAAGAAAAACCTGTGTCGAGGTGGCCGGTCGCAGGACCTTCCGAATACTGAATTATAGCCAGCAATCCGACATCTAAAATATGTGAAAGTGAAGTTTGTAATACTGATTCTTTGTGATTCATTTCCTTCAAGACTAAACATGTCCCACAGTTAAAGTCTGTAACTTCCAACACCTACTGTAGTATGTATGTGTGTGTGTGTGTGTGTATATATATATATATATATATATATATACTTGTGCAACATCTTTTCACACGACATTCATGCGCTGCATAACGACGTTTTGGTCAGAGACGGACCGCATATACGACAATGGACCCATAATATTATAATATACAATTATTATAATACTTTCCGTTTTGTTACATTTGCCTATAATATTCAGTATAGTAATATGCTGTACAGGTTTGTAGCCTATGAACAATGGGCTATACCATATAGCCTAGGTATGTAGTAGGTTGTGTATACTATCTAGGTTTGTGTAAGTACACTTTAGCGCAAAGACGAAATCGCCTAACGACGCATTTATCAGAATTTATCCCCATCGTTAAACGACGGACATCTGTACTTTATGTTATTAAGTTCTGGCGAAAGAATACACGCATGAATCTAGTTAAGCTCTCAGGCAAGGTTTCCTTTATGAATTGAGAATGTGCTTCTAAACGAGAGACTTCTAACTTATGCAGAAGTTTCGATACAACACGTGTGCCGGACTGAAGACATGTATGATGACTACACGTGTCACAAGGGGAACCGAAGCGCGTACATGTACAGTGCAGCCGTCAAGATGTTTGTGCAGTACAAAGCATGTCTTCTGCCATTTCAATACCGGGAGTTATTGGTTGTCGTGTAGAGTTCTTGCTTCGAACAGATTCCTCTATAATAGAACCACACGGTGTCTGTAACTGGATTTAGAAAGTTCTGCTGTCGTCGCAAAGGCCTAGCCGAGAATTGCCTCCTTCTGCGACAAGAAGATGCGTCAGTCGGTAACGAGATGCCGAAGTTTCGAGGCAAATTTTTCGCTCTCATGTGTATGTTCGAAACGTGAAAGCCGAACCGGACATTTCGTTCCATGCAGGTCTCCTCCCTTAGTTTCTTATATTCTCCACAGCACCGTCTTCTAGTTTACCCGCTGTATATTTCCTGCTTTTAGGGAGAAATATTTTTTTCTTGTCAATGCAAGAGAGCAAAATGTTTTTATTCTGAACCAAGTGACAATACGCCGTCCTCGATTTTGATGCCCCAATTCTGATTAGTGACAACAATTCCTGGATATATGAAATGCGATGTGAAGGTAAAAAGACGTAAAGCAATCCCATTACAGGCCTGGACAGGCCTTGAGGGTTCCAGATTTCAAGACAGTCAGCACATGAAGGTGGTAAGTTTGTGAACACTAGGGGCCGGCCGTATTTACCTCCAGGAAATATTATTGGTACTCATTTCTGTTAGAGGCTGAGTCAACTTCAGGGCTATAGTGCGATCGGAAGGGCTATGTCAATGAAGAATTCCAATGACACAAGTGCAATAAATAGACAAGGTGGCAAGATTGTCAACCACACGCACCGATTGCCTTCCCCCACCCGCCCTCCGGGGATACCACAGGTACTCATTTCTGTCAGAGGCTCTGTTATCCCCAGGGCCACAGTGCGGCCTGAAGGATATGTCACTGAAATATGCCAATGACACCATCGGGAATCGCACCCGCGACCTTCCGGCTCGTAGCGCAGTACCTCAATCAACTGTGCCACGGCGTACTTTGAAATGTTATGTATCTTAGAAAACTTTTATTTCTTTTTTAGAGGCTGATGTACTTTTAAATTTGTTCACGCGAATGATATGAAGGCACACAGGGGAGAATGGAATTATAGCGCAACTTATAATTAACCACGGGTATACGGTTACGCGGATTTTTGAGGCACTGCAATGTTCGATTCTCGAAGGGATCGTGGATATTTTTGTATAGACTATATCCTTTCGGCCACGCTATGGCCTTGAGGTAGAATTAGACTGTAGCAAAGATGAGTACCAGGACTATCTCCTCGTGACTAAAGGCGGCCGAAGCCTAGAGTTAAAAAACTTTCCACCTTCATACGCCGATTTTCTAGAAATATCTGGAAGCCACATTATCCTGAAAAAACTAAGGGCTTCTTCGTGCTTGTACAGATATAGCTTTACTTTTTATTCTTAACCTCAGCATGGGATTCAAGTGAAGGGTTAACTTCTTGCTCGGTGCCTTTAACCCCGCGGCAAGAATTACTAGATAACAATGAATGTGAATTTAACTAGGACCCAGAGCCCATCTGGATGTTTTGACCAAAGGTGAATATTGTATCTCTGCTGGGAATCGAAAACAGGATTGTCCCTCCCGTGGCCTACACACAATACAGACTTTGTTACGCAAGAGAAAGGGCACTCGTCCTGGACCTTTGGAATCCTGCCTTCCATTTGGCTGTGTTTAATGAGACTTGCTACGTAACGGAGTAATTTTTGCCACAAGATATGTTGAAAGTTTTACAACGTGGAAAACATATGAATGCTTATATGCAAACTTTACATGGAAATGCTTCTGGTACAAAACAAAGTTCTATTGTGATTATTGTGGAAGTTTTACACAACTCTGGAGACAACATTGCAACGCATAAATTTGCTTTCCTCTTTCTCGAGTGCTGAAATGAGAAACTTTAAACAGGAAGAGAGACGAAGCGTGCTATTTTGTGCACGAAGTCTTTTCTCCTGAGTTGCTTGTTTATTAGAGTGTGTAGCCTTGAAAGTTACTTAGCGTGTTGGCAACCACGACTGACAGCTTTGTTTGTAAGCGGTATGTGGGCTGTTATTTTTACTGGCATTTTGTGGTTTTGTGGGTCTTGTGTAAAAAAATATTTGTGATGAATTCTTTCCCAGTGCCAATTTTTTTTTTTTTTTTAGAAATTCAGAGCCCTCTACTGTTTATAATAACCAGGGCAATTAAAACATTTGTATATTTCTTGTTAACTTAGAAGTAGAGATGTGCTTATAATGGTTGTGCTGGCTGAGGAAATAGACTTTCTTCAACGTAATAAGAATTTCAACATTTAATTAACCTTAAAAGTCTGAAGTGCAGACAAATTAGTTCTTCATCATACTGTCCCAGTAAATCTCCATTCTTAGGTCACAGAATAATTCTGATATGAAATTGAAATAAAAATCTTAAAAAATTAGGTTTTGTATGTATAGAATTTATGCCGATCCCAGCGGCCCTGCAGTCTAATGCGTGGGTCTGGAGGCCGCTTGATTGTTGGTTCGCATCCCGCTGAAAACATGGATGTTGGTCTTAAATGTTTGCTGTGTGTTGGGTAGGTAGCGAACTCTGCGACGCACTGATCGCTCGTACAGAGGAGTCCTACAGGGTGTGTTTGTCTGTGTGTGAGCTGGAAACAAAAAAAAGGGGGTCTACGTCGGAATAAGGCTGTCGCGTCGAAGATAAGAAGACAGAACATGTTACAATTTGTCACACATAGCTGCGTGTCGGGACAATATATCATAATCGACTGTATGTACGTATATATGTACGTGTGTTTATATATGTGTAAGTGTGTATGTATGTGTATATGTGTATGTGTGTATGTATATGTATGTATATATGTATGTATTTATATATTTATGAATGTATGTGTGTGTATATTTATGAATGTATGTATGTGTGTATGTATGTATGTAAGTATGTGTGTGTGTGTGTGTATGTATGTATGTACGTATGTGTGAATGTAAGTATGTGTGTGTATATGTATGTACGTATGTGTGAATGTATGTCGGATAAGTATGTACGTATATAGTACATGTGTACGTACGTACGTACGTATGTATGTACGTTTTATGTGTTTGTGTATGTATGTACGTATGTATGTATAAATGTATGGATGTGTATGTATGTACGTACGTACGTATGTATGTGTGTATGTATGTATGTATGTATGTATGTGTGTATGTATGTATGTATATGTATGTATGTGTGTATGTATGTATATGTATGTATATATGTGTATGTATATATATATGTATGTATTGTATATATTTATGAATGTATGTGTGTGTATATTTATGAATGTATGTATGTGTGTATATGTGTGTATGTATATATGTAAGTATGTGTGTGTGTGTGTGTATGTATGTATGTACGTATTGTGAATGTAAGTATGTGTGTGTATATGTATGTATGTACGTATGTGTGAATGTATGTCGGATACGTATGTACGTATATACGTACATGTGTACGTACGTACGTATGTATGTATATATATGTATGTATTGTACATATTTATGAATGTATGTATGTGTGTATGTATGTATGTAAGTATGTGTGTGTATGTATGTATGTATGTATGTATGTATGTATGTATGTATGTACGTATGTGTGAATGTATGTCGGATAAGTATGTACGTATATACGTACATGTGTACGTACGTACGTACGTACGTATGTATGTATGTGTGTATGTATGTTTGTATGTGTTTGTGTATGTATGTACGTATGTATGTATGTATGTATGTATGTATAAATGTATGGATGTGTATGTATGTATGTTTGTATGTATGTATGTATGTATGTATGTGTGTATGTATGTATATGTGTGTATGTATGTATGTATGCATATATGTGTGTGTGTGTATGTATGCATGTATGTATATGTGTGTATGTATGTACGTATGTTTGTATGCATATATGTTTGTGTGTATGTTTATATTTATTTTTTATGTAACGTACAAAGTAGGTATATAAATGTATTTTACATAATTATTCCTACTTGTTTCTGGCTCAAATCACTGTATTAGCCAGAAGCCAATTAAATTACAAGTGAAGTGCTGACAATTCCCCTCTCTGTCTGCAGTTCCCAACCTGACACATCTCAATGTTTTAACCCACACTATCACAGACTGTGCACATGGTGAGCTTGAAGCTGTCTGTGCAGTTAGCTTGATACAAAAAGCGGTACTGTTTCTAAGATAAATGCTTTAAGCAGATGCCCTTGCTGCATGTCTGCCGATAGGTAAGCACGTACCTCACACAGTCAGTTGATTTGCCACCCTGTAGTCATATCCTTAGGATTAACAACTCCTCGGCCGTCGTGTTTCGTCGTTTTGTGACTATGCATCACACTGCGTACGCAATTTTTAAATGATTGAGCTTTTAAATATGAAACATAATGTTCTTTATAGTTCCACTAAGCACCACGCAGTGAACAACATCTCTATTTAGAAAAAAGTAATTTAATATATAACAGGGAAAAGTCTCTGTTTGTCCTGAGAGCCGTACAGATCACAAAGTTCACTGTGTGGGCAAAATCTTGAAATTTTTATATTTAACCATTATCCTGCTAACGTGGAAAATATGGTGAGCTCCTAATAATGCCAGCAGATGGCGAATGGGATTTAACTCGTCGTTTAAAGGGTTAACCCGGCTCTGCATAAGTAAAATTTGATTTTAAAAAACTATTGTGATAAATCACGTTAAGGTCGATAGAGGTTAGGATTAGGTTTTAATTTTTTTTAACTGGGTTGAAATCGTATATTTGTTAGACTGCTAACAGCCAGACAACTTTCTCAACAGACAGTGATAATATCTCAGTCGGTAAAGGAATTAAAATTATTTTATTACTACAACAGTTTTGATTACCATCTTTATAATATTTCTTAGAACTGAAAAGCTCTTTAATGAGCCAAAAAATTAATGTTCCCTACCAGATTAACACAGTTTACACGTTGAAATCTTAATAATTTAGGGTATATTTTTTAATTTCCTTCCATCCCTTCTACGCCAACGTCTACAAAATGTTCAACAGTTGTTATAATTCTAAATATGAAAAACATTTGACAAGTGTTTTAATTTTTTTTTTAGTTTTATTAATTAATCTGTGACATTTACTTTGTCTGAATACGGCATCATCCACCATATCCATAGCGTTTTACGTAGATTCAAAACACATAATTTGTTATTCGTCGCTGTTTTGAAGATGAATTTAATTCTGGGAAATCATAACTTTCATTTTGGTTTAAAAAAAAAAAGTAATTCTCTTCTGAGATTAAACTTTTAGCGTTTCCTTTTCAATCTGTACAGATATTTCTGTCATCATTTACATGCGAATATTCTGTGCGTTTGAATCGAAACTTAAAGAAGTAGGCCTGGAAAGAGACACTTCAGAAGGGTTCTGTCTGAGTGCATAAATGTAAAGGGTACTGAGGTTTAAAGAGCGTTTATTCCTCGATGCCTTTTTTGTTTAACATTCATAGGTCGGTGCATTGCTAATATATTCGCACAATACAACCAACAAGATGCAACGTTTCACAATTTCTTTATTTCTGTAAGACGATCTACATGTTTCGGACTTTTTATATTTTTTATCTCAGTAATTAACCAAATTGATGCACAAAGTTTTTGTTTCACAATAAGTTTTATTTCATGCTTCTACATGTTTCGAGCACCATGTGCTCATCATCAGGAGGTCAAAATTGCATTACAAAACCCCAGGTATCATCACACCTATAGGTGTGGTGATACCAGAGGCTGTGTAATGCAATTTTTGACCTCCTGATGATGAGCACATGTGCTCGAAACATGTAGAGGCGTGAATTAACTTACTGCGAAACAAAATTTTGTGCATCAATTTGGTTAATTACAGAGATAAATGTAGTGAGATGCACGGTCGGCAAAACGTCAAATTTTTTTTGTTTTGCTGACTGTGCATCTCAGTATAATCACAGTAATTAACCAACTTGATGCACAAAATCTTGTTTTATAAGTTTATTAAATGCTTCTACATGTTTCGAGCACTATGTGCTCATCATCAAGAGGTCAAAATTGTATTATAGAGCATCTGGTATCATAACACTGAAACAAGTCAGTGGTCAAAAATTACTAAAATACAATTCTATAAATATGAGCACATAGTAGTAAAATTTATGTTTGAATTTTTCGGGTGTGATTACTGTGTATTACTTACTGTAAACATGTTATGTCATGCAGAGGTTATGTCTGACTTCCCGATGATGAGCACATAGTGCTCGAAACATGTAGAGGCATTTAATAAACAAGATTTTGTGCATCAAGTTGGTTAATTACTAGGATGTTTCGGACGACTTTTCCGTCCATCATCAGGAACTCAAAACTGCACATACAGCTTCAGGTATTTGTCAGACCGTTACTGCTACCTGCTGCTAGCCTGGCTAGTCAGGCTAGCAGCAGGTAGCAGTAACGGTCTGACACTGTATGTGCAGTTTTGAGCTCTTGATGATGGACGGAAAAACCGTCTGGAACATGTAGAGTGTCTTACAGAAATAAATAAATTGTGAAACTTTGTATCTTGTTGGTTGTACTCTGCGAATACCTTTTTTCTATGCTAGAAAAGAAACATGGCAAGGCACAGTTATTTCTTTACTTAAGTTTAAACCCTCACTATGAAATCACAGCCGGCCTTGACTTTCAGGCCAATAGAAATATCTGTTGTCACTGCTGGGAAATGAAACTCTCTTCCTCGGTAATAGACTATAATCCCTATATGGGCTGAAATAAGAATGGTCTACGACCGCCACACAATTTACAAATACCGGGATTTATAACAGTAATATTTAACTTGGCCAAGACCAGCGTCGTACTGCGACTATTGTACGTACGTTGTCCAGCAACAGGATCCCACACTCTTCTTGCTGACCTCGGCCAGCTGGGCTGTAATGCTGTATTCTCTGCTTCCTTCTTTAACACCCATATTCTTGTTTCCTTCCCCTTATATAAACGCCCTAAAACTAAACTAAACTCCGTGGCCTTAGTCCGCACGCGAACTATACTGACAGAGCGGCCGCCGCCGGTCGGCGAAGTTAGTGCCAACTTTTGCGGATAGAGGGGTGTCACGTGGTCAGCGCAA